>Ga0105046_10004915_pt1 | contig 21232 bp, 21 predicted proteins | sample MAT03_FD_78385 | JGI IMG/M metagenome (GOLD analysis project Ga0105046, IMG submission 78385) | Freshwater microbial communities from Lake Fryxell liftoff mats and glacier meltwater in Antarctica - MAT-03 (megahit assembly) | ecosystem: Environmental > Aquatic > Freshwater > Ice > Liftoff...
CTCCACGTCAGGGATCACAGGGAGGGCAAACGTGGCAAATGGCAACGGATTCTTCATCGCCCGGAACCGCATGGAGCGCGTTCCAGAGTGGGCGACTTTGTCATCAATGATATAAATGTCCTGATATTTAAGAGGCAGTGCATAGTCCGAAAAAATCCGGAAGGACCAGTGCCGGAACCCGGCCTCAAAGGAAGGGTTTAGCAGGAGATTTCGCGAGGTCGAGTAGTCCGGCGTGCCCAGCAGATCGGGCCCCCAGACGTTGATGCCATTGGGCAGGATTTCGGAAGAATTGCTGCGGCTCCCGCGTTCCTTCAAGTCGACGAGGCAGGAGAGTCGGCCATCGTCCGCTGCGTACAAAACCAACCGACTCCCGTCCGCCATGACCTTGGAACAGGACTCGAGAGCAATCGAAAATTCTGTCTGCGGATCACCAGGAAAGAGCTGTATCGTGGCTCCTTTCAATTCGTCCCCGGTGAATGTCGTCTGGGTCGCTCCATCGAACTCCTTGACTTCGTCCCCCTTGATGAGCTTTCCGCGAAACTTGAGAAAAGAGGGCAATTCGATGGTTAGAAAACGCGCCTTGAGCAGTGAAGGATCGGAAAGTTTCAATACGCTGGTGACCTGCACGAGACCATCTTTCAGCAGGGTTAGATCGAAGGAATAGGTGCCAAGTTTCTCAGTAGTCTTCTGTCCTTCACGCACATCTGCGGTAAAACCAGCGTTGTTTCCCGCGAACTTGTCGCCGGTATTTAGAAAAAACGGTGGCGAAAGGTACCCCTTACCAAAGTCAAAAACCTCGCCCATGCTGCCCTGGATGTCATCGTCGAGGGTGAAGATCGCCGAACCGTAGTCTTTCTTAAGCTGGATGCTCCTTGAGCCGAAGTGCACAGCCCCGGAAGAGGTCATTGTGTATTCGCTGCTCTCTCCAAGGCCGGTTCCGGTTGGCGCCATGAAGGCCACTGCGATGATTGCGACCAGACCGATGCCGTGTCGAAGGGTTGGTATTATCTGCGTGCGAGGAGGAATGAGGATGGACATCATTTTGAAGGGATCTTGAAAGTTTAAAGCGGGAGGAGCTTTATACCTATCCTCGACCGAAAATCGGAAAAGTTTGGCCAGCCGGTCACTTTTCGTGTCCAGGCATTCGTTCAGGAAAGTGTCTCCTGCGGATCGGCTCAAAGTTCCTTGGGCGTGTCGAGATCGACAATCTTTCCCACGGTCGGCAACGATCCCGTCTCGAAGTAGCGTAAACAAATTCCGAGGACCGCCTTGGCAAACCGGTGGGCTGGAAATCCATAGAGCGTCACAGGCACGCTGAAGGACATGTCCTCCGGGCTGTGCTCGATGGCCACAATCTCGGCCTGGCCCGGGATGGAGATTCCCCTCTGGAGAAGGGCGGTTGTGAGCATGCCGACGGAAACCGGGTAAAAAACAATGAATCCGCAGCGCTCCTTCGTTCTGGCCGCCAGCCGTATGATCGCGGACCGCTGCGAGTCCAGGTCGTTCCAAAACCGCACGACTTCGGCATGCACCGGCTGATGGGACCATTCCTTGCAAGCGGACTGGAATGCTTCAATGCACTTGGCGATGCCCGCTTCACGGGTCGCGAGATTGATCAGGACCAGGCGGCTGAAACCCCGCCGAAGCAGTCGCAGAGCGGCATGCCGGGCTGTATTGCTGAGATCCGGCGTCACAAACGGCAACGGCACATCCTGCCCCGCATAGCCTACGACCACGGCTGGTTTCTGATGCTGTACAAAAAGGCGCTGGTAGGGCACGGGCAGCGAATACAAAAAACAGAGTTCGTCCTGATGGGGCTCGTGCGAGGCGATGGCTTTTAACCGGATGGCGTTGCAGCGTTCCAGAACCAGACGAATGCCATGACTCTGCAGCGTCCAGGAAAGCGCCAGGAACCACTTCGAGCCTTGCTGGAGCTCCTTGTAGTTTCTTCCATAATACAAAAACCGGGCTGTCAACGGCAGCCGCACGACTCCGGCTTTGACGCTTTTGGGCGTTGCCGCACTGGCGCTCGATGGCGTCGGCTTCTTCATCCAGCTGCCCGGCACAATCTTGGCTCCCCGGGCGGTCGTCTTGAGCAATCCCGCGTGCTCGAGAATCTTCAGCGCGTTGAGCAGCGTCGGCCGGCCGACATCCAAATCCCGGCACCATGCGCGGCTGGGGGGAAGCGGGTCGGAGAGTTCCTTGGAAAGAATCTTTTCCTTGATATATGACGCCAATTGCTCAGCGCGGTTGCCATAAAACGTCATCCCCTTATCATACATCATCGTCACCCTGATTCAAGTTCGCTGGCCGCCTCGAGGACAGGGAACACGATTGGACACATAAAATGGCCGGGAGGGCTTTCCTTCCTAGGGTTGATGGCCTGGCCCGCAATCCGGACGGTATTTCTTGAGACAGCCAATCCCGACGTAAAGTTTCTGATCCCTCGGGCCGCGCTCCCCTCCATGGCTCGGCAAGGGGGACGGCTTCGCTCCACGGGTTATCCTACTGGACAGTTGCTCCAAACTTCCCTTCGGTTGTTGCGCGCGGTCTCTTGCGATGATGATCTCTCTCCGCGGCTTGAGGGCGGAGATTGAACAAACACTTTTCGGACATGTTCCGGCAAGCCCGACTGAAACTCCTCCGACTCTCGTTGGCAGGAAGATTGGTCAAATAAAATGGCCTTGATTAGAGCCTTTGAAGTTCTCGGCATGTTCACAATATGCGGAGTGTTGTGAATTCATTCAACTGCAATGAAGTTAAAATAGTTCGAAATGTCTTCTCTTCAGCCCGCTATGTCTGGGCGTTAATAGCAGCCGCGTTCATTGCACTGACCACACTGACCCAGGCGCAGTTCTACGTTGGTCAAGGTGCCTCAGGCCTGGTTGGCAAGGTCACAACCGCGGGGGTTCCTTCCACGTTTTTCACCGGGACAACAGGAAATGCCGAGGGAGTTACGACCGATAGCTCGGGGAATCTCTTCGCTGCCGTCGGCACCTCAATTTACCAAATCACTCCTGGAGGCACTTCATCCCTATACGGAAACTACGCGAACACGATCGGGGGCTTGTCCATGAGCAGCACAGGTGTCCTTTACGGCGTGAGCACGGCTGGAGGGCCCTTGGGAGGCCATGACGTGGGGATTTACGGAGCAGGCGGATCCTTTACATCCCTGACTTTGACGAATCCTGGTTTCGTGCCTTTCTATCCTTCGAATGGCTTGAAGTTTGACTCCACCGGGAATCTCTTCGTAACCAATCCCGCCAATGGTGGAACCTACGGATAAAGTGTGCAGAAGCTCACCACTATCAACAGCGGTGTGGATTGGACGGTCTCCGCCTTCCAATCGTATGCTCCGGGCACCTTCAAGCCCTATGATGTCGTCACCGACTCCTCAAATAACGTTTATGTCTCATCGGGAAACGCAGGCCCTTTTATCCGAAAATACGATTCCGCCGGGGTCTTGGATGCAACCTTCACGCTGAGTGGCATCCCGGCAAGCACAATAGCCCAAGGCTTGACTTTTGCGAATGGTAATCTTTATGCCGTATCCCGTGGTACCTATAAGCTCTACGAAATCAACCCGACAACAGGTGCCGCCAACGATTTTCTGGGAGCGGGCGTTTTCCTTCCCGACTTCCGGTCAACTTTCCTCACCTACACAGCCGTGCCGGAGCCTTCCATAATGGCCTTGGTTGCCTTTGGCGGACTCGCGCTCTTCGGGCGCCGGGCCTCTCGCAAGCAAGCGTAAGGTTTCTGCTAAAAACAAGAGCCCACGGCACAAGGAAGCATCCGAATCCATGCAATGTCATGTTCCTAGGGGACCTTCCGCTTCTAGATCGCGGCAACCGTCGCGGGATTAAATAGCGTTATGGATCCTCGCAAAGATCGTTTCCTAGGCAGGGCGGCGGCGGTTCTTCTTGTCGGAATGGTATGCGGCCAGGCCCATGCGGACGGAGAGCTTAAAAATGGTGAATTTGTCGAAACCATGCGGATGAGGGATGATCACGATGAGCAATTGATTCCCAAGCACTGGTTCGCCTCTGAGCCGGAAACAACCGGCAACCCGTGGGTGAAAGTCTTTGAAGCCGACAATGCGGGGGTGGAGATCCAAGCGGGAGAGGGATCCCGATTTCTTTTTCAGGATGTCCCGCTTGATGGCACCAAATCCTGGACGCTCAAATGGAAGTGGTCAGGCAAAGGGTCCGCCTCGGTCAGCATCGTCCCACGAGATGACGACGGGAATATCTTCCCGGGCTTGACCGAAAAGGCCGAACTTTCGGATTCGCCCGAAGAGCACGAGATGTCAATCCCAGTGCCTTCTGCAACGAAGATCCTGCGGATCATGCTCAGTCCGGGACCGAGTTCAGTCGTCACGTTTAGGGATATGCAACTGACCTACTCCGAGTGAGGTTGCAGCGATATTGCCGAACGCCTCTGAGCGATTTCGTCCGGAATTAACCGCCATCGACCATATCGGGACAATCCGTCGTCTCCATCTCCGGATTCCTGATCGACCTAGGTCCGCTAGTTGTGAAATTAAAGTCACACAGCCCCGCTTTTTTAAGGCCACGCCGGACCCAAGCTCACTCCAAACAATGGGGCCAGACCCTTGGCCAGACCCCGCGGGCTAATCGCGAGAGCTTCTCCTCCGCCCCTTTTCGGGCAGGTTCCCGGTCCGCAGAAAGTGTCAGTGGCCTTCCGAATCTGGGAACACAGAGTTTGACCATCCGCTGGAGGGAAACGCTTTGTCGTTTCCCATATGTGGACGCTGAAGAAGTAGAGCCCTCCAACATCCAGGCTCATGACGGGGAGCTGGATCGCGGGTTCAGACTCTTTTCATGGCCACATCGGAACAAGCGTATCTCACCATATCCGCAGCCTCTTTGGCCACCGAAAATGGCCTATTGCTGTAGCTTCCATTCAACAGGTCCAAGCGCGAGGATCGCCCTAGTGTAAAAAACCAAAACTCATCATCATGAAAATATCCAACAAATCCATCACGCGTGTTCTTATGATCGTATCGGCAGCCATTGTGTCTGTCACATCCACCGCCAGCGCCCAGATATTCTACGTCACCAGTGGCAATCAAGGCGGTATCAACCGCTTCAACTCGGCTGGAACAAACACGGGCAACTTGATCAGTTACGGGGCCGGGATCAATGTGCAGGGCATCGCGGTGGACAGCGGCGGAACGGTCTTTGCCAGTGTCACCCAGAGTGGTACCACGACAATCCGGTCGATTACGGCTGCAGGTTCCTCCTCCACTTTTACAACGCTCACGAATGGCGTTAACGGCCTCGAATTCAGCAGTGGGGGAAGCCTCTACGGCGTTCGGGCGGGCGGCGGGCCCTCCGGCGGAAACGATGTCGGCATCTATACAGTAGGGGGCTTCACTGCGATTACCCTGACGACATCCCCGTTCGCTCCTTTTTTCAGCGCCCAGAGCGTCAGGTTCGACAATAACGGCGATATGTATGTAGCCAACGGTGGTTCAGGCGGTGTTTATGCCAATAGCATCGTCAAACTCACGGCGAGCGGTGTGAATTGGGCCGTTGCTTCAACCATAGACACAGCAGGCTTCGCCGCTTACGACATGGCCTTCGACAACTTGAATAACCTCTATGTGTCGTCGGCCACTTCTTCGGCGCCTGTTCCGATTAGGAAATACAGCTCGGCCGGTGTCCTCGACAACACATTCGCTGTGTCGGGAGGTTCATTCGGCACCCCGAGGGGTCTCGTATTTGCGAACGGATCACTCTACGAGGCGGACTTAGGGACGAACCGTGTCAACCAAATTAATCCCTCCACGGGTGTGGCCTCGATATTTGGAGTTCCTACAAACTTCAACCTGACCTACATCGCCTACACCGCAGTGCCTGAACCCTCATCCGTTGCCCTGCTCAGCCTGGGAGCGGTGATGTCTGTCCTGGCCCGCCGCAAGCGCAAGCAGGTTGCTTGAGGATCTTTCGAAGAAAACATTCCACAGGCAAGATGTGGCGGCAGGCACTTACGAGGTAGGCTGGGCCGCGAACACCGAGATCATACTAGATAGCCCCTCCCAAAAAATGGGGGCAACTCCCGAAGGCAGTCCATATCTCTCCCGTGCCAAAGCCCCGACAAACAACCTGCTTCCGTCAGCACCCCGCCCGGCCGTCGCAGGTGATTGATGTCCACGCCCATGTCGGCATGCACAACAAGATGCCTTGGTTGGGAACCAACGAACTCGAGAAAGTTCTCCAGCGAGCCGCCGGAGCCGGTGTGGATGTGAGTGTGATCAGTCATCTGAATGGGCTCTACTATGGCAAACCCTTCAACTGGGAGCTTCTGAGCCAGATCGAACAGCGGAAAGAGGCCTTAATCTGGTGGGTGGTGGATCCCCGGTCTTCCCATAGCCTGAGCGAATTCAAGGAGATAGCCGGGCACCGTAAGGTAATGGGGATGAAAATCGGCCCGACCTATCATGGCTACCGGTTTGTGGATTATGCGCGCACCCTTCTGGACCTGGCGGAGGAGACAGATGCCGCCATTCTTACGCATAGCGGAGAGCCGAACGACCCGCCTGCGGATATTGTCAAATGGGCCAACCGTTATCCCAAAGTACGAGTGCTCATCGCCCACTTCGGGAATTGTGACGCCTACCAGGGCCACCTCAAGGCCATGCGGCGGTGCACTTCCCCCAACTGCTTGGTGGACACGTCCTCGGCCGTCTCGATGGTATCCGATCACATCGAGATCGGCGTGCGCGAACTCGGTGTGAGCCGCTTCATGTTCGGTTCGGACTCTCCGCTCTACAGCGTGGCGGCCCAGTGCGCGCGGATACTGGAAGCCGACCTGAATTTGCGTGAGAAGCGGGCAATTTTGGGCGGAAACGCCCGCCGTTTTCTCCGCCTGCCCGCTCCGTAAACACACACCTATGAAAAAGATTACCAAAGATCAACTTTGCGGCATCTGGGCCGCCCTGCCTCTACCCTGGCACCACGACGGGAGCCTCGATGCCGGGATTTATGCCCACGATATCGTGAGTTGCTGCGAAGCGAAGGTGAATGGCGTCTACAGCGGGGGCACCACCGGGGAGTTCTATGCCCAGGACTTCGATATGTTTTGCCAAGTCAACCGTGTTCTAGCGGAAACCGCTCACGAACACGGGATTCCCATTCAAGCCGGCTGCACGGCCTTAAGCACCGAGGAAGTCTGCAAACGGGCTCGGTATGCGAGGGAGATCGGTGCCGACCTCATCCAGCTTGCGCTTCCGTTCTGGCTCGAATTGGACGACGAGGAAGTGGTTCAATTTTTCAGCGAGGTTGCAAAGGCGGCCGGCGAAATGCCGATCGTTCATTACGACACGGCAAGGGCAAAGCGTCGCATCTCGCCCGTTCTTTATCAGCGACTCTGCCGTGAAGTGCCGACGCTTTGGGGAACCAAGTTTGGCGGTGCCGATGTTTTTGCGGTGAAACAGATCACACTCGCCAATCCCAACCTGAAAGTTTTTGTCGGGGAACATGCCCTGGCCAGTGCAACCCCGATGGGAGCCACCGGGGCTTACTGTGCGTTGGTCCTGATGAATCCTGGTTGGATGGTCGAATATTACGAAGCCTGCCGGGACCGCCGTTGGAACCGGGCCTTCGAAGTGCAGGATGAAATCGGTTTGTTGTTTTCAACCCTGCGTTTGCTTCCCACCGCCGGACTGCAGGATTCGGCTCTCGACCGGCTTTTCGGACAGGTGGATGACTTTCTCCAATGCCCGCTTCAAGGTAAGCCGCCCTATCGTTCCGGTTCCGAGGCTGACTTGGAATATCTGCGAACCTGGACCCAAAAGAACCTGCCTCATTTGTTGCAGAAAACGTTCGCTTGAAACCTTTCCCACATTCTATTGACCATCAAAACCCAGTGAAATCATCCCTCGTGCAACGCGCTCACGACATGGAAGAGTGGTTCGAGAACCATTTTCTCGACCACCACGGTATTGCCTACACCTATCTCGATACCGAGACCGAGCAACCGCTGACCGATGCGTTTTTTCAGCCCGAAGACGCACCAATTTGTCATCCGGGGGTCACGCCGGCCGGCTGGCACCGATACGAAAACTGCTCGCTTACCACTGCTGCCTACATGATGGGCTTGCTCTATCGCTACACCGTCGAAAAAGATCCGGTCGCACTCGATCGGGCGCGCAAATGCTATCGGGCGCTGAAACATATTTACGAAGCCGGCAAGCAGTTGGAGGAGGGGTTTCTGCCGAAACTCTACGATGACAAGTTCTCGGAGGAAACAAGCACCGACCAGGTTCTCTATGTCATGTATGCCTTGGACTTTTTCCATCAGTTCGCGACGGCCCCGGAAAAAGCCGAGGTCGATCAGATGATGACTCACATCGTGAACTTCTGGGTGAAACGAAACTATTGTTACACCTATTTTTGGATGAAGGATATGCCGTGGCCGATGAACCGCTTCCCGACGCTGCTGCTCATGGCTTACAATCATTCCGGAGATCCGATCTTCAAAAAAGAATACGATCGGATTTTGGCGACTGGCGTCACTCATGAGGCCGTCGAGGCCCGGCTGTTGTTGAAACGAAAGCCGGAGTATGAACCCATTCCCTTTGAGAAGAAGATGAACGCCTATCTTCTCGGTGAATTGGACGGCTCTGTCTCGATGGGAATCATGGAGATGTGTTACTTGCTCAAGTATGATCCCCAAAACACCTGGGCGCCGAACTGGAGACTTTCCATCCAGCAACAATCCGACGAGGCCAACCTCGTCCTGGCACCAGACGGTACGATGTACGTGCATGTTTTGGTGGATATGGAAACGGGGGTATCGCGCCGGATGGAGCCGGGTTTTTTCCGCGAGGAGGAAAACGAAGGCCACAGCATGGGAGACTGGGTCGGGTTCCGCTATGCATCCGGTAGCCGGAGCTGCGACAGCACGTTCATCGCTCGTGCTCTGGTCCAGGCGCACGTTCATATGCACGATGCGGAGATGGACGCGGCCGCCCGGAATGTCTTTCAGTCACTGGATATCAAAGGAATGCGGTCCTATTACGATCCCGAGCGCTATTTGCCCGAACTCAGGCACCGGACCCGCCTTTACAGCGGTGATGGCACTGCCAGCTGGCTCTGGGGTTACTGGCAGGGTCGGGCCGATCAGGTCTTCGGCGAATAAGAATTATGATTCAAATCCCTACGAAAATGAATTTCGAAATCTTGGAAACAGGCCTCGTTCATCGAAGCCCGAATGAAGGCCCGGAATCCGTGGCTGCGACTTCGCGTCCGGTCGTGACCCGGGATGGTGAGCTCCTTTGCAGCTTTCATCTCCAGTCCGGCCTTGGAGTGAATGATTTCGCGCCCTGTCTGTCGCGATCCCGGGATGGCGGAAGAACTTGGGAGTTTGAAGGTATCACCTGGCCGCATCTTCGGGAGAAATATTCGATCAATTGTTCGATCAGCAAGGCACCCAACGGCGATCTTTTTCGCTATGGCTTTCGCATGACGATCACGAAGCCGGGTGAGCTCTTCTGGTGCCCGGAAACACAGGGTATCCTTCCCAATGTGTTGATCTGGTCTCGTTCGGTGGACAACGGACATAATTGGACCGAGCCCGCAATTTTTGAAGTGCCACTCCCCGGCGCGGCGGAGACTCCGGGATCATTATGCGTCACCCGAACGGGACGATGGATTGCTCCCTACTCTCCACATCATACGTTTGACCCGGATCTGGAGGTCGATACGAGGCACACGGTGCTCATGATCAGTGATGATGAAGGAAAGAGTTGGAGGCACCAATCGATGATGCGGGTGACGGAGGAGAATTCCTGCCTCGCGACTGCGTGGGTGATCGAATTGGGCAACGGCTCGCTGCTCAGTGCCTGCTGCCACCTGAACCGTGGTACGGGCAATGATTTTCCGAACCCCTACTCGATGTCATTCGACAATGGCGATACCTGGACGGAAACAGGCTCGACGGGCATCATGGGCCAGTCTGAGGGCATAGCACCCTGGCGGTCAAAGCAGGCGTTGTTTGTCTACAATCAAAGACGCTGCGATACCCCGGGGATCTGGCTCGCCGTAGCCGAACCTTCCGCGACGGACTTCGGTGTCATTGCCAATCAGTTGATTTGGAGTCCGGCTATAGTGACGCAAACTGGGGTCTCCGCCGAGTTCAACAACTGGACGAGCTATTCGTTTGGTGAGCCTGCTGTCACGGTCCTGCCGGATGAAACGGTTCTGGTGGTTTTCTGGTGCATTCAGCCACATGAGCGCGGCATTGGTTTCGTCCGTCTCCGGATTATGTAGCAGGTTACATTCGTGAAAATCACTGACGTTAGAACCGTCCTTCTCACCGGTCCTCTCACTAACGACCCGTATCTTTTGGAATTCCGCAAGTGCCGCTCGGCGGCCTTCATTGAAATTCACACCGACGTGGGATTGATCGGTCTCGGCGAAACCTACACGGGCTACCACGCGCCGGAGCTGGTGCCGGAGATGGTTGAATTTTTCAAACCTATCCTGGTTGGTCTCAACGAGACCGATATTCATCCGCGAAAGCTTTGGAACCGGATGTATCATTGCTCGTGCTTCTGGGCGCGCAATGGCATCGGCGTTCACGTGCTTGCCGGCATCGAGGGCGCACTTTGGGATCTGCGTGGGAAAATTGATAATCTGCCCGTGCACCATCTGCTCGGCGGCCGCATTTATGACAAGCTTCCTGCCTACGCCACAGGAAGCATCAGCAATTATCCATGGACGGAACTCGCCCAGAAGTTCGAACTCTATCGGAAAGCCGGATTCCGGGCCGCCAAAGTGGCCGCTGGATGGTATAACACGACCACCCGCGAAACCTTCAATGGACGGTCGCCCCAAGCCTGGGTGGACATGGAATGCGAGAAGCTCGAAACAATTCGGCAGAGCGTCGGCAAGGACTTCACTGTCTGTCTCGACGGCCATATGAGCAATGCCATGACTGACGAGATAACCCCATGGGACGTCGGTACCGCCAAGGCTGTGCTTAAGGCCATGGAACCTTACGACATCTTCTTCTATGAGGAGCCATTGAACTATAACGATGTCGAGGGCTACGCGGAACTCTGCCGCAGCACATCCGTGCCCGTCGCCGGCGGAGAATGCCTCTCCACCCGCGAGGAATTCTGGCAATACGCCCAACTGGGTGCCTTCGACATCGCCCAGCCGGACGCCTCCTACATCGGCATCTCGGCGTTCGTGGACGTGGGGCGAATGTTTGCTCTCAAGGGCAAGCGGGTCGCGACCCATGCATGGAGCAGCGGGGGCGGGGTGATGGAGAACATCCACGCGGCCTTCGCCACACCGAACATGGCCATCCTCGAACTGCCTCCACTCGCAGGCCCCCTCCACACCGAAGTCTATGCCGAAGGCTACCGGTTCGAGGACGGCTACATTCTCCCGCCCGAAGTCCCGGGTCTTGGCATCCGCCTGACCGACGAACTCAAGGCGAAATACCCGTTTGTTCGCGGCTCGGGCGAATGGAATTCCGTCCCCGGCAAACGCGACTACCTGTAAACATCCCTTATATGAACAAGGATCTCAAAATCCTCATCTCCTTGGAAGAAGACCCGGCGGGCATTGCGCAGATCCGGCAACGCTGCCCCGGCTGTGAAATCCGGGTCGCACCCTGGATCACCGATCCCGAGGCGGAGCTGGACCCGGCTTTGATGAAGGGGATTGATATCTTTGCCTGTGAAGTGCCCCCGGCGAATTTCTCCGGCTTCGATTGCCTGAAGTGGATGCAGCTCAGCTCGGCAGGTTACTCGCACATCCTGCATTTGCCGCTGCGGGAGCGCGGCATCCGGGTCACCAACGGTTTGGGAAACTTCGATGGTCCCATCGCCGAGTGGAATCTCCTCATGATGCTTTTCTGGCAGCGCCAAATGCATGAACAGCTTGCCAACCAGAAGAATCACGTTTGGGATCCCGCTGGCCGGTTCCAGCGGGACTTGTTCGGATCAACCATCGGTTTCTATGGCTACGGAGGAATCGCCCGTGAAACCGCCCGCCTCGCCAAGGCCCTGAAAATTAATGTCTGGGTGATGACCCGTGACGGCTCGATCCGTAAACGCCCGCTGACCTATTGCGTGGAGGGAACCGGCGATCCCGAAGGCGTACTGCCCGACAGGGTGTTTGAGTCCTCCGGGATGAAGGATTTTATGGGAGGCCTTGACTATTTTTTGGTCACGATGCCATTGACCGATTCCACCAAGGGGCTGATCGGCGAGAAGGAATTACGGATGCTGCCGCCTCATGCGGTTCTGATCAACCCGGCCCGAGCTGCGATTATTGACGAAGATGTGTTCATTCGTTGCCTTCGCGAAAAATGGATTCGCGGGGCCAGTCTCGACGTCCACTATGCCTATCCCCTGCCTCCCGAACATCCGCTCTGGGACATGCCGAACCTCGTGATGACTCCGCACATCTCGGGATCCTCGCTCAGCCCGCAATTTCTGAAACGCATCTATGACATCCTCTCCCAAAATTGCGGGCGATATGTCAATCGGGAGCCGCTTTTGAACGAATTGACGGACTCGCAATTGCAGGGGCATTAACGCCTCCTCTCCTTCGCGACCTTCATCATGGATCCCGAACTGCACTTTCTCGACACGCCGGATGAGGTTCACTTTGGCTCACTGGGAGAACCCAAAAAAGTCAAAGCCCCCACGATTCTCGTCATTGGCTCGGACCTCGAATACAGCCTCACCACAACGGAAATCAACCAGATCGGCCGACTGCTCGGCCCAAAGGGCATCGCCAGTTTCGCGCTGGATGTCCCGTGCCACGGCACCGACTCACGCCCGAATGAACCGCAGGGCCTGGAGGGCTGGAGGGCGAGACTTGAGAACGATGAGGATTTCGTCGCGCCGTTCAATCAGAAGATCTCGTCGATCATTGACCACCTCATCGCGGAAGGTTACAGCGACCCCGATCGCATTGCCCTCGCAGGTACGTCGCGGGGCGGATTCATGGGTCTTCACGCCATGGCCGCGGAGCCTCGCATCGGCTGGGGCATTGCCTTTGCACCGGTCACCGAACTTCCCGTCCTTGGCGAATTCCACGGCCTGGAAAATCATCCGCTCACACAATCCCTGGCCATCTCGAATGTCGCGGACAAATTGGTCGGACGTCCGCTCTGGATGTGCATTGGCAGCACGGACGAGCGGGTGGGCACGGATGCACTCATCGCCTTCAGCCGAAAAATCGTGGCCGCCTCCATTGCCCGGAATATTCCCCCCCCCGTCGAACTTCATATTCTCCAGACGGAAGGCCACCGGATCCACGCCACCGCCCACGAGGAGGCCGCTTTTTGGCTGAGCAATCACTGGAATGAGCTTCCCCATGCCCCCAAATCTAGCCCGCGCAACAATTGAACCCGGCTATCAAAGCAAGCCTGAGCTCCTCCATTCCCTCTGTGAAACGAATTGTGTTCGCTGTCTTGGCACTGGCCGTTGGCACCTTGAGTTCCCAAGCCGCGGAGAAACTGGCGGGCATCTTTGCCGATAATCTCGTCCTGCAACGCGATCGTCCGGTTCCAGTCTGGGGATGGGCTGAAAACGGCCACGCGATCAAGGTGACGTTTGGTAATCAGGTAAAAACCACGACGGCCGATGAAAGGGGACACTGGATGGTAAAGCTGGACCCAATGCCTGCGAACAAGACCCCCCAAGTACTGGAGGTAATTGGCGCCACCACCCAGACTGCGCAAAACGTTTTGGTCGGAGATGTCTGGATTTGCTCCGGGCGATCCAACATGTCGTGGCTTCTACAAGATTCCCTCAACGGCAAGGAAGAAATGGCCGCGGCAAATTTTCCCCGTCTGCGGTTTCTGCGGGTTTCACAGACCATCAGCCCGTTCCCCCTTCAGGACGCGAGCTTCCGGATCGAGTGTGGGGTCTGCTCCCCGGTGACGGAGCGGATGTTCCTGACTGCGGTTGGATTTTTCTTGGCGCGTGAAATCCTAAAGGAAGTCGATGTCCCCATCGGGCTGATCGGAGCAAACCTGGGGGGAACTTGCATCGAAACGTGGATCCCGTTGTCTGGCTTTCACAACGCCCCGGAGCTGAGTGAGGTGGCCGCCCCCGAATACCGGAAATTTTTGGAGCAACTCAGAGGGTGGCTGCCATCGGCGGAAGCCGCCTTGACGGCGGGCGAGGAACCTTCAGGTCTCCCTTTCAACGCAATCGGGACAGAGGACTATCAGCAACCCTCAAAATGTTTCAATGGCATGATCAATCTCATCATTCCTTTCGCCTTAGGCGGGGTCATTTGGTATCAGGGCGAAGGAAATGGCAGCGAGGGCGAAAGCTATTTTCACAAAATGAAAGCCCTGATAACGGGATGGCGGGAGTTGTGGAGCAAAAGAGGTTCTTCCCCGGATGACAAATACGACTTCCCCTTCTACTTTGTCCAGTTGGCGAATTTTCAAAGATCGGACCTCGAGAAGCCGGAAGGTGGGGACACTTGGACCCGACTTCGCGAGGCCCAGCTCAAATCCCTCTCCATTCCCAACATCGGCATGGCTGTGGCAATTGACATCGGCGAGGCCGACAGTATTCATCCAGGAAAGAAACAAGATGCCGGCCGGCGTCCCGCGTTGTGGGCCCTCGCAAAAGATTACGGCAAGGACATGACCTACATCGGCCCGCTCTCCAAGAGCCACGAGGTCGAGGGAGAAACCATCCGCATTCAGTTCGAACACGCGGGCGACGGTTTGTTAGTCGGTGAGAAACATGGACTCGATCCTGCATCCGTGCTGCCTGAAGGCAAACTCCAGTGGTTCTCCAACGCGGGGGAGGATCGAAAGTGGCACTGGGCCGATGCGGTGATTGTCGGTGATTCCGTGGTCGTCTCGCATCCTGAGGTGAAGAAGCCGATCGCGGTGCGCTACGCTTTCGCCCTAAATTCCGAAGGAGCAAATCTCTACAACAAAAATGGCCTTCCTGCCTCGCCGTTCCGAACGGATGACTGGCCGTAGGGTCGCCGGAAAACAATTTTTCTAAGCGAGACTGTGATGGGATCAACAAGAATTCCCTTAAGGCGTGTCCTAATACTGGCCGTCTCATTCATCGTCTTGTTGCCGCCCCTCCTTGTGTTCGTCCAATGGGTTTGCAACGGGATGGACCGCAAAGGCGGCAACCTCGCGGATAGCGATCTCCGGCGAGACCCGCCTTCTGCGTGGATCAAGACGATGACGCTTCGCGTGCTGACGTTCAACATTTGGGATTTGTATCTCGTTTCAGGCAATCGAATTCAGCGAATGCAAGAGATCGGACGCGTGCTTGCGGAAATGGACCCTGATATCGTCGGTTTCCAGGAAGCGTTCATCGCCGGAGACCGCCAGATTCTTATCGACGCCATGTCCGGGACGCGGCTTAAGCACCATGCCTATTTTCCGAGCGGCGTGGTCGGAAGCGGTCTCCTGATAAGCAGTGCATGGCCCATTCGGGAAACCTTCTTCCGGCGCTTCACCCATTCGGGTCCCTGGTGGCGACTTACGGAAGGGGATTGGTGGGCCGGAAAGGGCGTTGCCCTTGCACGTATCGAAACCCCGGCTGGCATCATTGACTTCTTCAACACCCACGCCCAAGCTGCCAAAGGTCGCCCCGAATATGTCGCGCTGCGCCGCGAGCAGATGCAGGAAATCGTCGGCTTCATGACGGAAGCAAGGCTGCCCGGTGCCCCAGCCTTGCTGGTTGGGGACATCAATTGCCGGGTGAACTCGCAGGAATACAATGCGCTCGTTGAGACGGGCCAACTCCACCGCGCCATGACGATCGATAGCTCTATTGACCACATTTTCGCCGCCACCAGCGGAGGACCCGATGTCCTCCCAATCGCAAGCTCACGAATCGAGGAGACGATCAATCGCAATGGTAATGTCATCACTCTCAGCGATCACCCCGGATACCTCAGTGTTCTTCGCATCGCCAATACGGAGAAGGAAAGCGCCAGGTAATTTGCGGCGAGGTGGGATAAATGCGGGGAATCAAAATCGCGCCTCTTGCCACTCAGAGAGGGAGAAAGGAGCGCGGCGGACAGGTTTCCGCATTCGAAAGAGGCTTTCTTTCGCGCATCACCTGAATGAGCTTGAGATAAAACTCGTAGTCTTTGTTCCCCGGTTCGCGAGGCAGTGATAGCAAGGTCTTCGCCCGATCAGAGGCTTGCTGCTCGTAGACCTTTCTCTCACCTGCTGCTCTTCGTTTGAATTGGGAGTGATCAATCCCCGCCCGATCCCCAAGGATCGGGAGCCACCGATGTGCGTACTGAACGTGCGTCGTCTCATCGATGATATCGAAAAGCATCATCTCGGCGGATTCCATGTCACCTCCAGCTTTGAAGTCCGCATAGGCTTCGTTCTTCACTTCGAAGTGACCAGTCTCCGCAATCATACCGATAAAATAGATTGCTTCGTAGAGTTCTCCGGGTGTGAGAGGCTCAAGGAGCCCCTCCTCCTCCGGCTCATAAGGCGGGAACCCTAGTTCATCGAGGGAGAGCCCAAAGTCAAGAAACCGGGAATAGCCCGAGTCACCGTGGCGGGACTCATCCCAGAGGTGACGGGATAGGTCATAATGAAATTCCCAGGGCATGTCCGGCGAGTCGTAAAGCCAGCGCACTTGACTGTCGGGAATGTTTTTCTCCATCAAGTAGCCGTAGGCCCAGTAGAGCCGCCGGGCTTCGAGACTTGTTGCAAAATCCGCCTCCGCGTATTCCCTGAACCGATATTTCACCTCCGACCCGGCTGGACGCGCCGCTTGCCGCGGAAGTCTGAACGCCGTGGCGACACCGGCTGGTTTGGCCGCCTCGACTTCGACCGGGAGGACGTCGGTCAGGTTCTCACAGGCGTCCAACTCGCTCTTGACGGCCGCGCGATACTTCGCATCGGTTGTGTGAGGAAAGCGCCGCCGGAAACTTCGCAGCCACAGTCGATGCTGCTCTTTAAGGCCGACAATGTCGTGCAACACGGCCATTGTTGGCGCGTCATGCACCTTATGCGCTGTCTTGGAATAGTCGAGGTAAGCCTTCATCAATGGCCCGCTGAGCAAATGATAAATTCCGTCCACGGCGTCCTGAAGATTGGGAGCCATCAGCACCGCATTGACCAATCGCTCGAGCCGCGCCGATACGGGACCATCCGGGTTTCCCCCTGGAAACTGTTTGATCCGCTCACGAAGCCGCTGGATGCACTGGCTTTGCTCCCAGATATGCCGTTGGATCGCGCTTTTGTCCTCCCATTCCCCCACATGGCGAGCCCATGCACACATAAGCCGCTGGGTCGCGCGTTCCAAGTAATGCCAGTCACACAGGCGGTAAACGATGCGGGGTTTGGAGCGGGTCGAGGCATCCACCTGCGGGCGGAAGTGCTCGATGGGTTCGGAAGCAAGTGTGAGGTCAGAAGTCATATGTTAAGAGGCCGACAGGGAGCGCGGAAGTGTTCGACTGTGAAAAGACAAAACAAGCCAATAGTACTTCTTATCCATTTCGCACGAAAAGAAAGGGGGCGAAACCGGCCACTTTTTATGGCCGGATTGATTCGGAGGCCGTGGCCCGCTAATTCCATTATAGAGTAGGGATTGTTGTGAATGAAACCCCTGGTATCTAAAACAAACTTTGTCGGACATGAGGGGAGATTCCCTTTTTTTCGCGAGCCGCGTTCTGCGAACGAGTGGGTGCCTGAACTCCGATCGGATTTCCGAGTACCGTCACCCTTATGAGCCGTCCCCTTCGCGTCGCCATGCTCGGCATGATTCCCGGCAATGGTCACCCGTATTCCTGGTCGGCGATCATCAATGGCTACTCGCGGGAAAAGTTCGAAGTCTGCCCGTTTGCCGGCGTCAAGGAATATCTTGGTGTGCACGATCCCGAGGAGATGCGCTTTCCGTACGCCAGTGTAACGCATCTTTGGGCAGACAATCCTTCCGACGCAAGGATGGTGGCAGATTTTGCCAACATCCCCCATATTGTGGAAACGCCGGAGGACGTGCTGGGTGAGGTGGATGCGATTATCATTGCCACGGACGACGGTGACGACCACGTGCGCCGCGTCGAGCCTTTGCTCAAGGCGGGAGTCCCGATCTTCGTCGACAAGCCCCTGGCGACAAACCTCGCCGACCTCGCCACTTTTGTGCGTTGAAGGCACCAAGGGCATCGTATCGTTTCGTCCAGTGGAATGAGGTATGCGCCGGAGTGGAATGCCTTGGAAGGCGGCTCGTGGGAATGGATAACCTCCACGGCCATTAAGACATGGGAACGCTACGGCATCCACGCTCTGGAACCCGCGATGCGGATTCTCGGGCCCGGTTTCAGCGCGGTATCGTCTGTCCGTCAGGGTACGTCTACGCTTTTCAACCTCCGGCATGTGTGCGGTACGATTGTAACGTGCGCGGTGCTCCCCGACGCCCTGCCGAGTTTCGCCGTTGTTCATGCCTACGGCAACTCGAACCACCAGTGCGTGACAGCGAAAGATACGTACTCCGCCTTCCGCACCCAAATGGAAGGCTTCCTGCGCTACGCTGCGGAACTGGGCAGTGAGCCCGTGCCGTTCGCGGAGACTGTCGAGCTCATGGCGGCATTGATCGCAGGGCGCTCCAGCCAGCAATGCGGTGGCGGAGAAATCGCAGTAGCCCCCATCGTTAACTCTGCCTTCATGGAAGGAAAGGTATCGTAAGTAGAGCAGGCGCACATCAATGTCGGAGTCGCCATTTTTCTCAAAGACCTCCGTTGCGCAATGCGGATCCTTTTTTTCATCCCCATCCATACACCTTGACTATTTTTGTTGCCTGCCAGGGCACCATCCTGCGAGGCATCGTCGTCCGCTCGAAAAAATAACCGCCGCTTAAAAACAACCATGAGAAACAGCCGCATCTTGCGTGTAGCCCGTGAAGGCCGTCTTGCCTCCTGCGTAAAAATCAATATCACCCACCCCAACGTCGTGGATCTGGCCGGCCTTGCCGGTGCCGATGCGGTGTGGCTCTGCAACGAGCATGTGCCGAACGACTGGCACGAGATCGAGCATTGCATCCGCGCCGCCAAAACCCACGACATGGATACGATTGGTCGCGTTAGTAAAGGCTCCTACAGCGACTACGTCCGTCCTCTCGAAGCCGGCGCCGCCGGCATCATGGTCCCCCACGTCACCAGCGCGGAGGAAGCGCGCCGGATCGTCGAGATATGCCGATTCCACCCGCTTGGCAAACGGGCGCTGGATGGCGGAAACATTGACGCCAAGTATTGTCAGATGCCGCTGGGCGAATATGTCATCACCAGCAACCGCGAGACATTGAAGCTGGCCCGGACACTCAAATCCTCAGAGGCAAAGTAGTGGATGAAATTGGATACGAAAACGGATGAATTGCCTCGTAAATAACCAATCAGCCTGCCTGGTGGCAAGTCCTCCAGCGACTTGCATGAATGGATATGATAAAGGATATCAATCTGCGCCATCGGGCGCTCGCGATGTTCTTTCTTGAATGCTGCCAGTGCTCCTCGGCGACAGAGAAATGCGAGGTTTTGAGCGACTTCCAAACTTCTCTTCCGTTGACCCGGATTCCGGCGAAGTATTTCCCGCTTTGATGATTCCGAATTAGATTTGGCAACGGAAAGTGCCCGTAGCTCAGTGGATAGAGCACCGGTCTTCTAAACCGATGGTCGCTGGTTCGATCCCAGCCGGGCGCGCCATTTCTGGGCGCAAGGATATACGCTTTGAATTCCAGCACTTCCCATTATCAGAAGGAGATCACTTGATCGAAGCACGAACGCATTGAACTACCATTTACCGGGGTCACTCTGACGAACCCGCACACAGCAGCTCCGCCTGCTGAAGGACGGTCTTCACGACCTCATCTTGCAAGTCCGGCGGGGAGCCATATTTGTTCAGAATGCGTTGCACAATCACTCGAATTTTGGCCCGTGCGCCTTCGCGCAGGGTCCAGTCGATGGTCACGCTCTTGCGGACTTGGGTGATGAGTTCGGCGGCAATGACCTTTAGCTTGTCGTCGCCCATGGCTTTGACGGCGCTTTCGTTCACAGCGAGGGCGTCGTAGAACGCCACCTCATCATCGGTCAGGCCGAGGTCTTCGCCGCGCTTGGTGGCGGCGTCCATTTCCTTGGCCAGCTTGATGAGTTCCTCGATGACTTCCATCGTGGAGATGGCGCGGTTGTGGTAGGCGTTGAGGGTCTTTTTGAGCTTTTCGCTAAAAAGCTGGCTCTGCGCCTCCTTGAACTCCAAGTGGTGAGGCCCATGTATTGTTTTTCGTGGTCCGCCCGGTCCACGATCAGTTCCGCCGCCGTTTGGCCGTGCACGGCGTAGTGCAACTTGTTTTGGACCGCTGAAAAGAACCGCTGCGTTGCCGTTGCGGAAGGGTCGTAATCCAGCGCGGTGGCATAGATGTCGGCGATTTTCTGGTAGAACTTCCGCTCGCTCAGGCGGATTTCCCTGATGCGCTGGAGCTGTTCCTCGAAATACTTTTTGCCGAGAATGGAGCCGTCGTTTTTCAGGCGCTCGTCGTCCATCGCAAAGCCTCTGATGGTGAGGGACTTGATGATGCCGGTGGCCCATTTGCGGAACTGGACGGCGCGCTCGGAGTGCACCTTGTAGCCGACGGCGATAATGGCGGCGAGGTTGTAGTGCTGGGTGTCGTAGGTTTTGCTCACGGCGGCAGTTACTCGAAAATTTCGAATAACTGAATTCTCCTGCAACTCGCTGTCCACGAACACCTTTTTGAGGTGGTAATTGATCGTGTGGGTTTCCACGTCGTAGAGCTGCCCCATCATTTTCTGGCTGAGCCAAACATTTTCATCGGCATAAACGGCTTCCACTCCGCCAGAGCCACTGGCCGCCAAAAAGGTCAGGTATTCCGCCGCCGAAGAGCGAACTAGCGAGACTGCTGTGCTCTTTTTGGACCGACCGCCGGGAGTGGGTTTATTTTTGCTCATGGGTTTTAACTCCTTTTAAATCGAACTTGTAAGTAACGCTTACCAGTTGCCCTCGCCTCCTCCCCTCTCCCCGTGGGAGAGGACGGGTGAGGGTTGCCGCAGGCATTATCAGGGCGGCGTCTTCGACGATGGATTCGTTGAGGCTCACGCACTGGCCTCCTTTTCATGTTTAATCAGCCGGGCGGACAAATCCGCCGGAGCTACAAAGACCATCTGCTTCCCCTTCTTTCGTTTTTCCAGCACGCTTCGCTCAGCGAGGTCCAGCAGGTCCGTGC
>Ga0105046_10004916_pt1 | contig 21232 bp, 19 predicted proteins | sample MAT03_FD_78385 | JGI IMG/M metagenome (GOLD analysis project Ga0105046, IMG submission 78385) | Freshwater microbial communities from Lake Fryxell liftoff mats and glacier meltwater in Antarctica - MAT-03 (megahit assembly) | ecosystem: Environmental > Aquatic > Freshwater > Ice > Liftoff...
CCAAGGGACGCGCACAAGGACGCGCAAAAGGCCGGGCCAAGGGACGGGCACAAGGTCGCACAAAAGGCCGTGCTGCACCGCGCGGTGGTGCTGGTGGGCATGATGGGTTCGGGCAAGACGGCGATCGGCAAGGCGCTGGCCCAGCGGCTGGACGTGCCCTTCCTCGATAGCGACGCCGCCATCGAAACAGCGGCCCAGGCCAGCATCGCCGAAATCTTTGCCCGCGACGGCGAAGCGTTCTTTCGCGACCGCGAGGCCGAGGTGATCGCCCGCCTGTTGTCCGGCCCGCCCGCCATCGTGTCGACCGGCGGCGGCGCGTTCATGGCCGAACGCAACCGCCGCGTCATCTCGGCGCTGGGGCTGTCGCTGTGGCTGGATGTCGATCTGGACACACTGTGGGACCGGGTCCGCCACAAGGATACCCGCCCGCTGTTGCGCACCGCGCATCCGCGCCAGACCCTGGAACAGATTTACGCGGTCCGGGTGCCGATCTACCGTCTGGCCGATCTGTCGATCCGCACCGATGCGCGCGCGGCCATCGAAGAGACGACAACCCGCGTGATGGCGTCCCTGACAGCCCGCGCCGATGTGCTGGAGCTGACGGGATGAACCTGACCCGGATTGTTGCGGTCGATCTGCCGGGCCGCAGCTATGCCATCCATATCGGCCCCGGCCTGCTGGACAGCGTCCCCGGCCTGCTGGCGCCGTTGCTGGGCCGCCCCCGCGTTGCCATCGTGACCGAAGACCGTGTCGCCGCCCGGCACCTGCCCCGCCTGCAGGCCGCGCTGGCGGCAGCAGGCATCGCAGAGGTCACACTGATCCTGCCGCCGGGCGAGGGCACCAAGGGCTGGCCCGGCCTGATCCGCTGCACCGAATGGCTGCTGGACCAGCGGGTGGAACGCGGCGATCTGGTGCTGGCCTTCGGTGGCGGGGTGATCGGCGATCTGGCGGGTTTTGCCAGCGCCATCGCCCGGCGCGGCGTGCGCCTTGTCCAGATCCCGACCACGCTGCTGGCCCAGGTCGACAGTTCGGTCGGCGGCAAGACCGGGATCAACGCCGCCCAGGGCAAGAACCTGGTCGGCGCGTTTCACCAGCCGGTGCTGGTGGTGGCTGACACGTCGCTTCTGGCCACGCTGCCGCGCCGCGACCTGCTGGCCGGTTACGGCGAAGTGGTGAAATACGGCCTTCTGGGCGACGCGGCGTTCTTTCACTGGCTGGAGCAGGGCGGCGCGGCGGCGGCGCTGGCGGGTGCGCCTGCGGCACTGGTTCAGGCCGTGGCCCATTGCTGCGCGATGAAGGCCGGGATCGTGCAGCGCGACGAAACCGAACAGGCCGAGCGGATGCTGCTGAACCTCGGCCATACCTTCGGCCATGCGCTCGAGGCTGCGACGGGATATTGCGACCGCCTGCTGCATGGCGAAGGGGTCGCCATCGGCTGCGGACTGGCGTTCGATCTGTCGGCGCGGCTGGGACTGTGCAGCCAGGAAACCACGTCCCGCGTCCGTGCCCATCTGCGTGCGATGGGCCTGCGCGTCGATCTGGCCGATATCCCCGGCGACCTGCCCGATGCCGCAGCACTTCTGGCCCTGATGGGTCAGGACAAGAAGGTGGCCGCCGGGCGGCTGCGCTTCATTCTGGCGCGCGACATCGGCCAGGCCTTTGTCAGCGCCGACGTGCCCACCGACGCGGTGTTGGCCTTGCTGCAAGACGCGCTGGCCCTGCGCTGACCGCGCATCGCCACAACGCAGGCCCGCCACGACACCCATCACGCCGCCGCTCCCCGTCGACCATGACTTGCGCATTTTGGTGTTCCCGGACCTTCCGGCCTCAGTTTCATCGTCCCCGGGTCTGACCACAAGCAGACCGCCACAAGCAGACCGCCGCCCGCACACCGCCGCCCGCAGAGCGCCGCGCGCAGACCGCCACCCGCACACCGCCACAAGCAGACCGCCGCCCGAATGATGCCGCTCACGTCGGGATATCACGCCGCCCTGCCAGCGCCGCGTCGCACCAGACCGCCGACGCGGCCGCGTCCCGCAAGCCGGCGCTGCCCGCTTTCATTTTCTGTCCGGAAATATCCCGGGGTCCGGGGCAGAGCCCCGGGTTTGTCCATCCGCAGACTGCCGACCGGTCGGCCCAGCCTCAGAACGGGATATCGTCCTCGATATCGCCGCCACGCCCGCCGCCGCCGCCGGCAGCACCGCCTTGCGCCGGGCCACTGTCATAACCCGTCGCGGGCCCGCTGCGATCCTCGCCGGCATAGCCGCCGGCCCCGCCGCTGCCCTCGCCCCGCCCGCCCAGCAGGGTCAGGTTGCCGGTAAACGGGCGCAGCACCACTTCGGTCGAGTAGCGGTCTGCACCGGATTGATCCTGCCATTTGCGCGTTTCAAGCTGGCCCTCGATATACACGGTCGAGCCCTTTTTCAGGTACTGTTCCGCGATCCGGCCCAACGGTTCGCTGAAGATCGCGACCGAATGCCATTCGGTGCGCTCCTTGCGCTCGCCGGTGTTGCGGTCCTTCCAGGTTTCGGATGTCGCGATGCGCAGGTTGACCACCTTGCCGCCGCTTGGGAACGACCGCACCTCGGGGTCGCGGCCCAGATTGCCGATCAGGATGACTTTGTTGACGGACCCGGCCATGCGCATTCCCCCGCTGATTCCCGCCCTTGCGGCGGTTCGCCCTTAGATCATCCCATTGTGGTTAACGAAATCCCAATGTCCATGCCACCCGCGCGCGGGTTTGCACCGGTTCCGCCGCCCGGTCACAGCCTTTGCTGGAAATCGCCCCCGAACTGTCCTAGGTTCCGGATTGGGCGGGTCTCGGCGGGGGAAATGGGATGCGGGTTGGTTGGGCCGGGATGGCGGCGCTGGCGATGATCGGGCTGGCACTGCCGTGCGCGGCCGATACGGTTTCCACCAGCGACCGCCGGGCGCTGTTCGCCTCGCAGCTGGATGTGCTGGATGGCCGCGCGGCCGAGCAATACAACGATTCGGTCCGCCTGCAGCCCATCCGGGCTGCGGTGCCGCCGCCGCCGGGCAGCGTTGCAGCCTTTAGCGGGCGTTATGACGGCCCCTATCTGGACCTGGCCCGCGCCGCCGCCCGCCGCCACAATGTGCCCGAGGATCTGTTCTTGCGCCTGGTCCAGCAGGAATCCGGCTGGAACGCCGGGGCGGTGTCGTCCAAGGGCGCGCTGGGGCTGGCACAACTGATGCCCGGCACGGCACGAGTGCTGGGGGTGGATGCCAGCGATCCGACCGAAAACCTGGACGGCGGCGCGCGGTATCTGCGCCAGCAATTCGACGCCTTCGGCACCTGGCCGCTGGCGCTGGCCGCCTATAACGCGGGCCCGGGCGCTGTGACCGAACACGGCGGCATCCCGCCATATGACGAGACGCAGAATTATGTCCGGGTCATCTGGGGCTCGTAGCGCGCCTTACTCGGCCGCGATCTCGATCACCGGTTCCATGTGGCGCAGGATGTCGTCCGACAGGTGGCACTTGATCTGATGCCCGGCACCCATGTCGCGCACCGGCGGCACCTCGATCTCGCACAACCCACCCGGAACCTGCGATTTCCAGCGGCAACGGGTCTGGAACGGACAACCGGGCGGCGGATTCATCGCCGAAGGGATATCGCCTTCCAGCACGATATGGCGTTTCTTCACCCGTGTATCGGCGATGGGCACGGCGGACAGCAGCGCCTCGGTATAGGGGTGATAGGGCGGCGAGAAGACCTGATCGGTGGTGCCCAATTCGACCACATGGCCCAGATACATCACCATCACCCGGTCCGACAGATAGCGCACGATGGACAGGTCGTGGCTGATGAACAGCAGGGTGGTTCGCTGTTCGCGCTGAATCTCCATCAGCAGGTCGGTCACGGCGGCCTGCACGCTGACATCCAGTGCGGAAACCGGTTCATCCGCCACCACCACCTTGGCCCCGCCGGCAAAGGCGCGCGCGATGCCGACGCGTTGTTTCTGCCCGCCCGATAGCTGACGCGGCATCCGGTCGGCAAAGGCGCGCGGCAGTTTCACCAGATCCAGCAGCACCAGCATCCGCTCGTGCCGCTCGGTGTCCGATTTGCCTATGCGAAAGATTTCCAGCGCGCGAATGATCTGGCGGCCGACGCTCATCGACGGGTTCAGCGTGTCGAACGGGTTCTGGAACACCATCTGCACCGATGACACGGTGTCGGTGTTGCGCTTTTCGATCGGGGTGGACTGGATGTTTTCGTCGAACAACATGATGTTGCCGCTCGTCGCGGTTTCAAGCCCCATCAGTACCTTGGCAAATGTGGATTTGCCGCAACCCGATTCGCCGACGATGGCCAGCGTCTCGCCCTCGCGCGCCTCGAAAGTCAGCGTTTCGTTCGCCTTGACCACCTTGGTCGCGCCCGATCCCCCGAACAGCGCGTTCGCGCCAACCTCGTAATACTTGCGCAGATTGTCCATCTTCAGGACCACGCGGCCGACCTCGCCCTTGGGCTTGGCGGCCGAGGGCGGCAGTTTGGCCGCCCAGTCGATCTCCTCCATCCGCAGGCAGCGGGTGTCGTGGCGGTCGTCGCCCGTGACCGGCAGCATCGGGATATCGGTCGCGTCACAGCGCCCCTTTTGAAAGTAATCGCAGCGCGGGCCGAAATTGCACCCCGACGGGCGCTCGTGCGGCAGCGGAAAATTGCCGGGGATCGATTTCAGCGGCCTTGCGTTCTTGTCCGCACCCGGCAGCGGGATCGAGCGGAACAGCGCCTGCGTATAGGGGTGGCGCATCTTGTTGAACACGGTCCTGATGCTGCCGGTTTCCACCGCCTCGCCGGAATACATCACGCAGATGCGGTCGCAGGTTTCCAGCACCAGCCCCAGATTGTGACTGATGAACAGCATCGAGGTGCCGTATTTGCGGCCCAGTTCCTTGACCAGTTGCACCACCGCCGCCTCGACCGTCACGTCCAGCGCGGTGGTGGGTTCGTCCAGGATCAGCAGCGACGGTTTGCTCATCAGCGCCATCGCGATCACGATGCGCTGCTGCTGGCCGCCCGAAAGCTGGTGCGGATAGGCTTTCATGATCCGCGCCGGGTCGGGCAGTTTCACGTCGCGGATCACTTCCAGCGCGCGCGCCTCGGCCTCTTTCTGGCCCACACCTTCGTGGATCATCGGCACCTCGGCCAGTTGCTGGCCGATCCGCATCGCGGGGTTCAGCGATGCCATCGGTTCCTGATAGATCATGGCAATCTCGCTGCCACGGATCTTGCCCAGCTCCGCCTGGCTCATCAGGTTCAGATCGCGGCCCTTGAACTTGATCGACCCGCCGACGATGCGCCCGTTCACGCCCAGGTCCTGCATCACCCCCAGCGCCACGGTCGACTTGCCGCAGCCGGATTCGCCGACCAGACCGATCGCCTCGCCCGGCTGCACCACGCAGGAAAAGTCCATCACGGCAGGGATTTCGCGCAGACGGGTGAAAAAGCTGATCGACAGGTTGTTGATTTCCAGAATCGGTCCGTCATAGGCCAGCTTTGTCATCGCGTTAATCCTTCAGGCTTTCTTCGCGCAGACCGTCCGCGAGCAGGTTGAGGCCAAGCACCAGGCTGAGCAGTGCCATCGCGGGCACCAGCGCCGGATGCGGGAATATCGACAGCAGGCCGCGCCCGGCATTGATGGTCGAGCCCCAGTCCGGGCTGTCGGGCGGCAGGCCAAGGCCGAAAAAGCCCAAGGCGCCCAAGAGGATGGTGGTATAGCCGATGCGCAGGCAGAAATCGACGATCAGCGGCCCCCGCGCGTTGGGCAGAATCTCCCACAGCATGATGTACCAGGGCCCTTCGCCCCGCGTCTGGGCGGCGGCGACATAGTCGCGCGTCTTGATGTCCATCGTCAGGCCGCGCACGATGCGGAACACCGTTGGCGCGTTGACAAAGACCACCGAGACAAAGACGACGAGGATCCCCGACGGCACGTCGAACAGGTTCAGAAAGCCGGGCAGAAAGTTCAGCACGGTGCCTTCCTGGCTGATCAGCGACAGATAGATCCAGCCCATCACCACGATAATGACGGCCAGGGTCGGCCGCGCCTTGGCCGGCTGGGTGTAGTAGCGCGAATAATACAGCACCGCGATGAAGATGATCGGAAACAGGAACAGCACCGTTGCCATGAACGACGGGATGCCGGTCTGCACGATCTCGGGCGTGACTAGCAGGTAGAACAGCAGGATCACCGGAAAGGCCAGGATCAGGTTGGCCAGGAAGGACAGGAACGTATCCAGCCTGCCGCCATAATAGCCTGCGGGCAGGCCCAGGGTGATGCCGATCATGAAGCTGAACATGGTCGCCAGCGGCGCGATCTGGATCACGATCCACGACCCGTGCACCATCCGGCTGAACACATCGCGGGCCAGATTGTCGCCGCCGAGCAGGTAATGCGCGCCGACGGCCCAGACCTCGGCTGCGGGCACGGGCACGCCCGGCACCTTGTTCTTCAGCCCCGAAACGGCCGACAGCGGATTATGCGTGGCGATCAGGCCGAAGACGCCCGTGAACACTGCGGTGAACACCCAGAACATCACCAGGCCAAAGCCGATCATGCCCACGGTCGAGTCAAACAGCTTGCCATACAGGCCCAGCCGCCGCTTGAAGCGGATCGACAGGCCGAACGTGACCAGCAGCGCGATCCAGACCGTCAGGAACTGCCCGGCCATGGCGCCAAAGATGCCGCCGGTGCCATAGGGCAGAAACATGCCGGTCAGCACAAAGATCAGGATGATCGCCCCGATCGCCAGCATCGACCAGCGCAGCCCAAGCCCGGTCAGCAGGGTGAACCCAAACCGTCCGCGCGGGCCGCCACCGGGGCCGACACGCACCGGCGCGGTGACAAAACCTCCCACCAGCATCCCCAGTGCAGACACGGCTGCCACCAGCACCGCCAGCAGGAACAGCGGGCTGAGAACGATGCCGATGGTGCCGGTCCAGGTCAATGGTTCCATGGCGATGCCCTTTGTCGTCAGGTGATGCGGATGCGGGGGTTCAGATAGACATAGCCGATGTCGGAAATCAGTTGCGTGATCAGCACGACAAACACCGACACGACCGAGACGCCCAGCAGCAGCTCGATGTCGTTATTGCCGGCCGCCTCGACCAGCGTCCAGCCGAACCCTTTGTAGTTGAACAGGGTTTCGACGATGACGACACCGTTCAGCAGCCAGGGGAACTGCAGCATGATCACGGTGAACGGCGCGATCAGCGCGTTGCGCAGCGCGTGCTGCATCACCACGTTGCGGAACGACACGCCTTTCAGCCGCGCGGTGCGGATGTATTGCGCCGTCATCACCTCGGTCATCGCGGCGCGCGTCATCCGCGCGATATAGCCCATGCCATAAAGTGCAATGGTCATCACCGGCAGGGTGAAATTGGCGAAGGTGGCCTGCTCCATCGCGCTGGTGGCGCTGCCATTGAACCATTTCAGGCCGACGGCGGAACTGGCAAACACCGCAATGAACACCACGCCGCTGACATATTCCGGCGTCGCCGTGGTCAGGATCGAGCCGGTCGACAGCGCCCGGTCGGTGCGGCTGCCCTCGCGCATCCCGGCCAGCACGCCGACGACCAGCGCGCCGGGCACCATCACCAGCATCACCCAGAACATCAGCTTGCCCGTCAGCGCCAGCCCGCGCCAGACCATGTCCAGCACCGGGGCCTTGAACACGGTCGAAGTGCCCCAGTCGCCCTGCAACACCCCGCAGAATCGGGGCGCAAGGGCCGGGTCGCTGTTGGGTGCGATGCAGCGGCCGGTGGTGACGCCGGCTTCGTCGCGCGTCCAGCCGGGCACGACGCCCAGCCATTCGCCATAGCGGATCAGCATCGGCCGGGCATAGCCGTTCTTGTCCAGCCAGCTGGCCACCTCTTCGTCGGTGATCCGCGCGCCGGCCTCGGACTTGGCGATCTTTTCCAGATTGGGCGCAAGATTGGTCAGGAAGAACACGATGACGGTCAGGCACAAGGCCGTGGCGATCATCGTGACCAGACGCCTGGCGAGAAATCTAAGCATCGCACGGTCCCCTTTCGTGCGGCGCGGCCCCTTATGCGGAGCTCACGCAACTCATTCAAAAGCGGTGCCTTTGCGGCCCCGCCCCGGCAGTTGTTGCTGGTGGAACGCGCCGGGGCAGCCTTGCCCCGGCGCGTTCATGGGTTGTCAGGCCTCAGGCAGCGATCCACCACTTGTAGTGGTGATGCTCGAAGGTCGGGTGCATCTCGGCCCCCATCACGCCTTCGCGGTAATGGCGGTAAAGCGACCGCCAGTAGGGCTGCACCATCACGCCTTCTTCCTGCATGATCTGCTCGATCCGCTCCATCACCAGGCTGCGGGCCGCAGCATCAGTGATCGCCATGGCTTCGGTCAGCTTGGTGTCGAACTCGGCATTCGTGAAAGCCGATTCGTTCCAGGCGACGCCCGACCTGTAAGCCAGGGACAGGATCTGGACGCCCAGCGGACGCATGTTCCATTCGGTGGCGCTGAACGGAAACTTGAGCCAGTCGTTCCAGAAGGTCGAGCCGGGCAGCACGGTGTGCTTGATGTTGATCCCCGCGTCACGGATCTGGGCCGCAACCGCGGCGCAGGACGAAGCCTGCCAGGCGTCGTCGAGCGAGATCAGTTCGAACTCGGTATCCGCATGGCCTGCGGCCGCGATTTCCGCCACGGCCGCCGCCGGGTCCGCCACCAGCGCCGGCAGCGCGAAGTATTCCGGGTGGATCGGGCAGACATGGTGGTTTTCCGCCACGGTGCCCAGGTTGTTGTAGCCCAGTTCCAGCACGATCGCGTTGTTGACGGCCTTCACCAAGGCGGTACGGACCGCCTTGTTGTCATAGGGCGCGGCCAACTGGTTGAAGCGGACGGCAAGGGTCGCGGCGGTGACCGCCTCGGACTTGCCCCAGCCCAGACTGTCGTAGATCTCGATGAAATCGCCAACCGTCTGATAGGTGATGTCGATCTCGCCCGATTCGGCGGCGGCAATGGCGGCCGATGGGTCGGAACCGTAGTCGATGTATTCGATCCGGTCCAGGTAGGGGCCGCCGTAGACCGCCGTGCCCCACCAGGCATGGGCGGTATTCAGGACCAGCACCTGCTTGACGCCGACTTCGTTCGTCTCGGGCAGGTAAGGCCCGGTGCCGGGGGTCAGGGTCGGATCGCCGTTGTCGTAGGACGGGTGGACGCAGGCCGCCGGATAGTCGGCCATGCCGACGATCAGCGTGATGTCGGGCGCCTGCAGCGTCACCTTGACGCTCATGTCGTCGACCTTGACGATCGCGCCGTCGCGCGCCAGTTTCGTCGTCTCGTCCACCAGCGTACCCATCCGCGCGGCCATCGAGTTGCCCTCGACATTGGCATCGCACCAGCGGGTCAGGTTGTTCACCAGGTCATCGGCGGTAAACGCATCGCCGTTGTTCCAGGTCACGCCGGCCCGCACCTTGAGTGTGTACTCGGTCGCGTCGGCGTTGGCTTCCCAGCTATCCAGCAGCATGCCACGCAGACTGCCGTCCGAATTGTACTCGACGAGGTATTCCAGCCAGCCCCGGGTAAAGTTCGAGATCTGCGACCAGTCGGCTGTGCGCGGATCCTTGATCGCCTTGGTCTCCATCTCCATCCGCAGCGTGCCGCCTGCGGTGGCATGGGCCTCGGCCATCGCCGGGGCGTTCAGGCCCAGCAGCGCATAGGCGCCGGTCGCAGTCACGCCCAGTGCGGTTGCGCGGACCAGAAACTCGCGGCGCGACAGCGTGCCGGCCTTGACTTCTTGCGCATACATCACGGCGGCGGGGTGCACCCCGGCGCCGATTTTGGTCAGTTGCGTCATTGTCGTCTCCCTGTGACACAATCGTTGATCTTGATCGGACCACCTTTGGCCCGCATCGGGCCGCAAGCATCGTACCGGGGCCTTGTTCGGCTTCGTCCGGCTGGTTCCGTCAGGCGGCATTGCGCACGGAAAGCCGTGTCAGGTCAATGTGCGCTTTCGGCATTTGCGGGGTTGTTTGCGACCTGCCGCCATCACCTTGGCGACACGAACGTCGCTTTTGGCCTTGCCTTGTGCCCATAGGGCCCTGATCTGGCCCCCCATCAGGCCGACATGGCCTGCCCTTTGCGGCGGAACGCCGATGGCGTGTCCCCGGCGCGGGCCAGAAAACTGCGGCTGAAATAGGCGGCGGATGAAAAGCCGAGACTGGCCGCGATGTCCTGTACAGGGGTGCGGGTGTCGCGCAGCATTTGGCGCGCCTCATAGATGATGCGGTCGTTCAGCAGCGACAGCGCCGAGCGGCCACAGGTCGCCCGGCAGCAACGGGTCAGATGCGTGGCGGTCACCCCCAGCGCGCGGGCATAGTCGCCCACGCCGCGCGGCTGGCGGAAATCACGCTCGACCAGATCGGTGAACGCGGCGACCAGCCGGGCGGCGGCGGTCTGGCTGCGCTCGTCGCGCGCCTCGCCCGGGCGGGCCTGATGCTGACGCTGGAATGCCACGGCCAGCAGCCCGATGTGATAGAACGCCGCCCGGGCATGGCCGGGTCGGGCGGTGGTCAATTCCCGCTCAAGCTGATCCAGAATGCCCAGCACTTCCTTTTGCGCCGACACGTCCTTCAGCCGCAGATGCGCCGGTTCGTCCGGCCATTCGCCCGCCATTGCCTGCGGGATGGTCAGCATCTGGCCATAGGCGGTGGTGCCAAGTTCATAGCCGTACATCACCCGCGCCGGGATGAAGATCAGGTTGTTGGCACCATAGCCCGAGGTCAGCCCGGCCACGGTGATCCGGCCCTGGCCCTTGCTGATGAAGATCAGGCGGGGCGACATGTGGCTGCGCATCGCCTCGGTCCGCCAGCGGGCCTGCGGATGCGTGTGGCCAAGCGTGGGCACAATGGGAACCAGCGACATGCGCTGGCGCGGATCGGCTGTCATGGGCGACCTTCTGGCAGCAGGGGCACGATGTTCGGTTTGGACAATCTTGCCTGGCAGATTGGCGGGATTGATGCGGTCAGACAATGGCCGAAATGCGACGATCCCGGCTTTCCTGTGGATCAGTCTGTGGACAACTGCGCCGGGTCCAGCACCTGCCAGCCCGCCATCTGGCCGCGAAACCAGGTCCGCTGCCGTTTGGCGTATTGCTGCGTGGCGACGATCGCCGCTGCGCGCGCCTGCGGCAGGGTCGACCCGCCTTGCAGAAATCCAACCAGATCCGCCGCCCCGATCGCGCGCGACGACGGCAGGGCGGGGTCCCAGCCGGGCAGGGCGGCCCGCGCCTCGTCCAGCGCGCCCTGTGCCAGCATCGCATCGAATCGCCGTGCGATGCGCGCGTTCAGCCAGGCGGGATCGGGGCGCAGCACCAGGCAGATTGCCCGCGAGCGGTCCAGCAGCGCCGGGCCGGTCTGGTCCTGCCACGCGGCCAGGCCCCGGCCGGTCGCCACCAGCACCTCCCACGCCCGCTGCACCCGGGCGCGGTTGGCCAGGTCGATCCGGGCCGCCGTGGCGGGGTCAAGGCCGGCCACCAGCGCGGACAGGGACAGCGCATTGCCTTGGGCGCGCACCGGCGCGGGCACCGGCGGCACTTCGGCCAGCCCCCGGGTCAGGGCGCGAAAATACAGTCCGGTGCCGCCGACGATCACCGGGCGCAAGGGGCCGGTCAGCAGCGGCGCGACCTCGCGCAGCCAATGACCGGCAGAATAGGGTTGGCGGTCGCCGACATGGCCATAAAGGGCATGGGGCAGGGCGGCCTGATCCTGGGGCGAGGGCCGCGCGGTCAGGATGCGCCAGCGCGCATAGACCTGCAACGCATCGGCATTCACGATCACCCCGCCCTGGGCCGCTACGATGGCCGCCGCCAGTGCCGACTTGCCGCTGGCCGTGGGGCCCGCGATCAACACCGGCCGGTCAGGCACCACGCCGCCGGGCACCACGCCGCCGGGCACCACGCCGCCGGGCACCACGCCGCCGGGCACCACGCCGCCGGGCACCACGCCGCCGGGCGTCAGCGTCAGCGCCATCCCGCCGGCCCCCATGTCATTCTTGTCACCATCCCGAACCCTCGCCGCCCGCCCCGCATTGAACCCCGCCTCCATTTGGGACATTTTGCGCCGCGACGCAAAGTCGGCCAACCGGAGCAGCCCCGCATGACCACCGACACCAGAACAGCGTTCCGCCGCGTGATGCTGAAAATCTCGGGCGAGGCGCTGATGGGCGATCTGGGCTATGGCCTGCACCCACCCACCGTCCAGCGCATTGCACAGGAAGTGAAATCAGTGCGCGATCTGGGGGTGGAGATCTGCATGGTGATCGGTGGCGGCAACATCTTTCGCGGGCTGCAAGGGTCTGCCCAAGGGATGGAGCGGACGACCGCCGATTACATGGGGATGCTGGCCACGGTGATGAACGCGCTTGCCATGCAATCGGCGCTGGAGGGGATCGGCGTCTTTACCCGGGTGATCAGCGCCATTCCGATGGATCAGGTCTGCGAGCCCTATATCCGCCGCCGCGCCGTGCGGCACCTGGAAAAGCAGCGGGTCTGCATCTTTGCCGCCGGTACCGGCAACCCCTATTTCACCACCGACACGGCGGCAATTTTGCGTGCCTCTGAAATGGGTTGCGAGGCGATCTTCAAGGGCACCAAGGTGGATGGCGTCTATGACAAGGACCCCAAGAAATACCCCGATGCCAAACGATATGCCCGCGTCAGCTATGACGAGGTGCTGGAAAAGCATCTGGGCGTGATGGATGCCACCGCGATTGCGCTGGCGCGCGACAATCACCTGCCCATCATCGTGTTTTCGCTGGACGAACCGGGGGGTTTGCGCGGCATCCTTGCCGGGCAAGGCACCTATACAACCGTGCACGGATAGCGTTATAGCAGCTTAACCCCGCGTCAGTCGGAAGAATGAGCAGTCAAGATGGCCGACGATTTCGAACTTGATACCGATGATTACAGCCGCCGCATGGACGGGGCGATTGCCTCGCTGCGGGTGGAATTCGCCAGTCTGCGCACCGGCCGCGCGTCGGGGTCGATGCTGGAACCTGTTCAGGTCGAGGCCTATGGCCAGATGACCCCGATCAACCAGCTGGGCACCGTGAACGTGCCCGAACCCCGGATGGTGACGATCAACATCTGGGACCGCGCCATGGTCAGCAAGGTGGAAAAGGCGATCCGCGATTCCGGTCTGGGCATCAACCCGCAGACCAACGGCACCATCATCATGCTGCCGATCCCCGAATTGAACGAGGAGCGCCGCCGCGAACTGACCAAGGTGGCGGCGAGTTATGCCGAACATGCCCGGGTGTCGGTGCGCAACCTGCGTCGTGACGCCATGGATGCCATCAAAAAGGCCAAGTCCAAGGGTCTGTCCGAGGATGACCAGAAGTTCTGGGAGGACGAGGTGCAGCAACTGACCGACAAGTACACCAAGCTGGTCGATCAGTCGCTGGAGACCAAACAGGCCGAGATCATGCATGTCTGAAACCGCGCGCAGCCCGTCCCACGTTGCCATCATCATGGACGGCAATGGCCGCTGGGCACAGATGCGCGGGCGGCCCCGCCTGCTGGGCCATCATGCCGGCGCCAAACGGGTGCGCGAGATTGTCGAGGCCTGCCCCGATCATGGCGTCAAATATCTGACGATATTCGCCTTTTCGACCGAGAACTGGAAGCGTACCCAGACCGAGGTTGCCGGCCTGATGAAGCTGTTCCGCCGCTATATCATCCGCGAGGCCAAGGCCCTGCTGGCCGATGGCGTGCGGGTGCGGTTCATCGGCGACCGGGTCCGGCTGGAAGAAAAGCTGGTCCGGCTGATGGACGAGCTGGAACTGCTCACCTCGCACAATGACAAGGTGCACCTGACCATCGCGCTGAACTATGGCGGGCGGGACGAGGTGACGCGCGCCGCCAAACGGCTGGCCTACGAGATCGAGATGGGCCGCCTGACCCACAAGGACGTGGATGCCGAAACGCTGGCGCGGTTTCTGGACACCCATTTCCTGCCCGACCCCGATCTGGTGATCCGCACCAGCGGCGAGGCGCGGATATCGAACTTTCTGCTGTGGCAGTCGGCCTATGCCGAATACGAATTCGTCGATACGCTGTGGCCCGATTTCACCGCGCCCGAGTTTGGCCGGATCATGACCGCCTTTGCCCGCCGCGACCGCCGGTTCGGCGCGGTCAAGGTCTAGGGCCGCGCGGGGCCGCCCGGCGATGACGCAAGGTTCCCCCACCCCGCCGGCCCCTGCGCCCGCCACCCCCGCCAGATGGGCGGACCTCAATACGCGCGTGATATCCGCCGGAGTGATGATTCTTGTCGGCGCGGGCGAAATCGTGCTGGGCGGGATCTGGTTTCAGATGCTGGTGGTCTTTGTCACCGCCGTCATGGTGTGGGAGGTCGCGCGGATGATCCGCCCCGCGTCCGAGGTGTCGGGCATGTTGCTGGCGGCACTGGCGGCCAGCGTGCTGTCGGGCATCCTGACGATCGGGGTCGGCTGGCAACTGGTGTTGTTGCTGCTGGTGCCGGTGCTGGGTGCGCTGACCTACCGCAACGCGGCATGGCTGTTCTTTTCCTTTACGCTCTATGTGCAACTGGCCGGCTGGGGGCTGGTGGCGTTCCGCAATGCGCTGGGGCTGATCTTCATCCTGTGGCTGCTGGCGGTGGTCATCGTCACCGACATCCTGGGCTATTTTGCCGGGCGCCTGCTGGGCGGGCCGAAATTCTGGCCGCGCGTCAGCCCGAAAAAGACCTGGGCCGGAATTGTGGCGGGGTGGGTCGGGGCGGCGGCGGTCGGGGCGGCGTTTGCCGGCCTGCTGGATACCGGCTGGGCGCTGATCGCGATTTCGGTGCTGATCAGCTTTGCCAGCCAGATGGGCGATATCGCCGAAAGCGCGCTGAAACGGCATTTCGGGGTCAAGGATTCGTCCAGCCTGATCCCCGGCCATGGCGGCGTGTTCGACCGGTTCGATGCGTTGATGGGGGCGTCGCTGGCCGCGCTGGTGCTGATCGTCGGGCTGGGGCTGGATGGCGGCTGGGGCAGCAGCGACAGCCCCGGCTGGGATCGCCACTGGGGGCCGGACTGGGACCATCATCAAGGCCCCGATTGGGACATGGACAGGTTCCGGCGCGTCGATGATCATGCCGGCGGACCGGGGGATGGCGCTTGAGGTCGGTCAGCATTCTGGGTGCAACCGGATCAATCGGGCAGAACACCATCGACCTGATCGCCCGCGCACCGGGCGCATTTGCGGTGCAGGCGCTGACCGGGGCGGGCAACATTGCACGTCTGGCCGCCGACGCCATCCGGCTGCGGGCGGCGGTGGCGGTGACCAGCCGCGATGATCTGTATCCCGCGCTGCAACAGGCGCTGGCGGGCAGCGGGGTGCAGGCCGCCGCCGGTGCCGCCGCCGTGGCCGAGGCGGCAAGCCGCCCCGCCGACTGGACCATGTCGGCCATCGTCGGCGCGGCGGGCCTGGCCCCGGGGCTGCAGGTGCTGGAACGCGGCGGCACGCTGGCGCTGGCCAACAAGGAAACCCTTGTCACCGCAGGGCCGCTGGTGATGGCGCTGGCCCGGGCGCGCGGCGCGACCATCCTGCCGGTGGACAGCGAACATTCCGCCATCTTTCAGGCCCTGCAGGGCGAGGATGTGGCCTCGGTCGAACGCGTGATCATCACCGCGTCGGGCGGCGCGTTCCGCGACTGGCCGCTGGAGCGGCTGAAAACCGCGACTCTGGCGCAGGCAAGCACCCATCCCAACTGGGCGATGGGCCAGCGGATCACCATCGATTCGGCGTCGATGTTCAACAAGGCGCTGGAACTGATCGAGGCCAGGGAGTTCTTTGGCATCGCGCCCGAACGGCTGGAGGTGATCATCCATCCCGAAAGCCTGATCCACGCGCTGATCGGCTTTGCCGATGGCGCGCTGATGGCGCATGTCGGGCCGCCCGACATGCGCCACGCGATCGGCTATGCGCTGCACTGGCCGCAACGCCGCGCCCTGCCGGTGGCCCGGCTGGACCTGGCTGCGATCGGCAAGCTGACCTTTCGCGCCCCCGACCCGGCCCGCTATCCCGCCCTGGCACTGGCCTGGCAGGTGATGGCGGCGGGCGGGCTGTCCGGCGCGGCGTTCAACGCCGCCAAGGAACGTGCGCTGGACGGGTTTATCGCCGGCCAGATCGGCTTTCTTGACATGGCGCGGGTGGTCGATGCGGTTCTGGACACGATGTCGTCCCAACAGGGGCTGCAAAATGCCGCGACAAGCCTAGATGACATCATGCAAACCGACCGTCTGGCCCGCATCCGCGCGGACGAGGCGATTGCCCGGATAAGAGAGTAGCCCTTGGACCTGTCCCTGTTCCTGCCGCAGTTCGGCAACGTCGCCTTCACCATTGCCGCCTTTGTGGTGGCGCTGTCGGTCATCGTGGCCGTGCACGAATATGGCCACTACATCGTTGGCCGCTGGTCGGGCATCCATGCCGAGGTTTTCTCGCTGGGCTTTGGCCCGGTGCTGTTCAGCCGGACCGATCGGCGCGGCACCCGCTGGCAACTGGCCGCATTGCCGTTTGGCGGATTCGTCAAGTTTCTGGGCGATGCCAATGCCGCATCCGTCGGCGGCAGGGCCGTCGATCCGGCGCGGCGGCGCCAGACCATGCTGGGCGCGCCGCTCTGGGCGCGGACGGCAACGGTTGTCGCGGGCCCGGCGTTCAATTTCGCGCTGAGCTTTGTGGTGTTTCTGGCGGTGATCCTGTGGCAGGGCCAGCCGACCGATCCGGTGCGCCTGGCGGCGGTGGCCGCGCTGCCGGATGGCTATGTCCATGACCTGCGCCCGGGCGACGCGGTGCTGGCCATTGGCGGGCGGCCGGTGTCGGGCGCGGACGGACGGTTCACCGTGGCGGGCGATGACCCGATTCTGGGTGCCGCGCAGGATTACCTGATCCGCCGCGACGGGGCCGAGATGACGATTGTCGGGCCCAACCCCTATCTGCCGATGGTCGGCGGGCTGAACCCCGGCTCGCCCGCCTATCAGTCGGGGCTTGAGGTCGGAGACGTGATCACCGCAGTTGACGGTCGCACCGTGACCAGTTTCGAAGAACTTGTCGACATCATCATCGCGTCGGACGGACGGCCGCTGGTGTTCAATGTCTGGCGCGCGGGGCAGACGCTCGACTATACCGTCACGCCGCGCAGGCAAGACCTGCCCTTGCCCGAGGGCGGGTTCGAAACCCGCTGGCTGGCGGGGATCAGCGCGGGGCTGATCTTTGAATTGCAGACCGAAACTCCGGGTCTGGGTCGGGCGCTGAGCGACAGCGCCGGGCAGCTCTGGTTCATCGTCACCTCGTCGCTGTCGGGGCTTTGGCATGTGATCACCGGCGGCATTTCCAGTTGCAACCTGTCCGGCCCGGTCGGCATCGCCGAGGCTTCGGGCGCGATGGCGTCGCAGGGGGCGGTGAACTTCATCTGGTTTGTGGCGGTGCTGTCGGCGGCAGTGGGCCTGCTGAACCTGTTCCCGGTGCCGATTCTGGATGGCGGCCATCTGGTGTTTTACGCGTGGGAGGCATTGACCGGTCGCCCCCCCGGCGACCGCGCCCTGCGTGTGCTGATGGGGGCAGGGCTGTCGCTGATCCTGGCGCTGACGCTGTTTGCGTTGGCCAATGATCTGTTTCTGTGTCCCTAGGCCTTGGCGGAACACCCGGGGCTCTGCCCCGGACCCCGGGATATTTAGGGACAGAAAATGTCAGAAGAGTCAAAGGCTTGGTAGCCTAGGTTTGGCTGGCGCCCGGCGCGGCACCGGTGAAACCGTCCACGATCGCGCGGGCTGCGCGCAGGCCAGGCGCCTCGCCGCCCCGACCCAGCCGGGCCATGGTCAGCGCCATCGCGGCGTGTTGGGCGGCGGGGTCGTCCAGCGTGCGCAACAGGGCGGCGGCCATCGGGCCGGGCTGGCAGGCGGTGCCGATGAATTCGGGGATGGTGCGGGTGTCGCTGACCAGGTTCACCAGCGTCACGGTGTCGATGCGCAACATGCGCGCGACGATGACGCGGGTCAGCGGGGCCATGTCATAGCCGATCACCATCGGGGTGCCATTGGCGGCCAGTTCCAGCGATACCGTCCCCGAGGCCGCCAGCGCCACATCCGCCGCGCGGAACGCCGCGCGTTTCAGCGCGCCACCGGGGTCGTCGGCGGGGGCGATGATCGTGGCGGGCAGCGGCCATTGCGCGGCGGCGGCGCGGACCTGATCGACCACCGGCCCGGCGGCGGGCAGCAGCACCTGCGCGCCCGGGCGGGCGGCGGCGACCAGTGCCAGCGCCTGGCCAAAGCGTGGGGCCAGACGCGCCACCTCGGCCCGGCGCGATCCGGGCAGGGCCAGGATCAGCGGGCCGGGGCCAAAGCGCGCGCGGCAGGCCGCCGTCTCGGCCCGGGTGGCCAGCGCCTCTGCCACCACCGGATGCCCGACGAATGTGCACGCCATCCCGGCGGCCTGCATGTAGGGCGGTTCGAACGGCAGCAGCGCCAGCACCTGGTCGACATCGGGGGCCATTCTGGCCGCACGGCCCGGACGCCAGGCCCAGACGCTGGGGGCGACATAATGCACGGTGCGGATACGCACCCGCGCCCGGACTGCGCGGGCGACGCGCAGGCAGAAATCGGGGCTGTCGATGGTCAGCAGGATGTCGGGGCGCTGTTCGATCACCGCTTGCGCGGTTTGCGCAATGCGGCGTTTGAGGTGAAAGTATTGCGGCAGGATTTCAGCCAGGCCCATCAGGCTGAGTTCCTGCATCGGGAACCGGCTGACCAGCCCCTGGGCCGCCATGTTCGGCCCGCCGATCCCGGTGAACTGCATGACCGGCCGCAGACTGCGCAGGCCCGCCATCACCGCGCCGCCCAGCCGGTCGCCAGACGGCTCGCCCGCGATGATGAACACCTTCATGACGCGTCCCCGGGGCGGATCCACAGGAACAGGCCGTCTGCATCCAGCCGGGCGATCACGGCCGGCAGATCCAGCACCATCACGCCCCCGGCCGCGATGATGATGCCCGCCAGCCCGGCGGATGCCGCGCCTGCGGCGGTTGCGGGGCCGATGACGGGCAGGTCGGCGCGGCGGTCCTGCCCGGGCTTGGGCGATTTATACAGCATGCCCCGGTTCTGCGGACGGGCGCGGGCCAGCATCGCATCGGTGCCATCCGCATCCTCGACCGCCAGCACCGCGACGGGCGAAACGATGCAGGCCTGGCCCTGATCGCGGCGGCCCAGGTCGGCGATGCAGGCCTGACCCAGCCGGGCGGCGGCGGCATCGGCGGGGCCGGGCTGCGCACGGGTCGGGATGCCCGCAGGGGGCAGCAGGTCGGGGGCCACGTCGCCGGCCGCCAGGATACCCCAGCCCCGCGCCTGCAACAGCCCGATGATGCCGCGCAGCGCGCCGTCATCGCCCAGCGCCATCGCGGCGCGCAACGCCGGGATCAGGGGCAGGGTGGCGGCGTCGATCGCCGCAGGGTCGATCCTGGGCCGCCGCAGCGCACCGGCCAGGCAGACCTGCCGCACCCCCATCGCGTCAAGTCGCGCCAGCAGGGTGCCGAACGTCTCGACCCGATAGGGCAGGACCGGCAGGCCCGCGACATCGGCCACGGCAAAGCCGTCCATCTGGCAGACGACCACCCGCCCCCGCGCCGCCAGCCGGGGCGCCAGCATCCCGGGCAGCGCGCCGGTTCCGGCGAACAGGGCGATCATGTCGGGGTCAGGAACTGCCGGTCACTGCCGTTCAGCACGAAGGCCAGCATTTCCTGCACCGCCGCGCTGTCGGAGGTTGCGGCCAGCGCGCGGGCGCGTTCGACGAACGGACCATCGGCGGTGCGCAGCGCGTCAAAGGCGGCGCGCAGGGCGGCGATCTCGGCCCGGTCCATGCCGCTGCGTTTCAGCCCGATCAGGTTCAGGCCGTCCAACTCGCCCTTCGGGCCCTGGACCAGACCAAAGGGCAGCACGTCATGCACCACCTTGGACATCGCGCCGATGATGGCCCCGCGCCCGATGCGCACCCATTGATGCACCCCCGCCAGACCGCCGATGATCACATCGTTGCCCAGATGCACATGGCCCGCCAACGCGGCATGCGTGGCCATGATCACCCCGTCGCCCAACTGGCAATCATGCGCGACATGAGCGCCGACCATGAACAGGCCGCCATCGCCGATCCGGGTTTCGCCGCCGCCGCCGGCCGTGCCGACATGCATGGTGACATATTCGCGGATGCGGTTGCGCGCACCGATGCGCAGGCGCGTCAGTTCGCCGCCGAACTTCAGATCCTGCGGAATTTCGCCCAGCACGGCAAAGGGGAAAACCACCGTGCCGCGCCCGATCTGCGTATCGCCGGACACCACAACATGCGATTTCAGCACCACATCATCGCCCAGCACGACGCCATCGCCCACCACGCAGAACGGGCCGATCCGGGCCGAGGCTGCAATCTGTGCGCCCGCCGCGATGATGGCGCTGGGATGGATCGCCATCAGGGCGTGGCCTTGAGGTCGATCATCGCGGTGAACTCGGCCTCGGCGGCCAGATCGCCGGCCACCAGCGCCCGCCCGCCAAAGCGCCAGACCTTGCCGCCGGGCTTGCCGCGCAGGGTTGTCACCTCCATCGTCAACTGATCGCCGGGAACGACCTTGCGGCGGAATTTGCAATTGTCGATGGACATGAAGTAGATCAACAACTTGCCATCGGTCAGGCCCAAGCTGGTGCCGACCATCACCGCCGCCGTCTGGGCCATCGCCTCGACAATCGTGACGCCGGGCATGATCGGCTGGCCCGGAAAATGGCCCTGAAAATGCGGCTCGTTCATCGTGACGTTCTTGAGCCCCACCGCCCGGGCAGTGCCGTCGATCTGCGTCACCCGGTCGACCAGCAGGAACGGATAGCGGTGCGGCAGGATGCGCTGGATCAACTGGATGTCGGCCTCGGTCACGACAACGGGGGGGGCGGGGGCATCCATCGAAGGCTCCTCAGGTGGCAGTCCGCACCCTGACTAGCGGCTTGCGCGCAAGGCGGCAAGGTTGGCCAAGGATCAGGGGCCCGGGGCGACCGGGGCAGTGCCGGGGTCAGTGCCGGGGCCAGTGCTTGGGTCAGCGCCGGGGACGGGGTCTGGGGTGGTGCCGGGGGCGAGGCCAGGGTCAGCGCCAGGGTCAGCGCCGAGGGCGGGATCTGGATCAGTGCCGGGGGCGGTGCCGGGGTCAGCGCCGGGGGCGGTGCCA
>Ga0105046_10004919_pt1 | contig 21225 bp, 17 predicted proteins | sample MAT03_FD_78385 | JGI IMG/M metagenome (GOLD analysis project Ga0105046, IMG submission 78385) | Freshwater microbial communities from Lake Fryxell liftoff mats and glacier meltwater in Antarctica - MAT-03 (megahit assembly) | ecosystem: Environmental > Aquatic > Freshwater > Ice > Liftoff...
ACAACTGATGACGGAAGTCTACGCTTACCTCCGCCGCCGCAACCGCCACGGGCGACACGAGTACGCCCGAACCCGAGCCGCATGAGCAAGACACTACCTGAATCACGCAAGGTTATTTAGACACGCGATTGCCATTTCTTTCCGTCTGCCGGCAGACCGTAAAACGTCACAGCGTTGTCGCAGAAGAGCTTTTGTCTGGCGGTGGCCGGATGTTTCTTCACGATTTCCTCTAGCGCGGCGACCCACTCCTGGTACGTCGCGCGCAACGTGCAAACGGGCCAGTCGCCGCCGAACATCACCCGGTCAGGCCCAAACGTTTCGAGTGTGAACTCGATATTCGGACGGAGATCGTCGGCGGTCCATTTTTCCGCGGCCGACGCCACAATCCCAGAGACTTTGCAGACAACGTTGTCGTGGTCTGCTAGATGCCGCATGCCGTTCTGCCAGGCGCGGCGTTTCTCCGCGTCCTTTTCTTGCACACTCATGTTGCCGCAATGATCGACAATGAACCGAACGTGAGGGCATTGCGCCACCAGCTTATCTGCGTCGAGCAATTCACTCGAACGCATGCAGAGGTCAAAGCTCAGCCCGCGCTCGCCTAGCAGTTGGATACCGCGAACAAACTTGGCGTCGAGACAATAGCCCGGCGGCGTCGCTGGGCCTTGCAACACCTGGCGCAGACCCTTGATCTGCGGATTGTCCTTGAACTGGTCCAGATAAGCTGCAAAGCCGTCGTGCGATGGCCGCCCTGAAATCACGGCGGCAGACATTGGGTTGTCGTCGCGCTGACAAAGATCAATTACATAGCGCGCTTCGGCCGTTTGCTGCTTGGGTTCGACGTCGACCTCCATGTAGACCGTCTGCGAAATGTTCAATCCGGCCGTCGCCTTTAGATAGTCGGCGACGACAAAACTGTGAGCAAGTTTTTTTTCGTCCTTGGTCCATGGCAAGGAGAATTGGTCCAAATCCCACAAATGCTGGTGCGTATCGACAATTGCCTGGGCGGGCGCGGCTGACATCGGGGTATTTCCTCCCTCGGACTGTGCGTGCGGTCAGAATTCAGCGGCGCAAGGGCCGCCCTTACCGGAATAGTTTAACGGCCCGCCAGGCAAGATTCTCTTCAATCCTGAGCACGGGGCGGCTACACTGACAAGAGTCTGATTCCCACCCGCGGGGTCCGCTTGAATGCAGCCGCGACTATCCTACCTGCTACTCTCCGGTCTACTCACCCTGCTAATCGCAGCCGCGACGCCGGTCCGCGCGCAGCAACCGGCCGCGCCATCGCCGGCTGCTGACGCGGTCAGCGAGCAGACCGCCGAGCAGATCACGTTTTTTGAGCGCGAAGTTCGTCCCCTCTTGTCTACTCGCTGCTTTAAGTGCCACGCCGACGAGAAGCAGCAGGGAAACCTAAGGCTCGACTCCCGCGCTGCCATTCTTGCCGGTGGAGATCTCGGCGCTGCTGTGACGCCGGGGGATGTCGAAGAGAGTCGACTGGTGGAAGTCGTTCGCTACACCGGCGACATCCGCATGCCCCCTGACGGCAGACTGAACGATCGTGAAATCGCGGCCCTAAGTCGTTGGGTCAAAGAAGGACTCGCCTGGCCAAAGAGCGAAACAAAGGACGGCACACCGGCCTCCCCTTCCACTGCGGCTAAGTCGGCCAACCCGCTTCCTTGGTCATTTCAACCCGTGACGGACCCCACGCCGCCAGCCACGGAGAGTGATTGGATCCGCAGCCCGCTGGATCAGTTTGTGCTGCAGAAGCTTCTCGACGCTGGACTCACGCCGGCCCCCGCCGCTGAGAAGCGCATGCTGCTGCGTCGCGCAAAGTTCGATCTGCTCGGCTTGCCCCCAACGCCTGCTGAGATCGATGCGTTTCTGGCGGACGACTCGCCGGAGGCGTTTGCGCGCTGTGTCGATCGATTTCTGGCCATGCCAGAGTATGGACAGCGTTGGGGTCGCCATTGGTTGGACGTCGCCCGCTATGCGGATTCCAACGGCCAAGATGAGAACCTGGCGTACGTCAACGCGTATCGCTATCGAGATTATGTCATCGACGCGTTTCATCGAGATAAGCCGTACGATCAATTTGTCCGCGAGCAAATCGCCGGAGATCTCTTGCCGGACACTGGCAATCCGGACGCGCGTTCGGAGCGGATCATTGCGACCGGCTTCCTGACGCTCGGCCCCAAGATGCTCGCCGAAGACGACCCGATGAAAATGGAGATGGACATCGTCGACGAACAGGTCGACGCCATCGGTGGCGCGGTCTTGGGCCTGACGCTCGGCTGCGCACGATGTCACGACCACAAATTCGATCCAGTCAGCGCCGCGGATTATTACGCGGTGGCCGGAATTCTGAAAAGCACGCAGTCGATGGACAACTTCAAGGTGGTTGCCACGTGGCACGAGCGTCCGCTAGGAAGCCCTGCTGAAATCGAGGCGTTCGCCGATCACACAGCGCAGTTAGCCAAGAAAAAAGCCGAGATCTCCGAGCGAACAGAAATTGCGACGAGCGCCGTGATTGCCACGGCGCGTGAGCGGATTGCCGATTATTTGCTGGCTGCCACAGAACAATTAGAATCCTCGCCTTTGGCTTCGCTATTGCCGCCGCCCGACGCGGCAGACATGGGCGTTCCGGCCGGCGCTATCCTTCGCGAAGCGGAGCAATTTGATCGTGGCAACGTCTTGGTTGATACCACCAATTATGGCGCCGGCATTGGTATTGTTCTGAATCGGGGAGAAACGCCAAATTTTGTCGAGTTCGACTTGGAGATCCCGCAAGCCGGCGCCTACCAGCTTGAAATCCGCTACGCCGCAGCCGAAGCTCGGAGCGTGCAAGTCCTGATCGACGGCAAACTGCGGGCGGCCGACGCGGCGGACGAAGTCACAGGCTCATGGTTCGCGGATACGCAGCGCTGGAGCCCTGTCGGCGTGTATGAGTTGCCGTCAGGCAAGATCGTTCTGCGTGTGGAACGAGCGGCCGGGCCCTTTCCCCACCTGGACCGTCTGGCACTTGTGCCGGTATCAGCAGAACAGGCGGCGAGACAGCGAACGCAATCCACTGAAGATTTATCGCGCGATCGGGGCCTGATTGACGTAATCGTGAAACAGTGGGTGGCGCATCTAGGCGCTGCGCAAAAAGACCCGCTATCGGTATGGCAGCCCTGGTTTGCGTACCGTCGCGACGGCAAGTTATCGCCCGAATCGTTCACTGGCGCATCCGCCGTAGTAGCCGCCAGGTTGTTAAAAGCTGGAACGCCAGCAGATGCCGCCGAGCTTGCAGAGCGCTATCGCACAGAGATCGAATCCGCCGATCAACGCGCGCAAGTGCCCCAACCGGCCAACGGGGCGCCACCCACTGACGCCGCAGACAATGCCGTCGACGAATCGCTGCGAAGTGTGCTTCTCGGCAAGAACGGCCGGCAGCGCCGTCCTGCCGCGCTCGAAAAACATTTTGCCAAAGCAGATCGCGACGACATCGATCGGCTGAAATCAGGACTTACAGAGTTGGAACGCTCGGCGCCGGCGCCGTTACCATTGGCAATGAGCGTCGAGGATGGCAAGGCGACCGATCTACGAATTCACATTCGTGGCAGCCACCTGACATTGGGCGAGCTAGCGCCGCGTGGTTTTCCCAAGGCCCTCTCGTCAGCGGCGCCTACTCTCGCGCCTGATACCAGCGGCCGCCTGCAACTGGCACAGTGGATCACCGAGCCAACGAATCCCCTGACAAGCCGTGTGATGGTCAACCGACTTTGGCGGTGGCACTTTGGCGCCGGCATCGTCCGATCGACAGACAATTTTGGCAACTTAGGGGATCGGCCCAGCCATCCGGAGCTTCTCGATTGGCTGGCCAGCCGGTTCGTCGAATCAGGTTGGTCCGTCAAGGCGATGCATCGGTTGATCATGCTCTCGGCAACTTACCAAATGGGTGCCTCGCACAACGCCGCAGCATTGGAAGTCGATCCGGATAACCGGGTGCTATGGCGCATGAGCCGGCGACGCCTGGAAGCCGAAGCGGTGCGCGACGCTTTGCTCTCGGTTGGCGGACGCTTAGATACTTCCATGGGGGGGACTCTGCTGAAGTCCAAGCCTCGCGAATACGTCACCGGCACAGCCTCCACCAATAGCACCAGCTACCAGACGGACCGCCGTAGCGTTTATTTGCCCGTGGTCCGCAGCGCGTTGTACGAAGCCTTTCAGGCCTTTGATTTTGCCGAGCCGACGACCATCAAGGGGGACCGCGAGACCACTACGATCGCGTCGCAGGCCTTGTTCATGATGAACAGCGAAGTCATGCAACAGCAAAGCGCTCTCCTGGCCGAACGATTGATTGCCGAATTTCCGCATGATCAGGCCGCCCGCGTCAGATCGCTCTACGTAACTACGCTCGGCCGGCCGGCCGACGCGGCTGAGACCTCGCGAGCCCTGGCGTTCGTAGATCGATACGCGACCGTCGCGCAGGCGGAAGGCCCAGTCCCAGAAGGCCCAGTCCCAGAAGGCTCTGTCGCCAACGCTCCAGACCTGAAAGCTCCAGTTCAAGCGTGGCAGGCCTTGTGCCGTGTGGTGTTGTCCTCGAACGAGTTCCTCTACGTCGAATAAGGCGCCACGTATGGCACACAACGCTTGCGGCCAGTTTCAGTCGGTCTATTCGCGACGCGATCTGCTGCGCACTAGCGCCGCCGGTTTCGGACTGCTGGCGCTGCAAGGAATGTTGGATCAAGGAAATCGCGTGGAGGCTGCTACAAACTCCGCGGGCGCCGATCCACTAGCCGCGCGAGCGCCTCACTTTGCCCCACGCGCCAAGCGAGTGATTTTCTTGTTCATGCACGGCGGGCCTTCGCAGGTCGATACGTTTGACTACAAGCCGCTGCTAACGCGCGACCACGGCAAGCCACTCCCGTTCGATAAGCCGCGCGTCGTCTCGTCTGAGACCGGCGCGCTGTTAGCCAGCCCTTGGAATTTCCATCAATACGGACAATCGGGCGCCTGGGTTAGCGATCTGTTTCCGCACATTGGCAGTCGCGCGGACGATATCTGCTTTCTACACGGCATGCACGGTTCGAACTCGCGCCACGGCGGCGCCCTGTTGGAGTTGCACACCGGCAGCGACACATTTGTCCGCCCCAGCATGGGCTCTTGGATTGGGTACGGCCTGGGAACCGAAAACGCCAACCTCCCGGCGTTTGTCACGGTCTGTCCTACCTTGACGCACGGCGGCGTCAACAACTACAGTTCCGCGTTTCTGCCCGCCGTTTATCACGGCACGCCACTGGGAAACGCCGGCGTTCCGTCGAAGCAAGCCAAGATCCCATTTATCGACCCGCGTTCTCCCGCCGCGCAACAACGGGCGGAGCTAGACCTGTTGCGGGAAATGAATGTCGAACAATTATCGCGCACCGGGCCGGATCTAGCGCTCGAAGGACGCATCCAGGCGTTCGAACTGGCCTACCGCATGCAAGCGGCGGCGCCCGAGATGCAAGACGTTTCGGACGAAACCGCCAGCACGCAGCGACTATATGGGCTGGACGATCCGCGCACGGAGAACTTCGGCCGGCAGTGTTTAATGGCGCGCCGCTTTGCGGAGCGCGGCGTTCGGTTTGTTCAGGTCACGCACAGCTACAAATGGGATCAGCACGGCGGCTTGCGAAAAGATCACGCCAAAAACGCCGAGGAAGTGGACCGTCCGATCGCCGGCTTGCTGACAGATCTGAAAGCTCGCGGCCTGCTGAACGACACGCTGGTAATATGGGGAGGCGAGTTTGGCCGCACGCCCACCGCGCAAGGGGATGATGGCCGCGACCACAATCCACACGGCTACACCATGTGGCTGGCCGGTGGTGGCGTCAAAGCAGGTTTCCGTTACGGTGCGACGGACGATTACGGTTATTACTCCGTGCAAGACAAGATCCACTTGCACGACCTGCACGCCACGATCTTGCACCTCTTAGGCATGGATCACACCCGGCTTACGTACCGGCACGCTGGTCGCGATTTCCGCCTGACGGACGTGCATGGCGAAGTGGCCCACGCCATCATCGCATAACGGCCGAATCCTTTGTACAGGCTGACTTTGCGCTATTCTGTTGGGCCAGTGCTCGTCTTGTTTGGCCTAGTGAACCGGCCGGCGGACCGGATATACTCACCACTATCGCAGACGCGACCGTAAAACTTTCTCTCTGTGTCAGAACACAGTCTAAAGAATAGCGGTCGTTGATTGCGCGCATCGCCCCATTTCTTGTGACCACCGCAGAGTGCACCGCCATGATTACCGTTGGCATGAACTACCACACGCTCCCCGGCAAGCAGCAAGACTTCGAAGAGAAGTTTGCCGCAGTAATCGAGGCGCTCCGCGCCGCGCCGGGCCATACGAACTCCACACTCTGGAAAGACACCACTGATGACGCCTCTTACTTGATCACCAGCGAGTGGTCAGAAGAGAAAGCGTTCATGGAGTTCATCCAGAGCCAGGCGTTCAAGGACGTGACCACCTGGGGCAAGGAGCAGATCCTGTCCGGCCGTCCACAACATAAAATTTACAAGCACTAGTCCCTTTCTGGCGAGTGCGTCGCAGCGCGTTGGGTTTGCCGTGGCCTCGGAGGGCTCCGCCTGATTCTTCGCCATCTTTGATTCGCCGCACTTGCCGCAACTTTACGGAGAGAACCATGAGTTTGCTGCCCCAGTTTTTTATGATGTTTGCCGTCGTCGGTCTGGCCTTGAGCTCCTCGGCAGGCGCCGCCGACCCCAAGAAATTGCCGCGCTGTTTTCTCGACATTGCCGCCGATGGCAAGCCCGTTGGCCGGATCGTAATTGAACTTCGCGCGGACGTAGTGCCTAAGACGGCGGAAAACTTCCGCGCGCTCTGCACCGGCGAAAAGGGCTTTGGCTACAAGGGAAGCCCGTTCCACCGCGTGATCCCCGAGTTTATGTGCCAGGGGGGTGACTTCACTCGTCAGAATGGCACCGGCGGCAAGTCCATCTACGGCGAGAAGTTCGCCGACGAGAATTTCCAGCTCAAGCACTCGGGCGAAGGCATCCTGAGCATGGCGAACGCCGGCCCGAACACCAACGGCTCGCAGTTCTTCCTCTGCACGGTCGCCACACCTTGGCTCGACGGCAAGCACGTTGTCTTCGGCAAGGTTGTCGACGGCATGGATGTGGTCAAAAAGGTCGAAGCGATGGGCTCGCGCAATGGCGAAACCAAGGCCAAGATCGTCGTCGCGGATTGCGGCGAAGTGAAATAGTCTGCAGCGAAGTCGCTAGCAGCAATACGACCAGCGACGCCGCGGCGCTCATCAGAGCGCCGCGGTGAACGCGGTTGCGTTCAAGCTGCGCTCGGTTCGGATCAATTAATTGCAGGGGATTTCGGCATGCGTGCTCAAGGTTTGTTTGGCGTTTTGTGCTGCGCAATGCTGCTGATGGCAGATCGCGGCGCCCCTTTCGCTTTTTCTGCGGACACGAAGCTGGAAATACCCGAAGGCGTTCTGTTCGAAGCTGACATTCCCTATTCCACGCCCGGCGGAGAGCGGTTGGCGCTCGACATGGCGCGCCCCAAAAAGGCAACCGGGCCACTCCCTGCAATCGTCTGCATCCATGGGGGGGGATTTCGGGCCGGCAATCGCGAGCATCACGATCGGCTATGCATTCAACTGGCGGAACGCGGCTATGTGGCCGTTAGCGTCACATACCGGCTTGCGCCTAAGCACCAGTTTCCGGCCGCGGTGAACGACGTCAAAGCGGCCGTCCGTTGGCTGCGCGCGAACGCCACTAAGTACGACGTCGATCCCACGCGGATCGGCGCGACCGGTGATTCGGCCGGCGGACACCTGGCCCTGTTTCTCGGGCTGACGGGCGACGTCAAAGAATTCGACGCGGCCGATGGCGGCAACGCCGATCAATCCAGCCGGGTCAATTGCATTGTGGATGTCTACGGACCGAGCGACTTTACCAAATCGTATGACGCCAGCGTTGACGCTGCCCAAGTATTGCCGCTGTTTCTCGGGGGCAATCTGGAGACCGCACGGCACAAGCACGTTGTCGCCAGCCCATTGAATTGGGTTACGCCCAACGCGGCTCCCACTCTGGCCATCCACGGCACCAAGGACCCTTACGTCGCTCACGACCAGGCGGTATGGCTGATCGATCGACTGAAGGGCGCCGACGTGGACTGCGAGCTACTCACGCTCGAAGGCGCCGGCCACGGATTCAAAGGGGCGGACGCTGAGCGCGCCAAGGCGGCCATGTTTGCCTTCTTCGATAAACACCTGAAGCCGCAGCATTAAAAGCTACACCGCGCTGGCTTGCAGTTCGCGAATCGGTTGGCCTTCGCTCAGAATCGGGATTGGGCGGCCCGTGAAGTTGGGAATGGCGATTCGTTCGGCGTCGATTCCCAGATGCCGATAGACTGTCGCCAGAAAATCTCCCGTCCCCATGCGCCGCTCAACGACTTCTTCACCGCGGCGATCCGTGGCGCCAATGACTTGCCCGCCGCGAATGCCACCACCGGCAAACAACATGCTATTGGCCGCCGGCCAATGGTCTCGCCCCGGCTGCATGACACCCACGTTTCCGCTGGCGACACCGCCACCGCTGCTAGGGTTGTAAGATATCCGCGGCGTGCGGCCAAACTCACCAGTCACCACCACCAGCACTCGCTTATCCAGACCACGCTCGTAGACGTCCTCGATCAACGCCGTGACGGCCTGGTCGAAGACCGGCAACCGATAAGCCAAGGCGTCAAACACGTGGTGATTCACGCCATGGTCGTCCCAGTTCTGAACGCGGCCGCACAGCGGACCATCGAACGTGGTCGTGATCAGCTCCACGCCCGCCTCGACCAACCGGCGCGCCATCAGACATTGCTGCCCCCAGGCGTTGCGGCCGTAACGATCGCGGACTTTGGCGTCTTCCTGCTGAATGTCAAACGCGCGCTGCGCCTCGGGACTGGTCAAAAGATTCAACGCCTGGGCTTCGAACGAGTCAATCGCCTGCATACTGCCGGAACGATCGACGTTGCGCCGCAGTCGATCGAACGACTCGCGCAGTTCAATCCGTTTGCGCAGGTGGTGGGCCTCGGCTTCGGACTTCAGACCGATGTTGGGCACCTGAAAATTGGGGGCGTTGGGATCGCCGGTCACGCGGAAGGGCTCGTACTTGGCGCCCAGATACGCGGAGCCAGCGATGACAAATCCGTCGTATGTCGAGATACCATTCACGCCGACAAAGTTGGGAATCTTGCGAGCCGGATCGAAACGCAAGTAGTTAGCCACGGACATCAGGTCCGGGAATTCCGGCTTCGGTTTATCGGCGGCCGCCGGATCGCCTGAGAGCAATTGCAATGATCCGGCCGGGTGTCCGCCGCCGGTATGAGCCATCGACCGCAGGATCGAAAATCGATCGGCGATCGCCGCGTGCCGCGGCAGCAGTTCTCCCAGGTCCAAACCGGGGACGACCGTTTTGATCGTGCCGAATGGGCCTCGGAAGTCGCTCGAGGCCGTTGGCTTAGGATCGTAGGTCTCCAAGTGGCTGGCGCCACCGCGCAGCCACACTAGGATCACAGCCGTCCGTTGTTTCTCGGCCGGCGCCGCGCTTTGAGCGCGCAGTTGCAACAGGCCCGGAAGCGTCAGGCCGCCCACACCTGTCAAACCAAATCGGAGAAACTCGCGACGTTGCATGCAGAACCTGGCGGAAGCGGGGCGGGAGTCTTAGGCGTGACGCGGCCGGAGCATCGTCCAGACGCACTTTGAGCCTACCAATTTCACGTCTCCCCCGCCACCTAAAACTGGCCACCGCGGTCATAGCTTCGCATGCTTTCCACAGCTAGAATCTGCCGTCATGCACGAAAAAAGCATGGCCCCACAAGGCGTTACCGCCACGGATCGATCCTCAGCGATCCGCTGGCGCATTGTGGCGCTGCTGATGGCGATCTCGTTTTTGTGCCTCTTCAACCGCATCAGCATCTCGGTCGCCGGCGCCGAGCGATTGATGCAAGAGTACGAGATCACCGAAGTGCAGATGGGGATGGTCTATTCCTCCTACCTGTTGGTCTACACGCTCTTCATGTTGCCGGGCGGTTGGTTGATTGACCGCTACGGGACGAAGGCGGCGCTGGCCGCAATGGGAATCGGCGCTGGCTGCTGCGTAATCTTGACCGGCATGGTAGGCATATTGGCCGCGCCAGCGCTGGTGCTCTATTCGCTGCTGGTCATTCGTGGCATGACTGGAATGTTCAGCGTGCCGATGTTCCCGGCGGCCGCGCGCACCATCGCCATCTGGCTTCCCCCTGAGAACCGTTCACTGGCCAATGGGCTGGTCACTGCCGCCGCGCTCTTGGGAGTGGCGGGCACGTATTACATCTTTGGCGCGATGATGGAACAGTTGGACTGGCCCATGGCGTTCATCGTCTCAGGCCTCGTGACGCTGGGCGTGACTGCGGTCTGGATAGGCTACGCGCGCAGTCGTCCAGGGGACCACGCCGGCGTGAGTGCGCAAGAATTGCTGCTGATTCATCGCAATTCGACGGAGCCACTTCAGGTGGCCTCTTCCGCGCCGTGGCACGCGCTGTTGCTTAATCGCAGTTTGATGCTGCTGACGCTGAGCTACGCGATGGCAGGGTATTTTCAGTACGTTTTCTTTCATTGGTCTCAGTATTACTTCAAAGAAGTCCTGAAACTGACCGTCGATCAAAGCCGCTTCTATGCCACGCTGCCGAATCTGGCGATGGCCGCCGGAATGTTCGCCGGTGGCTGGATCGCTGACGACCTTTGCCGGCGGTTGGGCCCACAGCGCGGCCGCGCGCTGGTGTGCGTAACCGGACTACTGGCGGGCGCCCTGTTCTTGGGATTGGGTGTGATGGCGACCGACAAAAACTGGATCGTGTTGTGGTTCTCGTGCGCCATGGGGGCGGTGGGCATGACCGAGGGGCCGTTTTGGGTCACCGCAGTGGAATTGGGCGGGAAGCAGGGGGGCGCATCCGCCGCTATTTTCAACACGGGCGGAAATCTCGGTGGCATGCTCGCGCCGGTCGTCACGCCCTGGCTTAGTACCTATTTCGGCTGGCACGGCGCCGTGAGCGCGGCCGGCCTATTCTGCGTCGTGGGGGGAGTCCTCTGGATCTTTATCCGCCCCGGCGCACCCGAAATCTCTGTTTCTCATTAGGCCGGAGTGAGTGAATGAAGATCACGAAGATCGATTGCCACGTGTTGCTCGTTCCCAACTATGACTCCGGCGCGTGCTCGTCGGCCCAAGATGATCTGGTTGTCGAGGTCCATTCCGATGAGGGCCTGATCGGCATTGGCGAGACCGATACCAATCCTTGGGTAGCGCGAGAATGCATCCGCGCTCGCGGCACGCATTGCATGGGCCTCGGCTTGGAAGAAATGCTACTGGGCCAGGACCCGCGCGATCCGCAGGCGATCTGGCAAAAGCTTTACTCCGGTTCCAAAATGACCGGCCGCCGCGGCGCGCTGATCTGCGCGATGGGCGCTATCGACATGGCGCTGTGGGATATTCTGGGGCAAGCCCAAGGCGTTCCGGTGTACGAACTGCTCGGTGGCGCGCGCAACAAGAACTGCCAACCCTACGCCTCGCTTCTCCCCAACGGGCATACGCTGGCTGATTACAAATCGTCGCTCGTTGATCGCGCGCGCGAAGCGAAGGGGATGGGCTACAAGGCTGGCAAGATGGAAGTCTGCATCGCCGGCCCCTACAGTCACAATGGCCTGCAAGAGCCGGACGAAGCGGTGATTGATATCGTGGCCGCTTGCCGCGCTGCGGTTGGCCCTGACTTTACCATGATGGTCGACGTGGCCTACGCCTGGAACGATTGGCGGCAAGCCCTGGCGGTGCTGAAGGAACTTGCGCAATACGATTTATTCTTTGTCGAGACGCCGCTCGATATCGACGACCTGGAAGGTCACGCCCGGCTCTGCGAGCAAAGTCCAATCCGGATTGCCGCCGGCGAATGGCAGAACACACATTTTGAGTTTCTGGACCTGGCAGACCGCGGCAAGATCCACGTCTTGCAGCCAGACGTCGGCCGAGTCGGTGGTTTTAGCGAAGCCCGCAAGGTTTGTCAGATTGCTGAAGAGCGCAACTTGCAGATCGTGCCGCACTGCTGGAAGAGCGGAATTGGCATCGCGGCAAGTTGGCACATGGCCCTCTCTACTCCGGTCTGCCCATTCATCGAATTCATGCCGGCGGAATTGTGCGATTCGCCCTTACGCCGTGAGCTATTGGCGCGGGACTTCCAACTCGAAAACGGCGCGCTGCGAGTTCCGGATCGCCCCGGCTTGGGCATTGAACTTAATCGAGACGCGCTTGAGAAGTTCCGCGTCGATGACTGACGTCGCCGTGGCGGTGGGAATACTGGCGAGCGAGCGGCGCACGAACCGTGCGCGGTAACTCGCTAACGTAGGTGTCGATGAACGCGAAGTAGTTCTGCCTGGCGGGTTTTTGAATTTTCGCCTCGCCTCTACCGTGGCGCCATGCGGATGGCGCCGTCCAGACGGATCGTTTCGCCGTTGAGCATGATGTTCTCGACAATGTGCGCCACCAGGTTCGCGTATTCCGATGGTTGGCCCAGCCGGGACGGAAAAGGGACCTGTTGACCGAGCGATTTCTTCGCGTCTTCCGGCAGCGACTGCATCATCGGCGTGTCGAACAGGCCCGGCGCGATGGTAACCACGCGGATGCCAACGCGGGCCAGCTCGCGAGCGATCGGCAGCGTCATACCTACAACGCCTCCCTTGGAGGCCGAATAAGCGGCCTGGCCGATCTGACCGTCGTACGCGGCGACGCTGGCCGTATTGACGATCACGCCACGCTCGCCATCCACCAGAGGGTCTGCCTTGGAGATCGCGGCCGCCGCCAGGCGGATGACATTGAACGTGCCGATCAAGTTGATTTGAATCACACGCGCAAACGCCGCCAGGTCGTGCGGGCCGTCCTTGCCCAGAACGCGCGTGGCGACGCCGATACCGGCGCAATTCACCGCGCCGCGCAAGCTTCCAAAGCTGGCTTGCGCCGCTTCGACCGCGGCGCGGACGCTGGCCTCGTCCACGACGTCCGTCTTTACAAAGCGAGTCTGCTTGCCTAGCTCTTCGGCTAGCGCTCGCCCCGTGGTCTCGTTGACGTCCGCGATGATTGCATTGGCGCCGCCGGCGACAAGCCTTCGCACCGTCGCCGCGCCTAGGCCAGAACCGCCACCAGTGACCAAAAACGTTGCGCCTGCAAGTTGCATGAATGTCCCCCGAAATAAAATACCGCGCGAGCACGGCTTTGTGTGTTTGAATATCCCTTGCGTATTCGAGTAAACGATGTCGCTCGAACACTCAGGCGAAATTATCGATAGCGATAACGGGCTAGAGAATGCGGATGCGGCGAGCGGCGCATTGGAATATCGCTGCTGCCGCGCCGGAATCGACTGCAACGCACTAGTTACCGCAATAAAAATGCCGCCGCGTTAGATCCGCTCGATGATCGTGGCCGTGGCCATACCGTGGCCGATGCACATGGTTTGCAGTCCCAGGTGACCGCCGGTGGCTTCCAGGCCAGCGAGCATCTTGGCCATCAACCCTGCGCCCGTGGCGCCCAGTGGATGCCCATGGGCGATCGCTCCGCCCCAAGGGTTGACCTTTTCCATGTTGGGCTTCAACTCGCGGGCCCAGCTCAAAACGACTGTGGCAAACGCCTCGTTGATTTCGATCCAATCGATATCGTTGATCGTCAGGCCTGCGCGGGCCAGCGCCTTGCGAGTGGCGGGAATGACGCCAGCCAATTGCATTACTGGATCGTCCCCCACCGCAACGCGGGCCAGAAACCGAGCGCGCGGTCGCAAGCCGGCGCTCTCCGCCACTTCGCGATCCGCGACCAGCACGGCCGCGGCGCCGTCGGAAATCTGGCTGCTATTCGCCGCCGTCACAACGCCGTTAGGACGAAACGCCGGATTCAACGACGCGATCTTGGCAGGATCGATCTTGTCGCGAACTCCTTCGTCGCGCTCGAGGATGATCTTCTTGCCTTCAGCGTCGATCCCCTCGGTCGGCAGGATCTCTTTGTTTCGTTTCTCGGCGGCGGCCTTCGATGCGCGACGATGGCTCTCCATGGAGAACTCGTCGACGTCGCCGCGGGTGATCTTGTACTTGTCGGCCAACAGCTCGGCGCTTTCGCCCTGATGAACCAGGCCAAACTTCTCAAAGACCACTGGGTTCAATTTGTCGAGCGTCCCAATATCGCTGAACATCGGCACGCGGGTCATGTGCTCCACACCGCAACCAATGGTGTACATGGCGTCGCCGCCGGCGACTTCTTGTGCGGCAAAATGGACTGCCTGTTGGGCGGAGCCACACATGCGGTTGAGCGTCACTGCCGGCACTTCGACCGGAAAACCAGCGAGCAGAACCGCCAGACGGCCAATGTTGGCGCCTTGTTCGCCGGCTTCGGTCACGCAGCCTGTTACAACGTCTTCGATCTTGGCCGGGTCAACGCCTGCACGCGTGGTTAGGCCTTTGAGCACCTGCGATAGCAGCGTGTCTGGGCGAACTTCGCGGAACGCGCCCCCTTTGCGAGCGTACGGCGTGCGCACAGCTTCGATAATGACTGGTTGGGGCATGATTTAGGCGTCCTGTCTAATTGGTATTCGTGCTTCACAAGAATCTTATTACGTAGCCCGCGTCCGGTGAACGGCGCAGCGGATTTATTCGTGGGTTGGCGTGAGAGACTCTTTGGCGAGACCGTGTGGGCCGCTCAGCCCATTGGCGGCGCACCCACCGGAAGTTCCTTTTTGCATGTAGTACTGTTGATACTTCTCGCGGAGCGCGGACTTCAGGAACTTGCCGGCCGAGGTCCGCGGGATCTCGCTGGCGAATTCCACGGAGTCCGGTAGCCACCACTTGGCAAAGTCCGGGGCAATAAACTCAATCAGTTCTTCCGGCGTCGCCTGCGCGTCGGCCTTGAGCACGACCACGGCCAGCGGGCGTTCTGCCCATTTGGGATGTTCGACTGGGATGACCGCGGCCTCGGCGACGGCCGGATGCCCCATCAGCGCGTTTTCGAGCGCTACGGAGCTGATCCATTCTCCGCCAGATTTGATCACGTCCTTGGCGCGGTCTTGTAGTTGAATGCAGCCGTCCGGAAAGATCGAAACGATGTCGCCCGTGCGGAACCAGCCATCGTCTGTAAAGCTGACGGCGCCTTCTGGGCAATCAAAGTAAGACGACGCGATCCACGGCCCGTAGACCTCGAGTTCACCCATCGCCTGACCGTCCCAGGGAATCAGGCCGTTCTCATTGCGGCCGCGGACTTCGACCATCGGCACAGCCCGGCCCTGCTTGGCGCGGAAACGATATTTTTCCACCGCCGGCGCATCGTCCAAGCTGCACGGCAGATTGGCGACCGTTCCCATCGGGCACAGTTCCGTCATCCCCCAGGCGTGGACGATCTTGAGATTGTGCCGTTCCTGGAAGCCTTCGATCATGCTCGACGGCGCCGCCGAGCCGCCGACGACCATCGCCCGCAGGCACGTTAGATCATACGTCTTGGGGTTCTTGTCCAGAATCTGCAAGATGCCGAGCCAGATCGTCGGCACGCCGGCCGTCATGGTCACTCGCTCTTGTTCCATTTGTTCCAACAAGCTCGGCGGATCCAGGTGCGGGCCGGGGAAGACTTGCTTGGCGCCAACCAGTGTACAGCAGAATGGCAGCCCCCAGGCGTTGGCGTGGAACATTGGCACCACGGCCTGCGCCACGTCTCGCTCACAGACGCCGAGGGTATCGACCATGCCATTGACCAGCGAATGCAAAACCAAAGCGCGGTGCGATGCGAGCACGCCCTTCGGCTTGCCTGTCGTGCCCGAGGTGTAGCACATGGCGGCGGCTTGGCGTTCGTCCAGATCCGGGTAAGTGAAACCGGCGGGATCTTCCGCGGCGAGTAGATCTTCGTAATCGAGCGCGCCGGCCGGAGCCGATTTACCTGTCGTCCGAATTACGATGACGTGCTCAAACGGGACCTGATCCTTGAACTTTTCGAACAGCGGCCAGAGCGTGTCGTCAACGATGACCACTTTGTCGCCGGCGTGGCTGGCGATATACGTCAAATCCGTGGGATGGAGCCGCAGATTCAGGGTATGCAGTACCGCGCCGGCCGTGGGAATCGCAAAATAGGCCTCGAGATGTTGGTAGTGGTTCCAACAAAAAGTGGCGACACGATCGCCGTCTTGCACGCCTAAGCGCTTGAGCGCCAGCGTTAGCCGCTTGGTCCGTTCGACCATCTCAGCGTACGTGTATTGGTGGCGGCTCTTATCCGGGCGCCGCGTGACGATTTCTCGCGCGAAGTGCAACTGCTCCGCTCGACGCAAGATCGAGGGTATGGTCAGCGGGCAGTCCATGATCAGACCGTTCATCGAATCTCCTTGGAACCGCAGGGCGCGAGCGCGTGAAAACGCGACGGATGTCGCAAATCTAGCCAGGGAATGCGCGAGGGACGCATGAATCCAACGAGCAAGCAACACCGCGACGACATCCGGCAAATCTTGCCGTCGGGTCCGGTTCGATCCAAAGACCTCGCTCTGGGCGGAAACGGGCAAAACGACATCGCCCAGCATTCATCCCAACGATCGAAATCCCCTCGAAATGCGCTCCCCAGCGGCGTCATTGTAGCCCGGCCGAATATCGCCCCACAACTGTTTTTGGGACGGATTTGAACTGCGGGCGGCCGGATGGGGCAGGTTGTCACGGCGCCCACGTAGACGCTGCGTGCCGCAGCGGTATGCATGCCCGGACGACTGGGCCAGTGTAAACAAGCCCAGCGACCTCCCATCATGCAGCCGGCTGCCAGGCACGTTACACTTGGAGTTGCACGGTCTGCGCTGCTGACCAGGCTTTGCGAAAATTCGCACCCCCCGAGAGATTCCGAACCATGCCCCTGCTCTTACGCCCTGGCGTGGTGGCGCGCCGCCGCTGGCCGGGGTTTCTTGCACTGCTGGTCGTTATCGGGGTTTCGAGCGTCCACGCGCAAACTCCGGCCCCGCCAGACGACGCAGTGGTGGCCAAGTTGACCGGCCAGCTCACGGATTTTTTCTCCAGCGTCTCCTCGGGCGAGGCGAATGCCGCCTTTGAAACGCTACTGGCCGATAGTCAGTTGGCGAAGCGCGATCGCCAGGAGCAACTGAGCGCACTGGTGAAAAAGACCACCGATCTGCCGGCTGCCTACGGCGCCTTCCGAAGCGTCGAGCGGATCGTCGCCAAACGAATCGGCGCGGACCTGGTGGTCTTCAAATATCTCTATAAGTGCGAGAACTTCCCGGTCGTCTGGCACGTGGTCTTTTATCGAGACCTGCGCGAATTGCGCCCTATCGAGGCGGCCAACTCGTGGCGGGTCATCTCAATCCGGTTCGATACGGATTTGGAAGCGCTTTCTCGGTAGATCCGCAGCAAGCCGGCGGTAGAGACGCCCGCTGGCGGTCTACGACTCGGATTCGCTGGCCGGGAAGCGAAATCGCGATACCGCCTGCGGCAACATTCCGAAGTGACCTAGGATCTGGCCATCGGAGCCACCGGCCGACGGGATGATCGGCTGCGGAAAGGCTGATCGGGGAAGCGAAATGTGGGGCATTGTCGATTCGTGCTCCAGGTAGTGGAGCGAATCATCAAGGGCAGCCCGCAGCCGGTACTTGTCGACCAGCCGGGCGATGAAAGGATCGGACCAGGAATGGACGTCCTTCACAACGACCTCTGCTCCGTGGCGAGTGCTCGTGAGTTCACAGGGCGTCTCGACGATCGTGCAACGAATCTTCCCAGCCATAATCCCGTCCCCTTCTTCTTGGCGCCTTCGCGATTTGGAGTTCCTGCCAGGTCGCATCCCCTTCCGTTTCCACCTGCCACGCTGTTCGTTCGCGGCAAGGCGACGGATTCATATGCAATTTCAGCGCCGAGACCGATAAAAAAACCAACACACATGCATCACCGTCTGCGTAGGTGAGCGGCCACAATGCTTTAGCTCTTTTTCGTGGCGCGCATTTAGCCGCAAATAACGGAGTTCGCACGTTGACGAACTGCCACGTTTGCAAAAATGTGTTGCAAATCGCCGTCAAAAAAATGCGGCAAAATCGATCAGGAGGGTTCGCGAAAATCGGTCGGCCAGGCGCTTATGGACCGCCAACTTGCCTACTTCGCGAGCAGTGATTGCAGCGCTTCGAGCGCTTTGGCCAACTGCGGATCGTCGAGCGCAGGGAGTTCGGCGGTCGTGGCGTCGGCGGCTCGAACGATGTCCCGCTGGTCGCGCGCTTTCGCTAACTCCACGGTCTCATCCTCGGTCAACTTGACCTCATAGCCCGTGTCTGGCTGAATACCCCAATCTTCCTGCGTCTTATTGTCCTCGTGGCGATGGATGTCCCGGCCGCTGGGACGCCAGTAGCTGGCCGTGGTGAGCTTCAGACCGCTACGGCCATGCTCCAAGTCAATGACATTCTGTACCGTCCCCTTCCCCCAGCTTCGCTGACCGACGATGGTCGCCCGGTGATGGTCCTGCAGGCAGGCCGCCACGATCTCGCTGGCGCTGGCGGTGTACTGGTTTACCAGGATCACCAGCGGCAGGTCGGCAAAGAGAGCGTCCCCGTCGGCGTCCCATGTCTCCCGCTCCACGCCATGGCGTCCCCGCGTGCTGACAATTCGCCCTTCCTTGAGGAACAGGTTGCACATACCGATCGCCTCGGTAAGCATGCCCCCCCCGTTATTTCGTAGGTCGAGAATCACGCCGCGAACATGTTGCTCTGTCAGGGTTTCCAGGGCGGCCTTCAGCTCTTTGACGGTGTACCGGCCGAAGCTGGTAACTCGGACGTAGCCGATCTCCGGATGGCCCGAGAGCTGATAGCCCCACTGGTTATCCTCTCCGCGGAGGTCGCCCAGCACCACCGGCACGGCAAACGAAGCGCGTTGGATGGAGAGTTCGACCGGCGTGGTTTCGCCCTGATGCTGCACGATCAGCCGCACTGGCTCGTCGGGCTGTTCGCGGAGACGGTCGACGATCTCCGACACTGTGGCCCCGGCGGTCGATCTTCCGTTGATCTGCAAAATGGTGTCGTTTGCCCGCACGCCAGCCAGAAAAGCAGGCGAATCGGCCATGGGACTGATAACAACGGGGAGATCGGACCCCTCTTCCTTGCCAATCCGGATACCCAGGCCGTCGAACTTTTGTTCGAGCGTTGATTTCAACTCGGGGAACTGCTTGGGGCTGATGTACGCCGAATAGGGATCGAGTCGGCTGACCATGCCATGCAGAGCGCCTTCGAAGAGGACGCGATTGTCGACCTCGCGCAGGTATTCCTGATCGACTTTGTTCAAAACCTCGGTAAATGTATCGAACATCCGGCCATATTCGCTGCGGTGAGCACTATCTGCCTGGCGAAAGCAAACCGCCGAAATCAACGATACAACCGCGATCAACATCAGATTGCGACGGGGCATCAGAGCAACCTCAGCGACGAGAAGAATTTCCGGCCGGCGCCGCGGAGCTGGGCACGCGGATCTTTGATCGAGCGAAACCCAGTCGCCGGCGTCCCTGCATTGTATACGCGCCAGGCGGTCTCCGCCCATGCGGGCGATGGATGGCCCGGATTGATTTCTGTGCAGCGCAGTATCATTGGACGGAAATAGATCCCCATCGCTCCGCCTCACCAGCATTTTTGAGGATGCCGCAACGTGTTGCAAACATTCGAACGACCACTGACCACCTCAGAACGGGCGGATCTGGTGCTCTGGCTCGATCGAAAGCCGCCGAGCCGCCAGACCATGCGCCGCTGGTTGGCGTTTTGGCTGGCGACGATTGTCGGTTCGATCCTGGCGATGGTGGGCATCGTCACACTTTTCGACCGCCCCGGATGGCCCAGGAAATTGGGGGAATGGATTTTCGGGCCCTTGATGCTGTTAGCAATTGCGGCCGTCATGGCGATGTTCGTGGTTTATACGTCGTATCGCCGCCGGGCAGCCGCCGAGGACGTTCGAGAGAGCGATCTTTACCCAAAAATACGGGCAGCCTTGGCGCATGGAGGCGCCCGGGTGAGCCAGGTGACCGCCGTCGGCGTCGTCGTGATCCAGGAATACGAAGATGAGCAATCGGCCTTCATCTACGATCTTGGAGACGGCACCTGCTTGTACCTTCGCGGCGAATGGTATTACTTGGGCGGAGCCCCCGAGGAGCCCTGGCCGGCCCGCGAGTTCGAAATCGTGAATACCGCGGCGAGCAATCTTTGGATCAGCGTGCAGAACAAGCGCGAAGAACTCAAACCAGAATTTATCGCTGAGATGCAGGACATGCCGTATGAGTTTATGCGGGGCAATTTACCGGCGACGGAAACCGTGATATCGGGTAGTCCAATGGAGGTGCTGCGCCATCTGGGCTACGAGCCGCTGACCGACAAAGATTTCGATTAGCAAACTGGCGCAAAGCAGGCTTGCCGTCCGCGGGAGCGACACCGGCGCCGCACGAACGACGATTGCAACCTCGCGTTAATTATCTACGCGCGCAAAAAAACGCCCGCGACTGTTGCTGACATTGACGTCATTACAACAGTCGCGGGCGTGAATATAAATCCGGCAACACCTACTCTCGCACTTGTGGTACTACCATCGGCTCTGAAAGCTTAACTACCGTGTTCGGAATGGGAACGGGTGTGACCTTTCAGATATGGTCACCGGAAAAAGGACGCGCAGCTGTTGAAGGCTGCGCGGCCTGAATTGGGTTGTGGTAATCGAGTGGCATCTCACGGCTCTTTTTTCGCAAGGAGGGATCTGCAAGTAGCCGTTAAGCGGCTTGCGTTTCCGTTCCAAGCGGAAGAGCAATGGATCAATGTGGCCAAGCGTTCGTCCGTTAGTACCGGTTAGCTGAACGCATTGCTGCGCTTACACATCCGGCCTATCAACCTGGTCGTCTTCCAGGGGACTTTCGGGCATAAAGCCCTACGAAACCTGATCTTGGAGCGGGCTTCACGCTTATATGCTTTCAGCGTTTATCCTTTCCGTTCATAGCTACCCAGCCGTGCCGCTAGCGCGACAACTGGAACACCAGAGGAACGTCCTTCCAAATCCTCTCGTACTAAAGAAGAACCTCCGCAAGTTTCGTGCGCCCACAGCAGATAGGGACCGACCTGTCTCACGACGGTCTGAACCCAGCTCACGTACCACTTTCATTGGCGAACAGCCAAACCCTTGGGAGCTTCTTCACCCCCAG
>Ga0105046_10004923_pt1 | contig 21220 bp, 17 predicted proteins | sample MAT03_FD_78385 | JGI IMG/M metagenome (GOLD analysis project Ga0105046, IMG submission 78385) | Freshwater microbial communities from Lake Fryxell liftoff mats and glacier meltwater in Antarctica - MAT-03 (megahit assembly) | ecosystem: Environmental > Aquatic > Freshwater > Ice > Liftoff...
GTTCTCAGTCATGCGGGTATAGCTTAGTGGTAAAGTTCCTGCCTTCCAAGCAGGCCATGAGGGTTCGATTCCCTCTACCCGCTCCCTCTTTTTTCCAAGTCAAAACACTCTGGAAACCGAATGAATACAGGCTCTCCGGGCGATTAGCTGTGAATCCCCAAACCGCAACAGGCCGCACTTTTCGGCGGTTTATTTGTCACCGGTTGTCACCGGATGGCACGAGCAAAAATGATCGGCTTTACACCAAGCAATGGGGCTGAGGTCAAATGTTGTTTTTTTTTGAGTTACTACAGGAGACTTGATCCCGAAAGGCGGAGAGGACCTGATCAAAGCCGACGCTAAATAACAGACTCTGCCGACGGTAGCGCCGATCCCTGCACCGTTCACGCGACCATGCCATCTGTCAATTCACTCGCTACAGACGCGCTCAGGTGGCGAGCCGTAAATCCCCTAATTGCTCTCGGCGTGTTCCACAACTTCGATCAATTCTTTCCGGGTGGAATTTCGGGATCTCACCAAGCTGTCGAGGTGTCTCGTCTCATCGGCGGACAAATTGTCCTGCTTCCCCGCCTTATGAATCTCGACGTGGTAGTCGAACCATGCCTGATAGGCGTCCGCGAATGCCTTCCACAGGTTCCAAAGAGTTTCGTGTTTGTGGTCGATAAAAAACTTCAGACTGTCGGGATCGAAGAATTCAGCGTAGTCGATACCCACAGCCGTAGCGCAACGCGCAAGGGCCACATTCTTTACGGCAGCGACATCATACTGGGAGAGATGCATCATTTTGGTAAACTATCCCTAACAGGGGCGGGCACAATCAGGTAGCCTCTTTTAGTTCCTCATCCACCTCGCTCTCCAGATCCACCGCGATTTCGGCAATAATTCAGCGAACGTCTCACCTGCAGAACGTTGGCAACTGGAAAGAGTGGCCGGAAGACTTCCGGATCCGGGGGATGCCTCAGGATTTTACGATTTCCGGAAAAAATTGATGTTCCCGACCCAGGAATCGGCTCGGTCACTGGCAGTGTCTAAATTGAAACAAGGGATTTCCTCCGCCTGTTGTAGTCGCAAGTGGCTTTGGCCACCGGCGGTTCCTCCAGACAGATAGTAAACCGCCCCGACCGCCGTTCCGCTTTGAGTTTCCATTTTTGGCCAAAGCCCATTGAGCCCCAGCGCACGGCACCGTCAGTGGAATCGACGAGTTTTTGCAGGCGGCCGGCGCGATTACGGTTTCGCAAGGGGTCGAACATATCGCACTGAATTTCCTTCGTGAGATCCAGCAACTCGATACCGACTTTTTTGTATTGGTAGCCCGTGCGGTAAATGGAGCGGAGCATGCGCAACGCCGTGCTGATGAGCGCCGGGGTAAAGTCTGTGGCCTCGGAGAGCGATTCCACAACCGCGGGGTGATATTGCGGCAAATCGTTGCGAAAGGGATTGGTTTGTAGGAACACCCTCATGCTGGACGCGAGAAGCCCTTGCTTGCGGGCACGCCCGGCGGCGTTATCCACGTAATTTGCCAGCGCCTCCTCAATATCCTGTAGCTCTGTCAGGCGTTCACCAAAGGATTTTGCGCAGCAGATGTTTTGTTTGTCGGGAACGATTTCCTCGATGGACAGGCAGGAGACGCCTTGCAGTTCGAGTACCATGCGCTCGCCGACAACGCCCATTTGCTGCCGCACCCATGCACCGTCAGCATTGTAAAAATCGAAGGCCGTCTCCATGCCGTAGCGTTTCAAGCGCCGGGCGTATGCGGGGCCGATGCCCCAAAGTTTGTCCAGAGGCAGCCTGGCAAGCCATTCCGGCGCATTTTCGTCAGTTATCATCAGTACGCCGCCATTGGTGCTTGGCCAGCTTGTTTGCCGCCTTGGCCAGCCTCTTCGTGGCCGCAATGCCGATGCAGATGGGCAGGCCCAGCCATTGCAGCACCTGCGCGCGGGTCTGGCGGGCATGTTCCTCGGGATCTCGAATCCCGGTGAAGTCGAGAAAGCATTCATCAATGGAATAAATCTCCGCCATCGGAGCGGACTGGCTGAGCACTTCCATCATGCGTCGGCTCATATCGCCATAAAGGGTGTAATTTGAGCTGAAAACGCACACGTCGTGGCGGGCGATAATTTCCCGGATCTTGAATTCCGGGACGCTCATTTCAAACCCCAGGGCTTTCGCTTCCTCAGACCGCGCCACCACGCACCCATCATTATTTGAAAGCACGAGTATCGGCAGACCTGCCAGCGACGGATTGAAAACCCGCTCGCACGACGCATAGAAATTATTCCCGTCCGCGAGAGCAATCACAGTTTGTGGATGACATTGGTGACAACTCCCCAGACCCGGTTTTCCGAGTGCTCCGTGACGGGAATGGGTGCAAACGTCGGGTTCTCGGATTCTAAAAAACAACCCCCGTCGCGATACCGCAGCCGCTTGATGGCAAAATCTCCATCCACTGCGGCAACGACGATCCGGCCATTCGTCGGGGAAACGGCCCGGTCAACAACGACAATATCGCCATTGTGAATGCCTGCCCGTACCATCGAGTCACCCTCAACTCGCATGAGAAATGTTGCGTGGGGATGCGTCACAAGGAGCTCTTGCAGGCACACCAAGTTCTCAAGGTAGTCATCGGCAGGGCTGGGGAGTGGGAGCCGCGCTCAATTCAGTTTTGGGCTGCTCGAGTTTTTGCTGAATAAACTCGATGACCTGCGGCCAAGACTCTTTGCAGGCGCGGGTGTGGTTCGCGTCCTTCAGCACGAAATGGCGGATGTCCGGGTGGCCGACCAGTTTCATCATCGAAACGAAGTATAAGTTTTCTTCAGCACGCATGAGCACGTCGGTTGACCAATCGCCTGTGGTGCAAAGGATCGGCGGGGCGTCTTTGCGGATGTGATGGAGCGGCGCAAACTCATCAATAGTCGGGCGGAACTGGTTGGGCTCAATGCCTTGCTCTTTGCGAATCGTCTGGTGGGTGATCATTTGTCCTGAAACAGAAATCAAACCGGCAATTTCATTGGCATCAATGCCGTGTTTAGCGAGGTAGGATTTGTCCAGAGTGATCATGGCTCCGAGGTAGGCACCTGCGGAAATGCCAAGAACAAACACTTTGGAACGATCTCCGCCGAGAGCGGTGACGTGCTTAACTGTCCAAGCAACTGCTGCCGCCGCATCCTCTATGTAGGCGGGATGTTTGACGACGGGGCTGAACCGGTAGTTCGCAGCCACGACCGCCCACCCCTTGTCCATAAGTTCCTTGGGGATGGATTTATTGCCGCCAGCAAGTCCTCCCCCGTGGAAATACACGATCGTTGGAAAGTTTTTCGCATTTTTGGGGCGATAGAAATCGAGCACGCACCGTTCCGCGCCGGGTGTTCCGGCCAGTTCGGGTGCGTAGTTGATATCGCGTTCGAGTGTATAATCCGGGCCGATATCCTCAGTCGCTGCGGGCAGAAAGCTCATCATGGATAAAAGAACGGCGAGCGTTATCGTTTGGTAAGTAAGGTGTCGAGGGCTGAAGCGCGGGAAATGTGACATAGTTTAGACAAGTTAATAAAACTGGAAGAGGCGGCCAAGCGGACTCGTGGAATCCCAAATTTCGAGATGCCGGCAGAGGCACTCAAACATCATGCGATGGCCGTAAGTGTTCGGGTGGATCGTGTCGCTTTGGGAGAAGAGTGTAGCACGGTCATTGGCCTCCGCCCGCTTGTTCCAGAATTGTTCGTGGTCGATCAGCACCGCGCCGTGCGTTTCGGCGAGACGTCGGATGACCGCCGAGAAATGCGGGGCGTTTAGACGTTTTTGGGCCATCGGGCGCATGGATGCGACGTCCACAGACGGCAGGGTGTGCAGGACCAGGTGTTCTGTTCCCGCCTTCCGCAGACGCTGGAGAAGCTGGCTGTAGGAGGTTTCCCAGGCATCGAGTTCCCCAAGTGCGACATGGGCGGCATCGTTCATGCCGATGCAGATGCTGAAAACAGTGGGATGGAATCGGGAGATCAAATGGGTTTCCTGTTGGAGGATTTGCGCGAGTGTCCAGCCCCCGATGGCCGTATTGATCACGGCATCTAAGGGACGCTTCAATTCCGTTCGGATGCGCTCCTCGAAAAGCTGCACATAGTTACGGAACTCAAGAAGATGCACTGATCCCTGCGTGATACTGTCTCCTGCGAAGACCCACGTAATCGGCTCGGGGCGGTTCAGGCGTGAAGACAAAGAATGGGCTTTTTCCATAGACTTTAGAATTCCACCGCGCTGAGGCGGTAACGCTCCACCGCCTTGTGGTCGAGAGTCACCCCCAATCCGTTCCCAGAAGGCACGGGAATGGTGCCGTTCACCGGCAGCAGGGCCTCCTCGATGAGGTCGTCCTCACGGAGGAGATGTCCAATCGCATCGCCCGGCAGCACCGCCGTTCGGGACGCGGCTGAAGTATGGAGTAAAAATGCGTCGAGAACGCCGAGGTCCAGGCCGCTTCCCTGCCAGTGGAGCAGGTGTTGGCGGGCCGCATTTTCCGCGTCGTTAAGAATTTCCCGGCACGAAAACGGGCTGATGTTGATGGCGTCGCAAGTTCCATCCAGGGCGGCACGAATCGGATCGGCCCGGTGTTGATTTTTTGTTGCGTGCCAGATCAGCGGACGGCCCGTCAGGCGCCGGAATTCCAGCCATTCCACCGGGTGGTAGTCGAAGGGATCCTCGTAAGAAAGCCCTTCAATTTCGCCCAGCGTTCGATCAATCCTCAACGCCTCCCGCAGGTTGTAAAATTTCCGGTTGGGGTCAATGACAATGGGCAGCGGAAAGCCCGCCGCAGAGTGGATGGCCTTGACGATATCGGCGATATTGTCTTGTGGGAACGCCTTCATCTTGAGGCTGCGAAATCCCATCGCCAGGCCGATCTCCGTCTGCCGGGCGGCGTCCGCGGGGGTCATCCGTCCGATCCAGAATCCCATGGGAATTTCCCGTCGCCAGGCTCCGCCGAAAAGCAGGAAGAGCGGTAGGTTCGCCCGCTTTCCCAGGAGATCCCACAAGGCGATCTCGAATCCAAAAAATGGAACGCGGTCGGCTGCTTGGTAGGCCCAATCTTCCCCCCGGTTTTCGCTGTCGGCCGGAGGCAATAAATACCCCTCTCCGCCGGACGGCAGGCACAGCTGAGCAAAATTGAGATCTTCAATCTCTTTTCCAACGAGTTGACGGCTGATCGTTTCCACTGAGACCTTTGAGACTCCGCGCGGAGTCTCACCGACCCCGTTGAGTCCAGATGAAGTCTCGATCTCCACAATCCATTTACTCACGCTCCTCCAGGAACTCGTGCCGAATTCCGGGCTGTCGGCATAGCCCTCGCGAAACGGAACATGCACTTCCGTTGCCCGGATGCGGACGATTTTCATGGAAGCTCCGCCAGCGCGGTCTGGTGCGTGTGGTCGGTTGATGCCAACAATGCCGCCTGAAGGTCCAGTGCTGCGAGCTGCCCCACAAACGTGCGCGCGGGTTTTACCGCCCAAGGATAGCCTTGATCGGAAAATTTCAGTCCTTCGAGCGAGCGGGCGATTGCTGTCTCCACGTCGGAGACATGGAATAAGGTGTTGGGCTCCTCATTCCAGGTGCTGATCTGGGCGGGATCAATCGAGTGGATTCCCCCGGAGGAAATCCACATGCCGGCGACCACATCCAAAAAGGGGACGCAATCCTCGAGCGTCGTATAAAAACGACTGGACCCGCGGATGCCTTCGGCAAAATTCCTGAGATTGGTATCCAGCGCACCGGTCGAATCCCCGACATCCTCGAACAGATCGGATCGCACAGAGCTTTTTCCGATGGAGAGGCCGGCGGTGCGTTTTGAGCCCACGAAGCGGACTTCGACATCCGTCCGGTGCCGACAGGCATGGGTGAGGGCAATGGTGAATTCCATGCCATTCGCGAATTCCCCCTGCAGCGAGCACGTGTCGTAAGCCTCAATCGGCCGGGCGCGGTAAAGTTCGGCTTCCAACCAACTGAGGTTCTCGTGGCCGTCGGCATCTCCGCAGGCGAGGTAGCTGGCGAGGTGGACGTAGTGGCTGAGCGCGTTGGTGGCGGGGCCGTCAAAAACCGGTTCCGACCCGATGACCAGCTTCCCCGCCCAGCTGCTGCGGTCGTAATACCAGGAAGGGCGCGGCCAGCTGGCTGCGATCCGGATACTCCGCAGCTCGCCGATTTCTCCATGGGCGATCAGGGAATGGGCTTTCCGGATCGAGGGATTTGAAACGGCTATGAATCCCACCGAGGTGCGCCTGTGCGTGTCGAGCTGGATCAGTTCTTGCAAATCCGAAGAGAGGATCACGGGCGGTTTCTCGAGGTAAACGTGAAGCCCCTGTCGAAGCGCGGCAGCCGCCATTTCCTTGTGCAGCGGAATGGGGGTGCACAGGATGACGGCTTCCAAATCGGGACCGATGGAGAGCATGTCCTGGTAATCGGAGAAGCAGGCGACCCCCTGTTGGCGGAGAGCGGCAGCGGTCTCAGCATGGCGGTGCAGAGCAGGATCGGCGACCGCAACGAGTTCGAACAACCGCTCCGGACGAAGCCGCTGCAAACAGCGAAGGTGGCTGGCACCGAAGCCCCCTATTCCAACCAGACCAAGCCTCACGGGTGTCATGCCCCCATTTTCCGGACTGGTTGTTTGATATGAAGTTTCGATCTCCTGTCACTTTACCAAACTTGTCACTGGACATGGCGCAAAGGCTTGGATTTGTATTGTGTTTACTCATGGATCAGCTCCCACGCCGGTACTCGTTGGTGGCACAGGTCGGTGATATTCTGCAAGCGGAGATCATGTGCGGTGCCTTGCAGGCAGACCTGCCGTCGGAACTGGACCTTGCCAAGCGGTTTCAGGTCAGCCGCCCGACAATCCGTGATTCGCTTGAAATTCTCCGCAAGGCGGGCTTGATCAAGTCCACCCGAGGTCAAAACCACCGGATTGTGCCGCAAAAGGAAAATTCGGAACACGTCGAGGCCGGGGGTGGGGTGGCTGTTTTGGGGTTTGCTCCGCTGGATGAACTCTCGCCGTTTTCCCTCTCCCTCATCAGCCAGGTTCAACAGGCCGCCGGCTCGAAATTCGACGTGAAGATCATCGCGAGCGCGCACCTCAACACCCCATCCGCGCTTCGGGATCTGACCGGGAAGCAGGTGTACCGGTGCTGGGTCTTGATTGGTCCGCCGCAGGAGGTTTTGCGATGGTTTGAGTCCAGTCGTTTGCCCTGCCTGGCGCTGGCACCCAGCAGTGCCTCGACGGAAATTCCAAGCCTCGCCATGGATATGAATTCGGTGATCCTGCACGCCTTTTCGCTGGCTGGACAGCGGGGGTATGGCGGGCCGCTGCTTTTGGTGCCATCGGTCAGCCAGGACTCTCAAATCATGCGTCACTTTCTCGCCGTGCAGACCAAATACCCTGACGCCGAGGCAGCCGCTTTTTCTCATGATGCCACCATGGACGGCGTGCGGCGAACGATCGACAAGATCGCGCGGGCGCGGATCGGCAAGGGAGTTCCCCCCTTGATTCTGGCACTCCGTCCCAAGCATGCCCTGATGGCCCTTTCCGCGTTAAGTGCGCGGGATTTAAAGCCGGGAAAACACTTCGGCCTGATCTCAATTGGCCGGGAAACCTACCTCGACTACGTGATTCCCACCATGGCGTGCTACACCATCAACCGCCAAAAGATGTTCAAGAAGTTTCTCCGGATGTTTGCCGAGCTTCTGGATTCCAGCTACACGCGACCGGGGCTCTTCCAGATTATCGCGGATTTCTACGACGGGGAAACCTTCCCGCGGATCTCCCAAAAATAGAGGCCTGGGACTCAGCGCGAGGGCTGCCAACCTTTCAGCCGCAGCCAGGATTCAAACGTGAAGCCGGGTGCCCAATCGAGGAGCAACTTGGCGCGACGGATGGTGCAGACGGAATAGAAGTTGGAGGGCGCGACGGCCAGTCCCTCTCGCTGGAGAATGGCGAGCGAGCCAGGGTAATACTTTTCGAGGATTCCTTCCGGGTCTTGAATCCCCTCAATGACATCGGCCTGGGTGAACGGTGAGGCGGGCGCGATGAGAATCGGCTCGCCCTCAAAACCAATTTTCTCCACTGCCAGGTATGCGGCCCGGGCCGCGTCGGCTGCGGAGAGGGCGAGATTCAAAAGTTTGGGGCCGAGCGCACTATCCTCCTGGTAGCCGAAGGCCCCCAGTCTTAGCGAAACAAGAGAGAGGCCGAACGCACGGGCCATTTCCCGGCCGAGGACCTCCATGGCGCATTTGCTGATGCTGTAGGCAGTGTCGGCGCGTGAAGGCATGGACTCGTCAATAATCATCGAGCCCGAGGCGCGCTGGGTGTAGCCGCACTGAACCTGGAGCGTCGAGGAAAGGCAGATGCGGGTGAGCCCGACCGAATGGGCCGCCGACAGGAGCCTGCCGACCTGCGTCACATTGATGTCCAGGAAGTCGCCGAACGAATGTGTTTTGAGGTGGGAACTATGGAGGCCGGAGGTGTGGATGAAGGCCTGACATCCGTCCATGAGGGATTTCACGGCTTCCAAATCAGCCGTGTCCATCTGTTTCGTGGTAACGCCGGGCGGAAGCGCTTGATCCGCTGGCCAGCCGCTGCGACTGATCCCGATAACTTCGTGGCCGCGCTCGGCCGCGAGGCGGGCGAGTGCTGTTCCCAAGCGTCCATTGATTCCGGTGACCAGAATTTTCATCAGTTCCCGAAATTAGCGTGGAGCGCGAAATATGCAGCAGGAGAATTGGGATGTCAGAATTACTGACAACCAGGATTGGTTCGCCATGGGGTGTGTGATTGGGCATGTGAGAAGAATGACTCGACTTGCCCTGTTTCTCGGGGGCTGTTTCCTGTTCGGAGCGGCACCATTGGGAGCCACGTTTTTGGAGCAGGCCCAGGAAGTGCCGCTGACCCCTGCCGAAGCCGCTTCCTTGCACGACCGGGGCGGGAAACTGACCCGGCTCCCGCTCAAGTTCACGCCTTTCAATTTGCAGCGGGCGCAAATCCCTTTCCGGCGCGAGCTGCTGGCGGATCGCCGGACCTATCTTGCAGACGATCCGGTTGGTCAGGTGCTTGGATATTGCCTGACTCCGCTGACCACGAGCCCGGGGGCTTTCAACGTGAAATTGGAGCTCAAGCAGGGTGGGAAGGTCCTGGCCACTCAAGAGATCGAGGTCACGCACAAGTTCTCCGCCTTGCTGCCCCTGAAAAAACTTCCCCCCGGGGACTATGAAATTTGCGGGAGTTTTCAAGCGGGAGGACGCACCTGGGATTTGCGCGCGGCCCCGTTTACGATCTCCCCCGAACGCCGGAAGTCACTGCCGCTTCCGAAGGATGGGATTCCGTTGGTTCTGCAGTCCTCCCCGGTCGGAGGCAAGCAGGTCAGCCCGATCATCACTGGCATTCCCATCTCCCGCCATCAGGCGAAGAACGTCGGGGAGTTCACCTTGTTGGAAAATGGCAAGCCGGTCCCGGCGCAGTTCACCGAGCGGGCGACCTGGTATCCCGGCCAGGGGATCAAGTGGCTCGGCTTAAGTTTTCTGGCCGCCTATCAGGATGGCAAACCGGCGGAATACCGGCTGGTGCCCAAGGCTCCGGCTGTCGGACTCACACCGCTGAAAGTGACGGAGTCCGACGAGACGATCCGGGTCGAAACGGGAGCCATCGAATTTGAGATTGGTCGCAAACCGTTTGCCGGGATCCAGCAGGTCAAGCTCGCGGGCAGGGATGCGCCGCTGGTGACGGGCAGGGGCGGGCCTTTTTTGATGGATGAACGCGGCAGATTCTACAATTCCGAACTCGACGAAACAGCAAAGGTCGTGATCGAAGAATCCGGGCCGGTTCGGGTCACAATTCTCGCGGAGGGCTGGCTGACCAATCCCAAAAATGAGCGGCTCTGCCGTTACGAAATCCGCTTCACCGCGTGGGCGGGTCAACCCTGGATTGATGTGCGGCAGCGTACGATTCTTACCTTCAACACCGATGAAAAGAAACTGGCCCGCTTGGGGTTCCTTGTGCCTCTCTCCGGCATGGAGCAATGGGCTGCCGGGCTGGACGGCAAGGCTGCCACCGGCGGGATCCCGGCACCCCCGGTGGCAAAGAAGAAACCCGCCCCCGCCCGAACCACTCCGCCATGGGCGGCACCGGCCACCATGGGATGGCTGATCCAGTCCCGCCCGGACCAGGTGGCCGTCGAAACTTCTGCCGGCAAGGTCGCCGACGGCAAGCGGGCGGATGGATGGGTCCGGCTCTCCAATCCGTCCAACGGATCAGTCCTTCTGCAAGTCCGGCACCTGTGGCAACTCTTCCCCAAGGAGATTGCCTGGAGCCCGGAGGCTTTGGTCATTTACCAGTGGCCGGAACACGGACGCACCAGCTTCACCGAAGAGGAAGAGCTCAGCGCGGACCACCTTCACCAGATCCAGTATGCGCATCAGGGGAAGTATTTGGATCTGAAATTTCCGCAAAAATATTTTGATGCTATGCAGAAGGAATTTCCACCCATCATCGAAAACCAGGATATCAACGCGCTCTCCGGCAACGGGATGGGGCTGGCCGTGACCACCGATTTTCGCCTGCAGTTTGCGCCGGAGATACCGGATCAGACCGCCGACGAGGCGAATCGCCTGTATGCGGCGGATCTTCATGGTATCTCGGATCCGGTTTGGAATGGACTGACGGAAGTGGAGGGACGTTTTGCTGGCAAGCAAAAGGGAGTGACCGATGAATGGGACCGCTTTCTTGCCCAGGCCTTCAATGGCTTTACGTCCTCCGTGGATTACCTCGGCGACTACGGCATGTGGATCTGGCCCGACTTGCATAATAACTGGAGCCCCACCTCCCTTCGCCCGCAGGCACACCGCTGGTGGTTGAACAGCCACTACCAGAATGTTTGGGACTACAATTTCATGTATTTCCGCTCCGCCGATTTCCGCAACAAGGATTGGGCAAATGCCGCCACCCGGCATTTTATGGATGTTGGCACGGTCAATTACGACGATGATAACCGCACCTTGCTGGGCAAGTTGCCGGGAGCGAATTACCATGTCAAAGGCTTCACGCCGTGGGGATCCGCGCGGGAGGGCGAGGTCGTCAGCGATGATTACGTCGAGGTGGGAGCGCATTTCATCAACCCCGACGCCTCTCTGTTCCGGTTTCTGCTTTTTGGCGACCACAGCGGACTGTCCCTGGCACGGAAATGGTTTGAGTCACTCGGCCAGGTGACACTTCCGGCGGAACGAAGCCGGGAAGCCTGCACGACACTGGGGGAGGTTCTGAGTTTTTATGAAAACACCTGGGACCCCCAGGCGATCGCCTACATTCATGAGCTGGCGGACGCCATGTTGAGCCGTCCTTTTTCCGAGGTGCCCTCCTTCCCCGCCCATCCCTTTTTCCACGATCGCTGGGTGATGCGCTATTGGAATCTCACTGGCGACCAGCGCATTCAACAACCGGTGATTGAGGTGGTGAAGGTCATGGACAAACTCAATTACACGCATTTCGAATTAGCGGCCCTGGCCTGGCGGTGGACCGGGGATGTCAATTATCTGAAAATGGTTCAGGCGAAGTCTGCTCCACCTTTTGGGGCGATCTACCAAAATCCGGATGATCCACTGGACGGATACGGGGAACGTGTTTTCAAACCCACTCACAGTGTGACGCAGATCATGCCGTATTATCTCCAGGCTTTATTTGATGCGGGGTTGAAATATCCAACCGTCGGGCCGCGCCCGGCCTCGATTCCGAAGGCCATGGTTTTGCCGAAGACCGGAAAATCGGTCAATCTCGGAACGTCCACCGCACTGCTCAAGGTGGAGGGGACCGGTCCATTGACGCTTCAGGTTCAGGGGACATTTGATGTCAGGACCTGGGAGAAACGCGGATCGATCGGGAACCTGACAGTCTTCGATGCCCACGACAAAATTGCCGGAGCTGCCTCGGTGCTCGCGGGATCCCGGCGGGCGGAGGCGACCATTGTGCTCGACCCTGCCAAAAATCCGCAGCCCTGGACCTTGGTCGTCTCCGGAGGAGTCGGCCTCGCCTGGAGTGGAAACCAGACATCGTTGAGCCTGGAACCGACAGCCAGCGGAGGCGCTGGCGAGAAGGCGGACGACTCGGACTCTTCAGATTGAGGGGGCGCGCGCAGACGCCTCCTTACCTTTCCACTCGGAAGGGAACCACGAACGATCCACGGGGAGAGACAATCGCGATTTCACGTCCCTTGATCTCCGCCTGCGGAACCGGGTCGTCCTTGGAAACCGGAACGAAGAGTGTCAGAAAATGGCTGAGTGGCCCTTCGGAACGGATGCGGAGGCGAGGCCGCCCGAAGCCTGTTTCGCTCACGATTTCAAAATCCTGTCCATTCAGATCAAATACGAAGACGTGACAAGTGATTGTCCCGGATTGAATGACCCAACCGCCGGGGCTTTTCAACCAGGTGTTGTCTGGATGGGTGTGCCACAGAATTTCGGTTACAAACGGGCGGCCATCGCGCTCGTTCAAGTCCGCGACCGTCACAACGGGAACAATGGTGTCGCGATGAAGGGTGACCCTCCGCAGGGATTGGCGAATGCGGTGATCTGCTCCCGTCGCGGAGGCCGCGTCGCCCAGAGACGAGGACGCGCCATCCGATTGGAAAAACCCGACCATTTCGCCTTCGCCCCATCCGGGAGCCTGCAGCACGCCGCGCTGGTTCTGGCCGTCAATCAAAACACAATTGTGCGCCTCGGTCAGTCCGAACCAGCGGTTCATTTTCTGGCTCATGTCCTTGTGGTCACCGCCGTAGCCGGCATCCACCAAAAGCAATTCGCCGCCGGCGTAAAGGGCGAGGTGATTTTGATCCCCCTGCCGATGACAAAGCACCTCCTGCCGTCCACAAAAATGCGATACCAGCAGGTCGTGATCATCCCACCCGGTGCGGTGCGAGGCGACGCCGCGAATCGAGAAATGACCCGAGGCCGGCCAGCCCAAATCCCGCGGTGAGCGAGCCGGCACGGACTCATCCCACCACAAAAGAAAATTGAGAAAGTCACGTCCCGCCGATGTTTGGGCAAAGGCATCGCGAGGTGAGTGCGCCAGGTCGAGTTGATGGGCCAGCCACGCGATCACTTCGCCGCCGGGTTGGTTCATCCGGTGCAAGCACCCGCTGACGCTGCCGCAGGGAAATGGTGAGTCATTGAGGTTGTTTACCGTGGGGTGGCCCGGAACCAGTTCGTAAGCGAGATAGCGGGGATGGCGGTCAAAGGCGCGGTGCAGGAGGAGATTCGGTTTGCCGGCCCGCCGGAGAATCTCGGCCATCAGAGCCAGACTGCCCAGAGTGTTGCCGGCGTAAGCCGGGCCTTCGTAGGGGGCTCCCTGCGCATCGAAGACGAAGAAAAGATGTTTTTCCAGGCCGATCCAGGCCCGGCTCAAAACCGCCTCCCGTTCCTTTGCGGGCGCAAATCCGTCGAGCAAAAGCACCCAGAGTGCCGAGGCCAGCAGTCCGCGTACGCCACGATTGTTCGTGATATCGGCAGAGTCGGCCCGCATGGCTTCCAGGCTTATGCGAAGGGATTCCTCGAGGAAACTCTGGATTTTTGAACGATCGTCCGCCGCAAAGGAATCGCCGGAAAATTCGAGGACGCTCCAGACTCCGAGGGCAAAAAGAAATTTGTCGTGCCCCGCGCCATGACGCCAGCCAGCGGTTTCCGATCCCCAGGCCAGGGAGGCGCTGTCGGCCAGACCGTGGTCAACAATGGCCAGCAAGGTGTCGCGGGCGGCCACACTGAACCGGGGGTCACGCGTGAGAACGCCGGCCAGTGCCAGCATTTGCATGGCGTTTGGAACGAGGAAGATCCCGCTCCGGGCCCGCCAGCAGGGTTTTTGCAACTCCTGGTAGTCGAGAAAATATGGAGAGTTTGGGTCGAGCAGAGCATTGCTGTGACCGACGAGCAAGTCGCCCAGCCGGGCGAGCGTCGGGCTCTCGACCTTGGCGCGGAGGTCTTCGGCGCTCAAGCCGAGCAGGGCGGTCGTTGGAAAGAGGTTCACGAAAAAACAGGCTCCTGCCAGGGCGGGTTCAACCGGCACACGCGGAGATTTCGATACGTGGCGGTTCCTTCGATTTGGAAGAATCCGATCCGGCCCGACTTGAGCGCGTAGGTGGCGTGCGCGAGCAGGATCTGATGGTGCAGGCTGAATTCCACATACTCCCCGCAGACGACCAATCGAAAAGGAGCCGGACGGTCGAGCAGCGGCGGATAAACGGACGCCTGCTGCAGGGTGGGTCCCTTCAGCTTCAGGCGGGGCACCCCAGGCTGGTGGATCTGGTATTGGTGCAGCTCGGCGCGGCGGCGCGGCGGATCGAGCTCGATCGCCAGGCATTGCTCGCCACCTTCGTCGGACCGGAACAGGATGCCGAACCGCGCACTTTGCGATCCTTCCAATTCCCCTTCGAGGATAAAATGGTCGTAAGCGACCTCGCTGAACCCGGCGGAACGTCCCATCCCGCTCAGCGACACTGCGGCGGATTCGGACCAGGGCTCCCAAGCCCCGGATGCGAGGGATTCCCATTCTTTCGAAGGCCGCAACTCGGGTTCTCCCGCCTCATTCCAAGCCAATTCCTTGCCCGGTCCCAGCAGGGTGAAAGAGCTGCCGGCCGGCACGTAGCGCATGGGCCAGTTCGCCGTGGTCCGCAGGGAATTCCACACCAGCGTCCGGCCACGCCACTGGCAGAAACGCACGACGAAATGCCCCGGCGGAAGCGGCTGGCTCACCTTGGGACGCGTCCATGGACCGGCCAGGTCGGGCGCGATCCGGCAATGGGTCGTGGCGCGGGTGAAGTCGTTGAAGAAGAGTGCCCAGCCGCGCGGTCCCCGGACGAGGGACGGCACTTCGAGGTCTTCGTATTCCCCGGGAGCAAAGAGGGGAGCTTGCAGTTCCCAGCTTAGTCCATCCGTCGAGGTGGCATGGCCAATACACCCGGAGGCAAACCGGTCGCCAGCGGCAGTGCGGGCGGTGAACACCATGTGCCAGCCGCCCGTCTCGTCCCAAAAGACAAATGGGTCGCGGCAGGAGACGAAGCCGACCCTGTTCACGTCGGAATTGTAGTGCGGACCCGCAGCGGAAAGGACGGGGTCCGTCGCATGCCGGGTCCAATGGACGAGATCCGGACTGGTCGCCAGCCCGATCCGCTGCACCTGCCCGTGCTCGCGCCGCGAGCAGCCCGTGTAATACATCAGAAAAAGTTCGCGGTCCGGGTGGCGCACGACCTGCATGGTCCAGAGCATGTCGTCGTCGAAAGAGCCGTTGGCACCGGTGGACAAAGCCGGATCGGCCGCCTCCCAGTGGAAACCATCCTCCGAGATGGCATGGGCAATCAGGCTGTGATTGGGCAGGACCAGATGAAAAAGATGAAGCTTGCCGTCGTGGGCGATGATGTCCGAATCGCCCAGGGTTCCGCTCATCGCTCCGGGGGGGGTGTAGAGAATATGCGGGCAGTCGAGCGGTTGGGAATCGTTCATGAAAAAACTACGGAGCCGGCGATGGGGGCTTCTCGCTCGAAAGATGCCGCTTGCGAAATTCGTCGGTCACGGTGAAAGCCGGACGGAGGCCGATGTCCGGGCGGGCGCGCCCGGCCTGGCTGAAGGCGCGATTGCCGTAGCGAAGGGTCTCCGGGCCGGTCCAGGCGGATCCGCCGCGCAGCACGTAATATTTGTAGAGCGACTTCTCCGGTCCCTTGGGATCTTTGTCGGGCGAGCGGGGGTAATACTCCGCATCATAAAAGTCGCTGCACCATTCCCAGACATTGCCGAGCGTGTCTTGGAGACCGAATCCATTTGGCAATTTCTGTCCGGTCAGCTTGACCTCGTTCGCACTGTTCTCCGCCGTCCAGGCTTTCCTGTCGAGTTCGCCGGCCAGTTCGGAAGTGTCGCCCGCGCGGGCGGCATATTCCCACTCCGCCTCGGTCGGCAGCCTTGCGCCGGGAAGTTCCTTTTCCAGCACCTTCAGCATTTGGGCGGCCTGGACTTGCGTCACGCAGTTGATCGGCGTGTCTGCTCCGGGAAAATAGGTGGAGTGAATTTTTCCGGTGATGCCGGTCCACTGGCCTTTGGTCATTTCCCGCACGGCCAGGTAGAAGGGAGCCGTGATGGCCACCGTGTGCTGCGGGGCGTCTTCCGCGCCGGGCAATCCCATCACGAACGAGCCGGGGGGAATGAGAGCGAACTCGATCCCGGAGGGAGAGGTCCATCGCGCGGGCAGGCCGGATTGGCGGACATAATCGGTTTGGCTGGCAGCCGCCGGGTTCCCGGCCGCGCCGAAAACCGGTGAAAGCATCCCGCCGCAGACGGCAAGGGAAAGGAGAACACGCATCATGCTTATGGTTTCGCGAGATCGGCAATCTCTTCCGCGCTCAAGGGGCGGTTGTAAAGACGCACTTCATCGAGCAGGCCTTTGTAATTGTAGGTGTTGATTCCGCCCAGGCGAATTTCCCCGACCGCCGGATTGGCAACCATTCCGTAGAGCAGGCCCGACTTCACATCGGTTTCGACGCCGTTGACGTAGAGCCGCACGTCGGTCCCGTTGGTGACCACCGCGATATGGGTCCATTGATCCACCGGACGCTGGAAATGCTCAAACGCCAGGTTGCCGTGTTTCGAGGTGGATTCAAAAAGTCCGGCGTAGCGGAATGCCAGCGTATCCTCATAAAACGAAAGCCCGCAGCCTCCGGCCACGTTGAAGACAATTTCAATCGGAGACCTGCGCTTGCCCGGTTTGATCCATGCGGCGATCGTCAGTCCATTGGAGAAGTCGGTCGTCTGGTCCAGCGGAGCGGAGGCCCGGTCATTGATGCCATCGAACCCCAGGGCGGAGCCCTTCATGCCAGCCTCACGCAGCAGGCCCTCGTTGTAGGAGTGGTAGGTCAAACGAATCTGTGAGCCTACGGGAATATCGCCTCGCAGCAGTTTGATCCCGTCTTGAGTGGCCTCGAAATCGGAGCCGGCTTGCAGCTCGGTTTCCTCTCCGCCCTTGAAGATCACAAACGCTTTCACCGGCTGGGTCACAACCGCAGGCCGGTCGGGGAACCGAATGCCTTTTCCCGCCACCACCGAAACTGTCTGGGTGGTTTCCACCCCGTTCTCATCCGGGCTGGCATTGGTTTTGCCGTCATGTCCCCGCCCGCTGGCGTCCTTGATATCCAGGGAGTCCGGCGGCTCATCCAACGGATAGTATGCCACCAGCCCATCCTTCAGGTTGGCTTGGAGCATTGCGGCGGACAGCACCAGCGATAACCCTACGACGAAAGAATGAGTCATTTTTGCAGTGTAGTGCCGCGTCAGCAAAAAGAGAATCCCCGTTTGCTTGTCGGATGAGTTGACAGCGCATCGATGTCAGGAAAGTTAACATGTCCTTTGCCGGTTGTTCGGGTTTTGGTTTGTATTAGCGTGTCGACGCTTTGGAACGATTTTACCGCCAGTTTCTTTTCGACGGCATCCTCCCGTTTTGGCGCGAGCACGGGATTGACCGGACTCATGGCGGATTGCTCACCTGCCTGGATGACGCCGGGCAGCTAATGAGTTCGGACAAGTTTGTTTGGTCGCAGGCCAGGGGTGTCTGGACCTTCGCGGCGATTTACCGCCGCTTGCAGCCGGACCCGGAATTATTGGATATCGCGGTGCAGACGGCCGAATTCTGCCTGACGCACGCCATCCAGGCAGACGGGCGAGTGTGCTTTCGCCTTTCGCAGCAGGGCGAAGTTCTCGAAGGCCCGACCAGCATCTACGCGGATCTGTTCCTCGCCTACGGCCTGAACGAGCTTTATCTTGCCACGGGGACGGATCGCTACCGGGAAATGGCGCTGCAGCTTTTCAAGCGATCCGCGGGCGAGATCCAAAAGCCATATTTTGACAAGCTGGCGCCATACGCTCTACCGGCTGGCGTGGCCTGGGTTCACGGGCCGCCGATGATCGCGCTGGAGACGGCCAATGAGTTGCTCGAGGGGGGAAGCGACCCTGAGATTTCGGCTTTTGTGGACTGGGCGCTCGACCGGATCATGCGGCACCATCGCCGCCCGGAAATGCGGACACTTCTTGAGCACCTGGGGCCGGCGGACGAGTTCATTGATTCACCGCCTGGCCGGGCAGTGGTGCCCGGGCACTCGATTGAGTCCATGTGGTTTGTCATTCATGCCGCCCTGCGTCTCAACCGTCCCGCTTTGGTCCAGGAGGCGACAGAGGTGATCCGGTGGATGGTGGAAGCTGGCTGGGATGCGGAATTCGGCGGCCTTTTCCTCGGGCGGGACAGCGAGGGGATCGAGCCGCCCTGGTATGCGAATGCGGACAAAAAGCTTTGGTGGGTCCACTGCGAGGCGCTCTACGCGCTGTTGCTCTGCCGTCAGTTGGGTTCAGGCGGGTGGAGTGAAGAGTGGTTTGAGCGCATCCGGCAGTGGGCGTTTGCGCACCACGGCGACGGCACCGGGGAGTGGATCCAGAGGTTGGACCGGAGCGGTAAGCCGATTGAGGAATTGATTGCCCTGCCGGTTAAGGATCCCTTTCATCTTCCCCGCGCATTGATCCTGAGCATCCAGCTTCTCTCCAATCAACACCCCTATGTCCGCTAAGTCGCCGAATCTTCCCAACGCTGGCGACAACTCCGCTGTCAGCCGAACGCAAGTCGCGGCGGCGCTCGGGTTTATTTTTTCATTCCATGTCATTTCGTAGCCATCTCCGAAGCGCCCTCTGCCTGCTGCTGGCGGCCCCGCTGGGATTTGCCGTCGGGGCGCCGGCCCCGGGGGATGTCGCGGGCCCCGTGACGGTTCGGGTCCATTCGTTGCCGACCCGGCACGCGACGTCGCCAGCCTCCATTGCGGGGTATCGGGTCGTGCAGCGGTTTTTGGAACTGAATCCGGACATCCGCCTGGAGAGTTCGACGCCCTTGATGATCGAAGGCTCGTCGGTGGATGCGGCCCCGCTGATGGCGATCGCCGGCGGCACCGCACCGGACGTGCTTTATCTCAACTTCCGCATGTCGGACACCTACATTCAACAAGGCTTCCTCTATCCCTTGGACGAATACATCGCGACCATGCCCCCCGATGTCCTGGCGCGGCGGATCCCGGAAAACGTGCGCCCCGTGGTCTATCGGCAGGGGCCCGGCGGGAAGGATCATTACTGGGCCTTGCCAGACCGGGTCGGCGCGACCGTCTTGCTCTATCGGAAGGACTTGTTCGCCGCCGCTGGCTTGGATCCGGAAAAACCGCCGCAAAACTGGCAGGAATTTTTGGAAGTGGCGCGGGCCGTGAGCGATCCCTCGAAGAATCGCTACGCCTTTGGCATGGGCATTGATCCCAATGCATCATGGCGCTTGTTTCCTTTCCTCAGCAGCGCTGGCGCCGAGGTCGTGAAATTGATTGATGACGAATGGCGCGCCACCTTTAACTCCCCGGAGGCGATCGATGCCTTTGTGTTTATTGATCAGCTCCAAAAAGAGAAGGTCACGAAAAATGGCCGGACCGGTCCCGTGGTCTATCGCGGCATGGATGCGCCCGCCCGCTGGAGTGCGGGTTCGGTCGCGATGTTTTTTGGAACGTTGAGCGCGACGGATCTGGGGGCCTTTAATCCCGAGTTGATCGGAGTGGCACCCGTTCCGGCCGGACCGAAGGGGAATTCCCGCGCCATTGTGAATGCGTCCATGATGGGCATTTTTTCCGGCGTGAAGGATCAGCGGGTTCGCGATGCGGCATGGAAATACATTTCGTTTATCGCCAGTCGGGAAGCTCTCAAAACTTACACGGACGCGCTCGTGGAATTAAATGCGGCCCAATTGTTGGATCCGAATTTGCTCTCCGAATTTGGTTATGAGGATATTGCCCGTAAGGTGCCCGCTTCGCTCAAGGCGACGTATAATCAGGCCATGAGCACTGCCGTTCCCGAGCCTTACGGGCGGAATTGCCAATTCATTTATGCCTACGTGACCCGACCGATTGAGAACGCCTATTTCTCGGATTTCACCGGACTGACGGTAGCCGAGCAGCGAGCTAAAATTCAGACCTTTGTTGACGCGGCGGTTAATGAAACGAATGAAAAAATGCTTGGTAAGCTGACTCCGGTGGAGCGCAAAAAGCGCAACGTGGTGGGCTGGATTGTCGCCGTCGCGGCCTTCGCGTCCTTCGTGGCCTTTGTGGTGTTGATCTTTCGTTGGCTCTCGGGAGCGGCCAGCACTGCGGGTGCTTCGGCCCGGGAAAAATCGGGGCTGTTTTATTCCACCGTCTTAGTCTTCCCCGCGGTTGGTCTGATCCTGCTCTGGGATTATTACCCATTGTTCCAGGGCTCCTTGATTGCCTTCCAAGACTACCGGCTGGTCCTGCCTTCGGTTTGGGTGGGAATCAGCAATTTTGCGGACGCGCTCTACGATGGTCAGTTTTGGCTCTCGATGCGGAACGCATCCTATTACTGCCTGCTCTGGATGCTTCTCGGCTTCTTGCCGCCCGTGGGCCTGGCGCTTTTGCTTCAGGAAATTCCGCACCTCAAAGTCACGTTTCGATTGCTGTTTTATATTCCGGCGGTGGTTTCCGGCATCGTCATTTTGTTCATGTGGCGGGCCTTTTACGATCCCTCGCCAGATGGCGCCTTGAATCGCCTGCTTGGGTTGATTGGCATCTCGCCCCAGACGTGGCTGCAGGATCCGGCGATCGCCATGCTTTGCGTCGTCGTGCCCCTCGCGTGGGCAAATCTGGGGCCGGGTTGCCTCATTTACCTGGCCGCGCTGAAGGGGATTCCGGACGAACTCTACGAAGCGGCGGACATTGATGGGGCGGGGGCGATGGCCAAAATTCGCCTCATCGTCATTCCCTACCTGCGCCCGCTCATTGTGATTAATGCCGTTGGCGCCATCATTGGGGGCTTCAAATCCGGCGGGGTGATTCTCGCCATGACCGGCGGGGGGCCGAATCTCTCCACCCAAGTGGTTGGGTTCGAAATTTGGCAGCGCAGCTTCCAATACCTCGAATACGGCCGCGGAGCCGCGATGGCCTGGATTTTGGCGCTCCTGCTCATGGCCTTTACCGCGTATCAAATGCGCGTTCTCGCCAAGGTCGAATTCCGAACCGCGAAATAATGCTATGCCTATTCTGAATCGCATTGAACAGCGCACCCCGGTCGGTCGGTTCTGGATGCTCGGCATTTATGTGATCCTCACGCTCGGAGCGATGACCATGGTGTATCCGTTTTTGCTGATGCTCAA
>Ga0105046_10004924_pt1 | contig 21218 bp, 21 predicted proteins | sample MAT03_FD_78385 | JGI IMG/M metagenome (GOLD analysis project Ga0105046, IMG submission 78385) | Freshwater microbial communities from Lake Fryxell liftoff mats and glacier meltwater in Antarctica - MAT-03 (megahit assembly) | ecosystem: Environmental > Aquatic > Freshwater > Ice > Liftoff...
ATGCCTTCGAGCACCTGATGGGGATCCTTCTCCATCAAAATGCGATTGTTGAACGTGCAAGGTTCTGATTCGTCTGCATTCACACAGAGATAGATTGGGCCAGGATGATCCTTGGGCAGGAACGTCCACTTCAACCCGCAGGGGAAACCCGCGCCGCCCCGCCCGCGCAGCCCGGAATCCTTGATCTGGTTGACAACATCGATCGGCTTCTTTTCCTTGATCGCGCGCTCGAACGCCTGATAGCCGCCGTCGTTTCGATAGCCTTCGAGACGGTGGCTGTCCGGTTTAGCGATGCGGGCAAGTAGTACGGGTTCGTATGGCATCAATGAAATCGCTCTCTATTTTTCGGTGTCACGCGTCGTTTTTCGCGTTGCCGCCTTTTCGTGCATGTCACTGCGCGTCAACAATTTCTTTTCTCCATGAGGTCCGATGATCATCGCAAAAACTTCGTGATTCCATGGCATCGCGTCTTCGATGCGCCGAATAAGTTCTTGAAATGACATCTTTTCATAGTCTTCGCCAGTCAACATGAGCAATGGATTCGTGTAGCGTTGGCCAATTTTCTCAGCTAGACCCTCGGTGATGATCAAGACGGCTCGATATCGACAGCATTCATCTCGTGTCGGATCATAGTCATGCACTACGGGAGGCAGAAAATCGGCATAAGGGTCTCCATTCGGGTATTGGCTCGGATGGCCGATATGCGCTGGTACGGCTTGTGCATATACCAATGCCCACTCGTCATCTAATTGATGTCGCTTTGGCAGTTTCATCTCCCGTAGTGTCGCGTAAATGCTCATCGTCTTATCGCCCTGATTCGCTCACTTTCTCAACCGTTCCACCAATGCATCTGCCTTGCCGTTCGTCAAATTCAACTCGTGCTCGTCGTTCACCAGCACGCAAGGGGCGCCTTCGCAGGCGCCGATGCACTCGGCGAACTCCAGCGTTATCTTACCATCCGAAGTCGTGCCGCCGGGCGGAACGCCCAATCGATCGCTGAAATGGGCTAGCAGCTCGTCAGCCCCTCGCAGATTACAAGCAAGACTGCGACAAACCCACAGCCTCGTCTTGCCCAGCTTATTATGGTCTTCGCGGAAGAAGCCATAGAACGTCATCGTGTCATAGACTTCCGCCGGGGCCAGATCGAGAATGTCGGCAATCTCGCGCACCGCTTCCCGCGGCACGCACCGGAGCTCATCTTGCACAAGGTGCAACGCTGGCAGCGTCACCGCCTGCTTGTTGGGGTAACGCGGCAGGTAAGCTCGGATCCGACTCTTCAGTTCTTCAGTAAGGACGCTCATTTAACGATCCAACTCCGCCGCGATGATATTCAAACTCCCCAGCACCGCCGGTACGTCGCTGATCTGGTGGCCTTCGATCAACAAAGGGAACAGGGCGAAGTGGATGAACGATGGTGGCCGGGTTCGCGCCCGGTAGGGCTTGCCTTCGCCATCGCTGACCACATAGAAGCCCAGTTCGCCGTTGGGCGCTTCGACTGCCCCGTATAGTTCTTCCACCGGCGGCTTCCAGCGCCGATTCCACATGAACAACTCGAAGTGCTGGATCAACCCTTCGATGCTGCGATACGTCGCGGTCTTATCGGGGATGGTCAAGCGGTCGCCGACGTCGACATTCACGGCGCCGGCTGGTATGTTCTCCACCGCTTGTTGGATGATGCGGATGCTCTCACGCATTTCTTCCATGCGGACCATGTAGCGGGCCAAGCAATCGCCGCCCTTGCCGCAGACGACCTTGAAATCGAAATCCTCGTAGGCCAGGTAGGGCTCGTCCTTGCGGACGTCGCGCACGACCCCGGCGGCACGGGCCACGGGTCCCGTCGCACTGCGATTGATCGCTTCTTCCTTGGTCAGGACGCCGACGCCCTTGGTGCGATCGATAAAAATGCGGTTGCGATTCAACAAACGGCAGACGTCGGCATGGGTCTTCTGAAATTCCGGCAGGAACGATCGGATCTGATCGATCCACGAATCGGTGACGTCGACCATCAACCCGCCGACGCGCAGATAGCTTGGATGAAAACGCTGCCCGGCCATCGTCTCGAAGATGTTGTAAATCTTCTCACGCTGGTTGAAGGCGTACAGGAAAGCCGTGATGCCGCCGAGATCGAGAGCGGCAGCCCCGACGCACAGCAAGTGATCGCTGACGCGGGCCAATTCGCCGATAATGGTGCGGATATATTTGCAACGGGGAGTCAACTCGATCCCCATCAACTTTTCGACCGTGTTGAACCAGGCAATCTCGTTGTAGATCGGTGAGATATAATTCATCCGATCGACGACCGTCACGTACTGATTGTAATCGAGATCCTCGCCCAGCTTTTCAAACCCGGAGTGCAAGTAACCAATATCGGGGACACATTTGACAATCGTCTCGCCGTCGAGCGTCAACACCAGGCGTAAGGTCGTATGCGTGGCCGGGTGCTGCGGCCCAAAGTTGAGCGTGTAGAGATACTCCTGATTGGGAGAATCTTCCACGGTCGGAAACGGTTTCGCGAGCGTCAAAGGCATCGGATTCAGCCCTCCGCTCGGGTGATGCTCTGGAAGTTATGTCGTTCGCCTCGCCCGCGCAGGGGATAATCCTTCCGTAGCGGGAACGTCGTGAATTCGGGCGGCATCAGGATGCGCCGCAGGTCCGGATGGCCGAGGAAGTCGATGCCGAACATGTCGAAGACTTCGCGTTCCAGCCAGTCGGCCCCTTTCCAGAAGGGGTAGACCGAGGCCACGGTCGGCTCCGGGTCATTCACCATGGCCTTGACCCAGAGGCGCTCGCCACTCGTTGTGTTCGTTAAACCATAAATGATGCCGTAGCGATCCTTGGCATTCGGGTACTTCAGGTAGTCGACAGCGGTCAATTCCGCCAGCATGTCGAAACCGCATTCGGTCTTCAGCACCTTCATGAATTCGTACACCCGGCTGGCTTCGATGAGTAGGCGCGGGTTGTCACGGTACTGCGAGACCTTGAAGGCGTCCGCGTCGAATCGCTGCGTCAGAATGTCGGTGACCGATGCCATACTTTCGAGCGCTCCCCATTCACGTTCAGTTTTGCAATCTCGTTGCCGTGCGATAGTCGCCGGGGACGATCATGGTGCCCTCGGCGTTCGAGTCTTTCGTCTGCTGCAATGGCCCTTCGTGGGCCTGACGTTTCGCGAACTCCCGGCCGTCGATCGTACCGGTTTTCTGAATCTTTTCTTGCAAGTCGAGCACGGCCCGGATCAATTGCTCGGGCCGAGGCGGGCAACCGGGAACGTAGACGTCGACGGGGATGAAGCGATCAATTCCCTGCACGACGGCATAGGTGTCAAACACGCCGCCGCTGGATGCACAGGCGCCCATCGAGATGCACCATTTCGGTTCCGGCATCTGCTGCCAGATCCGCTGCATGACGGGGACCATCTTCATGACCACGCGGCCCGCGACGATCATTACATCGCACTGCCGGGGGGAGAAACGCATCGCCTCCGAGCCGAATCGGGCGATGTCGTAACGGGAGGAGGCGGTCGCCATCAGTTCGATGCCGCAACAAGCCGTGGCAAAGGGCATCGGCCAGAGGCTATGCGCCCGCACCTGATTGGCGAGCCAATCGATCTTCGAGATGATGAAGTCGGGGAATTTTACCGCCACTGAAACACCCCCTTCCGCCAGGCATAAACGTACGCGATGCCGAGCGTCGTGAGGAACACGAGGACTTCCACGAAGACGATCCGCCCGAAGGTTTCGCGCCATAGCGGCCCGGCCCCTTCGGAGTACGCGATGACCGCCCAGGGATAGAGAAACAAGAGCTCGACGTCGAAAACCAGGAAGAGAATCGCGATTAAATAGAACTTCACATCGAATTGCATGCGGGCCGATCCGATGGGATCGACGCCCGATTCGTAGGGCATCAACTTGACGGCCGTGTCCTTACGGGGCTTCAGAGGGAGCAGTTGCGAGCCGGCGATAGCGACCACCGCGAAGGCGATAACGCCGATGAGATAGACGAAGACCGGCAGATAACTGCTCAGGGAGAAGGCCGGTTCGAGACCGGCAGTCGTCTGAACGAAGGTGGGGGTCGGCATCCGCGACACCTGGGTGCGAGATCGGGAAGCGACATTGTGAATTTTTTCACAATGTCGGCCAAAAAGAAACCTCGACGCCCGTCGAGGATTCACGAATCACCCCGTCATCATAGAAGGAGAGGATCGAGCGTCAAGCGACGCGGTCACTGCTTCGGCTCTTCAAATTTTTCCAGCTCAATCAAGATGCGGATATCGCCGGTGACGACCACCTGTTTCACCATGCCGACACCCTTCACGTACCAGATGCTCGACTTGTTGACTTCGACATTCTCGCCGACGGTTTCATTCGCCTCGGCGCGGATGATGTGGGCGTCCTTAAATTTGCCGGCCGGCACCGTGACGTCTTCGATGTCGACTTTGTACTTGATGAGGATCTTGCTGCCGTCGAAAGTGTAGACCTGGTTCCACGCCTCGCCCTTGCCGTAATTGGCCCGGAAGTAGCAGATAGGCGGCGTCAACGCTTTGCGGTCGTATTGGAAGCGGTAGGCGCCGTCTTTCATAAGAGCGATGTGTTCCGACGCGACCAGCTTCCCGTTGATCTTGCCTTCGAAGACGACGCAATCTTGCTCGCCGACTTTCTCGGCTTTGTTGGCGGTGATGATGAAGCGGTCGTTCTTGCCTTCGATTTTGTAAGTCCAGGTTGACCCGATTTTCATCGGGACAAAGTCAGCCTCGGTGGCCGGAGCCTGAAAGGCGGGAAGGTTGGCAATCAAAAAGACGAAGCCGGCTAACATGCGAGTTCCTTTCGCATCAAGGAAGGGGCGACCTACAGTCTACCAAAAGAAGGGGAAACTCGACAAGCCGGGTCGGCAGCGTGCATGATACGGTTCGCTCGAAAAGAGCAAGAACCACGAATACGGCAAATTGAACGAATAAGAAAAAGAGTAAGGCGAGCGGCGGAAACTGATTTATCAAGTAATGGTTGGGCAATTCAGCTTCTCGCGATGGCCAGCCAGCACTTTGGAGTGCGGCGCTTTTCCGCCGCTTTGGTTTTTTCAAGCGGCGAGAGAAAAACAGAAGCGGCGGAAAAGCGCCGCACTTCAAAATGGGTGTCGTATGTGTGCCCTCGCGGTAAATTTGTTTCTGCAGCTCGCCTAACTCAACTTCCATTCTGACTCGTGAGATTGGTCGGATTCGTGGTTGTTTCTCTTGCGAATCTTGTCGTGTACACGGGGCGCCCTCCGTTTGATCGATCAACTTACGCCACCGCAAATCGGGCAGTCGGGCCTTCGTTGGGTGCGAATCGTGCGGAAGCGCATGTCGCGCAGGTCGAAGGTCAGCAGGCGATCGGTCAGCGGCTCGCCGATCCCCGTGATGAGCTTGATTGCTTCCATCGCGCCCAGGCCGCCCACTGTACCGGAGACAGCGCCGAAGACGGGGAACTGCCGTTTCCAGTCTTCAGGCGGCGTGGGAACCCGACAGGCCAGGCAGGCACTTTTTCCAGGGACCGTCGTCGTGACCTGACCGGAAAGCTCGTACATCGCGCAATCGACAATCGGTTTGTTGTGGCGGACCGCCTGTTCATTCATCAGGAATCGTTCCTGGAAAAGCGGGGCGCAGCAGACGACGACGTCCGCCAGCGCCGTCAGTCTCTCGACATTCTCAGGCGAAATGTTCTCCGGAACAGCGACGATCTCGATGCTTGGATTCAGTTCCTTCAAGGTGCGGGCGGCACATTCGATCCGCGACGAACCGAGCGCGGAATGCTTCATCAGGAGTTGTCGATTTAAATCCGCCGGCTTCAGAGTTCCCGCATGGGCGATGACGAGCCGACCAACTCCCGCGGCCGCCAGTTCGAACGCGACCAGTCCGCCGAGGCCGCCCGCGCGCGACACGAGCACGCTGGCATTCTTCAGCCGGCGCTGGCCCTCATCGCCGATGCCCGGCACCCACATCTGCCATTCGTAGGTGGCGCGGTCTTCGTCGGTCAACTCGTTCATTCAACCCCCCGAAACCGGCGGAACGATTATGATTTCGTCGCCGTCGCGCAATTCAACGTCGCTGTCGGCTTCGACCTGACGGTCGCCGACGGCAATTAGGATATTGGATTTCAAACGACCCTCGGCGTCCAGAAGGAGCTTCGCCAGCCGACCGCCGTGGTGCGTCGCCCGCGCGGCAATCAACAATCGGGCTGTTGCCGATTTCACTTCCACTCGTTCGCTTCCGAAACCCGCGGCCTCGCGGGCTGGGCCATAATATTCGATGGTGATTGTCACGTAGCCGCTCCTTCCTGAATAATCACGCCCTGGTCAAGGCGAAGGACGACATCGCCCAGTTGCTCCGCTTCCCATCGAGAGTGCGTGACGTGCAGAATCGTCACCTTCGTGCGCTGGCGAACATCGCGGAGCAGGCCGATCAGGTGGCCGCGCGTCGATTCATCAAGTGAACTGAGCGGTTCGTCCATCAACAAAATTCGCGGCCTGAACGAGAGAGCACGGCCGAGGGCGACCCGCTGAGCCTCGCCGCCGCTTAACCCGATCGGGTAACGATTCAGCAGGTGAGCAATCTCCAGCCAGTTCGCCAATTCTTCGACCCGCTCTTTGATCTCGGCAGGGTTTCTTTGGCGAAGACGCAGAGCGAAGGCGAGATGCTCGCGGACCGTCATCGTGGGAAAAAGGGCGCCGTCCTGCGGGACATAACCGACCCCTCGGCCCGCCGGCGTCCAACTTGAAACGTCTTGGTTCCCCAGCTTGATGCTTCCGGACATGATCGGCCGCAGGCCCGCAATCGCTTCCAAAATACTCGTCTTACCGCAGCCGGTCTTGCCCATGAGCACGCCATAGGCTCCGCTCGGTATTGCGAACGAAATGTTCAGGAGCGAGAACGCGCCTTGCCGTAAGCATAGAGAGTTGACGGCGATCACGAAAACAGAACCTCGCTAGATGATCCCCGTGCCGCGCAGGCCGAAGATCCGTGTGATGACCAGGACGGCGACGGCGACGATCACCATCAGGAGAGACACAGCAATGGCGGCATACAGATCGCCGATGCTGAGTTCAAGAAAAACGGTTGTCGAGAGCACCTCGGTCTTCATGCGCGTGGCGCCGGAGAAGATGAGGATCGGGCCGAACTCGCCGAGCGAGCGAGCCCAAGCGAGGGTGCCCGCCGTCAGGATGCCCCGGCGAGCTTGCGGGATCGTCACCAGCCAGAACGCCTGGCCGCGCGAACAGCCCAGAGTCTGGGCGACTTGCTCGGTCCGAGGAGAAATCTGATCGAAGGTCACACGCATGGTTCGTACGGCAAAGGCCGTGGAGACGGCAAACTGCGCGAGAATGACGCTCGGCAGGGCATACGTGATGCGCGTGCCCAGATTCCGTTGCAGGAACACCTCGAGCTCGTGACCGAAGGAGAATTGCGTTAGAACGCCCACCGCGGCGGCGGCAGTGATCGAGGCTGCGAGAAGCCGCAGCCACCATCGGCCAGTAAGGAGGAGGAATGCATTGAGAGCCAGGAGCGCCGGCAGTACCACGAAGGTCAACGTGAAACCCATTTGCTTGTTGGTGACATACTCCAGCCATTGGCCCGGTCGCGTTTGAAACAAGATGAGGAGACTCAGACCGATGACGAGCGGCGGCAGGACGATGGGGATGTCGAGGATCGTATCCACGGCGCCTTTTCCGGGAAACTTGGTGCGTGAGAGAAGGTAGCCGAGCGGCACGGCCACCCAGAGGGCCAGAACCGTTGTGATGGTACAGGAAATCAGACTGAGCTTGATGGCAAAGCGGATGTTGGCGCTTTGGAGCGACGCCAACATGTGGCCCGGCGTGGTGTAGAAAAGGTCGGCGGCGAGCATCCACACGATGAGAACGACGTACGAGCCGCCCAAGATGGCCAGGCAGATGATAAAGCCGCGGTCGGAACCGCCCGCGGCCGGAGGGCCGTCTCCGTTCATTTCTTCAGTTCCCAGCCGAAGCCCAGTTTCTCGAACCGGCTCTTGGACTCGGCTGATTCAATGGCCTGAATCAATCGCTTGACGACTTCCGGATGTGCGGTCGTCTTGCTGATGGCGATCGGCTGCAACGGCTCGCAGCCGCCTTCTTGAACCAGGATGGCGTCGAGCATGTCTTCGAACGGCTTGACGTTGCTGATGTAGGCAATGACGGCGTCAAGCGAGCCAGTGCGCAGTTGATTCACGAGCAAGTCGCCGCTGGGCGAGCGCACCTGGATATTCTCCTGGACCGACTTGTAGACCTTGCTGCGGATCAATACTCCCTCGGTGATGGCCCCGAGGGCACATTGCTGCTCATGGCCGACGCCGATGCGCAGACCTTCTTGGCCCAGGTCCTTCAGCGACTTGATGGCGTGCTTGTTCCCCTTCGGCACGGCAATCACCAGTTGATTCTTGGAGATGGTCTTCGGTTTTTCGAAGAGGTCCGAGACTTGATTCATGAACGTCGGATCGCAGGAAAAATACAGGTCCGGGAACTGAGCGTCCGGTTTGTCCTTGAGCACTTTCATCTGGCTGACCAAGATGCCGCAGCCATTGTAGGTGCGGATGATTTTGACGCCCTCCTTCTTCTCGAATTCGACGATCGTTTCCTCGATCGCCGGTCGCAGCATCGCGCCCGCGAAGAGGACGATCTCGGGACGTTCCGCTGAATCTTGTTTGATGGGAGCGGAGATTACCGTAAAGCCATGCTTCTTGAGGATGTCGGGACAACTGATCGCGATGAACTTGGCGAACGCCTGAGCGTCGATCGGCCGCGTGCTGGATTTGACGACGCCCACTTTAACGGTAGCGGTGATGCCTTCGAGTTCTGGAATCTTGACGGCTTGCAGGTCGTCAAACTTCGGGCTGGAGAGCATTGAATCCCAAATGATTCCGGCCGTCAGATTGCGATCGACTTTGACCGCCAAGGCAACGTTGGTCACCATGCCTTTCTCAACGGCTCGATCTTTCAGTTGCTTCCAGCGTGCCTCGCCGAGTTTATTCTTCGTCAGTCGAGTGATGGCCGCCGCTTCGGAGCCGATGGCGACTTGCGAGCCTTCTTTAATCAGGTCGTCCCAGGTTGCAAGCGACGAATTGGCGGCCTTGTTGACAACCACGGCGGCGTTCATGCTTGCCAGGGGAAATGAATCACTCAGCAGTTCGCCGGCTTCGGTGATATAACTTTCGTCGGCCGGCAAGAACACGTCGGCTTGTTTCGACGTCTTGAGCTTCGTGAGAATCGACGATGACTCTTCGTAATTAACTTCGATCTTCACACCCTTTTGCGATTCGTAGATCTGTTTAATCTCTTCCATCGGTTCGCGAAATGCCGCGGCACAATAGACGACCAGCGGCTGGGTCGGCGTGTCCGTTCCCTTCCAGAGCATCAAGGCCGCGAGTGTTCCAATGACAACGATCGAGAGGCCGGCAATCACCCATGGAGTGCGTGACAACATGACAGGAGTTACCTTTTATCAGGGGTGGAATTGACGATGCGCGGCTGGGGAGCGAGTTCCACATCCAGCAGCGCCTCCCAGCGCGTGCGGAAAAGCAGGTCCATGCCGGGATTGAGTTCTTTCACCTGGCAGGAGCAAGCGCCGCAAAGGAACCGGCCAACCGCTTCGAGTTCAGTGGACTTGAGATCTTTGCCGTGAAGGGCGGTCAACACTCGACCGCGGCCGAAGACGGTGAAGACGATCGGTCCCTTCACTTTGTCCAGGTCGTCCTCGCAACGCAACAGCGATTCGATGAAGCCCGCCTCCTCGGCCTGATCACGGGTCATCCGCAGGATCGGAAACGAGACCAGCAGCGGAATTTCCGAACGCAGTTGCGGTCCTTCCCGGGAGAGAACGGGAAGCTGAATTAATTGTTCCATCTTCGGCAGGTGTGCTTCGAGAAGTTGCAAGGCCTCGGCGTCCGCCTTTTTGTCACCTGATTCGAGCAACAGGAAGATGGCCGAGTTGCCGGCGTGCAACTTGCGAACGATCTTCTGCCGCATGGGAGAATCGATCAAAGGCTTGAGTTTCGCGAGATCGAGAGGCCCGGCGTAAACCGGTGGCGTCTTCGAGTCCGATTCCGGAGCGCGGATGATCACCCAGGGCAGCGGGTTCTTGCCGCCGTGCTTCTCCCAGATCGTCTGAAGTTCCTTGCCGTTCTTCTGGTCGAGATCGACTTCCGTCACTTCAAGATTTGCGTTCTCGGCAAATGCTTCGAGTTCGCGAAGCCGCTGACGGTCCTCCATCGACATCGGACCACGATGATAGACCAGCAGATCGTAAGGCGAGGCCTGCCAGCGTTCCAGCGCGTAGCGGAAGACGGGGATCGTGCAGGCCTGGGAAAGCGAGGGGATCGCCCCTATCAAAAAGAGAATGGCGCCAAGGCGAGGAAGCAGATGGATCTTCATGGCTAAACTCGGGACGAGAGGCGGCGGGTAGGTAAGGCAGGGCGAGAATCACAGGCGGGCCTCGAAGACTCGACCCGCCCCAATCTAAGATAACCCATCCGAGCACAAATTGCACCGGTTAAAATCGCCGGTTTACTTCACGCGTTTCAGGTAGCCCTTGGGATGCATGGTGAACATGAGCCGTTCGCAGTTCTTGTCTGGCTCGAAATCCTTATTCTCGGCCAGGAACTCGTCGACGGCTTCCATCGGTCCGGGACCGAACGATTTGTAGACTGGGTGGCCATTGATGTTCGTATCTTGAACGATCATGTAGCCACCAACCGGCACCAGCGGACCGTAGATCTTCATCTCGGCCAGCACGTGGTCCTTGGCGTGGTTCGAATCGAGGATTACCATCACTTTTTTGCCTTCCGCCATCTTCTTGACCTTCTCGACCGTCTCGGGCGAAGTGGAGCTCCCGAGCAAGAACGTCACGCGATCCTTCCATGCCGGAAACTTGGCGGCGTCTTTGGTAAGGTCGTTGATGTCCATGGTGACGACCTTTCCGGTCGGATGAATCTGCTCGAGAATCATCGACCAAATCAAGGCGCTGCCGCCGCGGTGCGTCCCGGCTTCGATGATAAGGTCGGGTTTGACTTCCGAAATTACTTCTTGATGGATCCAAACGTCGTTGGGGTTCTGCCAACATTGAACTCCCAGCCACGAATTACTCTGCCAGGTCTTCTCCATGGCGTCGTAGACCATGACGTGAAAACGATCGATGACCGTCTCGGGTTTCTGCGCGACGTCGCGTTCTTGCTGAGCCGCGGATAACTCCTTATGCGAAGTGCGTGATTCAAGGAACTGATAGACATTGAGGCCGCCAAGTCCGAGGACGAGAATGCCGAGGAGCCAAGACGATTTCGAACAGCATAAAGCCATGTTGTGAACTCAGGATGCGGGGGAATTTGATACGAGGGCACGATGCCACAATCAGTGTACGGCGACCATGGAACCGGACAAGAGAGAGGATTTCGACCGCGTCGATCATCGTGGACGTCCCTAAGACCATTATCTACGATGATCAAGCCTTCCACCCTCTCCAGGTTAGTTTCCCTATGGCAGAAACTCCTGCGCCCTCGCGCCGGTCCATGATCGAAGCGGTTGTCGCCAGCACCGTGGGCACCACCATCGAGTGGTACGACTTCTTCCTGTACGGCGCGGCCGCGGCCCTCGTGTTCCCCAAGTTGTTCTTCCCGAACCATGATCCTTACATCGGCCAGATTCTCTCTTTTAGCACCTTCACGATCGGGTTTTTGGCCCGCCCGATTGGCGGCGTCATCTTCGGCTACATGGGCGACCGCTGGGGGCGGAAGTCGGCCCTGGTGAGCACGCTTCTGCTCATGGGCTTTAGCACGCTGGCCATCGGATTTCTTCCCACCTATGACGAGATTGGTCTGGCGGCTCCGATCTTGTTGGCCGTGTTGCGATTCCTGCAGGGGCTCGGCGTCGGGGGAGAGTGGGGCGGCGCGGTCTTGATGGCGATGGAGTACGGGCCTCGCGGCCGGCGAGGCTTCTACGCCAGTTGGCCGCAGGTCGGTGTTCCGCTCGGCTTGCTCGGCGCCACGGGCGCCATGGCCGCGTGTCAGGCATCGTTTACGCCAGCCGAACTTCACCAGTGGGCGTGGCGGCTGCCGTTCTATCTCAGCGGGCTTTTGATCGTCATCGGCCTGATCATCCGGATCCGCATTCTCGAATCACCCTTGTTTACCGCCTTGCGGGAGAGCAACGAAGTCTCCCAGTCACCGATCAGCGAGACGCTCCGCAATCACTGGCGGGAGATCCTGCTCGCGGCCGGCAGCCGCATGGCCGAGAACGCCTGTTTCTACCTGTTTTCCGTCTGGGTGCTAATTTACGGCCGGGATGTGTTGGGGGTGGAGAAGAGCTTGATGCTCGCGGCCGTCTGCATCGCCGCGGCATTTGAATTAATCACCATGCCTCTCTATGGCGCCCTCTCCGATCGCCTGACGCGCCGCCACATGTATATGGCTGGTTGCTGGTTCCTGATTCTTTTTGCCTTCCCCTTCTTCGCCCTGCTGGACACACGCCAGCCGATATGGATCATCGTGGCGATTGTCCTGGCCCTCAATGGCGGCCATGCGGTTTTGTACAGCATCCAGGCGTCGCTTATTCCGGAATTGTTCGGCACCCGTGTCCGGTGTACCGGTGCGTCGATCGGTTATCAGTTGGGCGCCCCGCTCGCGGGCGGCGTGGCGCCGATCATCGCCGCGACCGTGACCAAGGAATTCCCGGGGCAAACCTGGATTCTGGCCTGTTACATCATCCTCGTCTCGGTCATCTCCCTGTTCTGCGTGCATCGGCTCGCGGAAAACAGCAAACGAGATTTGACTCCATGATCAGGACCAGGATTTTACAAAGAACCTATTGAGGCATCTACCATGTTGATTCAACACATCAATCCGCCGACCCTGCCGCCGACGAATGGCTGGACCCAGGTCGTCACGACGACGGGCGGCAAAACGATCTACATCTCCGGACAGGTTGGCGTGAACGATAAGGGCGAAGTCATCGGCAAGGGAGACATGAAGCCCCAGACGGAACAGACTTTTGCGAACTTGAAAGCAGGCCTGACAGCAGCCGGGGCCACCTTTAACGATGTGGTCAAAATGAATCTCTACGTCGTGGGGCTCAAGCCCGAACATGTGCCCGCGATTCGCGAGGTCCGAGCCAAGTACGTGAACATGGCCAAGGCCCCGGCAAGCACGCTTGTCGGCGTCTCCGCGCTTGTAGTGCCTGATTGGTTGATTGAGATTGAAGTGGTGGCGGTGGTGGTGGAGTGAACGCCTCAAACCATCGCCCACCGTCATTCTTTATTTCTGTTCCGCCTTCACCCATGCCTCGTTAAACGAGACAACGTTCAACTGCGTTCCGTTGAGGAAGATCGTGCCGTTGGGGGATTGAGCGAGCGACATGTAGCCGCCGGCTCCCTCGATCTTGCGGATGTGTGGCCAAGTTTTGCCGTCGTCGAGCGACAAGGCCGCGTAGGTTCCGCCACCCACGAGCTTTTTGCTCGTGTCGCCGCTGCAGAGCAAGACTGCGCCGCTATTGAGCTTGAGCACCGCTGCTTTCTGGCCGACACTAATGCCGGGAAATTCAGTCGACTCGACCGAAAACGACTCGCCGAGATCGAGACTCACGGCCACGGGCATGGGGTTCGGACCGCGCAGGTAAGTGAGGATCGCCCCGTCGGCTCGCTGGAAAATAGTGGGGTGAATGGCGTACTTGCCGACGGCCGCCCGCAAGTCGCCTTTGCCTACTTTCCAGGTTTTGCCGTCGTCCTTGCTCACGAGAAATCGTTCGTCCTTGTGGCCGCCGCCGCCGTCGCAAGCAAGCACGAGTGCGCCGTCTTTCGTGCGGATGCAACAGCATGGTTGGCTCAGTGAGTCCGGCCGTTCACGAGGCAGCATTATTTGCGGCTTCGACCAGGTGGCGGCGTTGTCGTCCGAGTAGCGCATCGAATCCGAGGCGTCGTCCCAGCCGTTGAGCGACTGCGTGAAGAAGTGATAGATCCGCTTCCCATCGCGAAACAGAACCGGGGCGTGGCAGTTAACGTCCGGAATCGTCAGGAAGGAACTGACCGGTTCCCAACGGTCGGTTCCGACGCGCAGGCGGCTAATGCCCTGCGAGCATTCACGGCCCGATTCGCCAACGGTTGTGTACCAGGTCGCCAGCACGTCGCCGTTCGGGCAGACGCAGACGCCTGAAAAGTGATTCCATTGATTGAACACCGGCCCCCAGGAGTCCTTGGCGATCGTGGGTCCTTTTCCTTCTTTGGTGAACGACACGAAATATGGTTGGGTGGGATCGGGTCCTTTAGGCGGTTCTGTCGTCTTGACCTCTTTTTGATAAGGTTGAACCACAGCCTCGAGCGGTTGAGTCGCTGGCATTTCGCCGAGCACGACGCGAAACCCGGTCGTGCGATTGGCATCCTCGGGGAGATGGCCCGATCGATTCGAGCTGCGCGCGTACTTGTGATTGGTCGCGTAATTGGTCTTCAGGAAACTCCAACCACGGCACACGCGTGCCTCGCCGGCTGATCGGCCGACCGGGTCAACCTGCTCGCCGCTTTCGTAAGGGCCGTACCAGTCGAGACACCATTCGGCCACGTTGCCGGGCATGTCGTAGAACCCCCAGGGGTTGGCCTTGAAGGAACCGACGCGAACCGCTTCGGCGACCACTTTGCCGTCGGCGGTGAACCCCAAATTTGCTTCGTCAGCCGCGATCTTATCTCCATTCGCGAACGGCGTCTTCGTGCCGGCGCGACACGCATACTCCCATTCCGCCTCGGTCGGCAGGCGATAGGGGAGGCCTTCTTTCTTCGACAACCAGGTACAAAAGTCGATGGCATGCTGCCAGGTTACATAGGTGACGGGCGCATCATCTTCTTTGGAGGCGCCGCGGAGAGTTCGAGCATTTTTGTGCTCCAGGTCGAACTTCTCGTACTGGGAGTTCGTGACTTCGTAAATGCCGAGGAGGAACGGCTTGGAGATTCGCACTGGATGAGCGGGAGCTTCGTCCCAATCTCGTTTGAGCCATTCTTCGCGAGTCGTTGGCGCCGCCGTGCCCTCGCCCATGACAAACGAGCCGGATTCGATTCGAATGAACTTCATGCCAAGCGAATTGGTGTGCTCTTTGGCGCTAGGCGGCTCGGCCGAAATGAGCCCGGTGGCCCAGATGCCACACAACAAGGCGAGACAGTTGCGAAGCATCTTGACACCCCTGAACGAATTGTGACTGTACTACAAGGGTAGAGAACGAGATGAGGGAAGAGATCTCGCGAATTGATGAAAGTCGCTTGAAACTCGTTCCCTCTCATGCTGATAGCCGACTGACGTTGAAGCGTGAACCGGCGTGCGAACTCGACTATTCGGCCATCACATCCACGAGTTGCTTGAGATAGCGAATGCCGCCGGCTTCCTGGCTCAGTTCCTTGACTTTGAGGATCAGCTTGACCGGGTCGACTGTCTTCGTGGTCTTGGAGGCTTCGACGGCTTGTTCGCGTTTCTTGCGGCGTTTCTTCTGATTGGCCTTGGCCTTGACAAGGTAGACCAGGTTTTCGGAAACCTTGATACCCGTCGTCGCAAGTTCCGCAATGATCTCTTTCGACTTGGCCAGCGGGTTAACGGCCAAAATGTCACGAATGGCCTGGGACTTGTTAACGGAACCGTTGCCTGATCTAACCTTCGCCATGACTGGATGCTTTCGTAAGAGTGAGGGGCAAAGTCAAGTGTGTGATTATTAAAGTTTAGAAACAATTGTTGTGATGTCAACAGGAGGATAGCGTGTTGGAGTGAAACGTTGAAAACCCAACGTCTCGTTTTTGGGGGGTAACGACTATCGTTTTATGAACGACGTGACTCACTCCAGCTGGCTCAAGATCGATTCATTGTTACACATCAATCTCTTCGGCAGCCACCTTGTCCGCGTTGTTCATGATCTCGTTGTAACGGTGGACGGGGTCTTTGCCGAGCAGGTGATCGAAGACTTCGTCGGCCTTGAGCGGGTTGTCAATTTCCACCTTTAGGAGCACACGCGAATTGCGATCAAGCGTCGTTTCGCGAAGGTCCTTGGCGTCCATTTCACCAAGACCTTTGAAGCGGGTGACGTCGTATTTCGCGTTCACTTTCAGTTTCGAGATGATCTCTTCCTTGTGGTTGTCGTCCATCGCCCACAGCCGTTCCTTGCCGACATCAAGGCGATAGAGCGGGGGTTGGGCGATGAACACATGCCCCTTCTTGATCAATTCCGGCATGTGGCGGAAGAAGAAATCGAGCATGAGCGTCGAGATGTGGTGGCCGTCCGCGTCGGCGTCCATCAAGAGGATGATCTTTCCATAACGCAAGCCGGCGATGTCAAACTTGTCGCCCGCCCCGGTGCCGATCGCCGACACCAGGTCACTCAGCTCTTGATTGCCGAGCGCCTTGGCGGTGGTGAGTCCTTCGCCATTGAGGATCTTTCCACGCAGCGGGAGAACCGCCTGGGTGAGATTGTCGCGGCCTTGCTTGGCGGAACCGCCGGCCGAGTCGCCCTCGACGATGAAGAGCTCCGACTTGTTGACGTCGGTCGATTTACAGTCAGCGAGCTTTCCGGGCAGGTTGAGCCGGCGTGAACCCGCGGTCTTGCGTTCCTTATTGGCGGCCTCGCGCGATGCCAGCCGGGCTTTCGCCGACAGGATCACGCGGTAGATAATCTGGTTGGCGGCCGTGACGTTGGAATTAAGCCAGGTTTCGAGCGCCGGGCGGACAAAGCTCTCGACGATCGCGGTCATCTCCGGATTGTTCAAACGCTCCTTGGTCTGGCCCTGAAACATCGGCTCGCGAACGAAAACCGAGAGAACGCCGACGATGCCTTCGCGCACGTCCTCGGCCGTGATCGCGATTCCCTTGGTCTGAATCTTGTGCGTCTCCATGTAGTCGCGGATGGCCTTGACCATGGCGCTCTTGAAGCCGTTCTCGTGAGTGCCGCCCGAGGCGGTGCGGATGCCATTCACATAGGAGCGAATCACTTCGTCGGTCGATTCGGTCCACTGCAACGCCGCCGCCATCATGTCGCCGCCTTCGCGCGCCATGCTAAACGGCGTCTCCGCCACGGCCGGTTTTTGGCCCTCGGTGATCAAGCGTTGGAGAAACTCGGGGATGCCGCCGGGATGCGTGAGGTCGTGTGTTTCGCCCGTCACGTCGTTCTTGAAAATGATTTTGAGCCCGGAGTGAATGTAGGACATATCCTCCAGGTGCGTGCGGATTTCGTCTGGGTTGAACTTGGTGGTCTTGAAGATCGTCTCGTCGGGCTCGAAATAGATGATCGTCCCATGCCCACGGAACGGCCCGAGTTTCTCGACCTTGGTCGTCGGTTTGCCGCGAACGAAATTCTGTTTCCATTCGAAGCCATCGCGGCGAACGGTGGCAATTAATTTGCGTGAAAGAGCATTGACGACCGACGCGCCGACGCCGTGCAGACCGCCCGAAAAATGATAGCCATCGGTGTCGCCGAATTTGCCGCCGGCGTGCAGAACCGTGAGCACCAGTTCCAGGCCGGACTTCTTGTGCTTCGGATCGATATCGACGGGAATGCCGCGGCCGTTGTCGGATACCGAGACGGCATCGCCCGACTTGTGCAGCGTCACGGTGATCAAATCGCCGTGGCCGTTCAGGTACTCGTCGACCGAGTTGTCAACGATTTCCCAAACCAGATGATGCAGACCCTTCGCGTCCACGCTGCCGATATACATCGACGGCCGCTTACGCACCGGTTCAAGGCCTTCGAGAACCTGAATCGAGTCTTTAGTCGTGTAGGCTTTTTCGGCGACACTCATGTCGGAGTGATCCTTCCGTGCTTATTACCTGTAGTCAAATGTGCGAATAGCGTTTCAGCGAGCCTACCAAAGGAATGCCAATCATTGATGTCCAGAAGCAAAAATCCCATTCGCGAACTCAATCTTTTCGGGAGCGGAGTCTAATCGATCATCTCTTACGCCTAAGTCCTGGGCTCTCGCCGGACATCGAAGATTGGTCGTTAAATGTCTCAATCCGTGCTATTGATAGTAGCGCTTCCAAAGAATCTCACCGGTGGCCGCATCAACGATGTAGTGCGGGCCGCCGCCGTGTGATGAATGGGCGACTCGATACTTCACATGCCAGCCTTCATCGTCCACGGTAACTTCGATGCGAAATCGCTTAAGATCTTGGTACATCGTTTCGGCATCGATCCGAGCAATGCGCAAAGCCTCGTCACTCGTAATGACCGAATTTTGAACCGGATCAATTGCCGTGGTCATAATTTCACTCCTCGTGATATTATAGCGGAAATCCGGCTGGTCCCGATAGCCCGCCACGCCCTGAAGATCGTCCATTCACAATTGTGCCTTGGTCAGACACGATGAAATCAGGAACGCCATGTTGACTGTCAAACTCATCGTCAACCGGGCTTGCTCCTGGAAACCACCCTTCATCCGAGGGATTTGGATGGGTGTGAAATATCGCAACGACTACTGACATGAGTACGACAGGAGGCAAGTCGAGATCGATCGCATCCTTGCCTCCCGATGAGGCACGCCGAACAGTTACAATGCCACTCGAAACATCCAAGTAAATCCAACCACCCTCTTCGTGACGACGGACGGGGTCGTTGGGTAGAGAATCCGCCCAAGCCTGATCGAGGGCTTGCCTCACGATCGGATTGTTCAATAGTTCGTCAGAGGTGGGGGCGGATAACATCGTCAATCCTCACTCAAATAGCGTCTCCTTCGCGGTCCCGTTGCGGCCGTTGGGTTTGCTGTTGGTCTTCATGCGCACGACGCCTTCCTCTTCCAGTGCTTCCCAATCGACGAGGTCGATCGGGACGGGGATGACGCACTTGATGCCGCCGCGTTTGACGACTTCGTGTCCCTTGCCGCCCCGGCCGACGACCTGGTAGGCGCCGCGGCGGAATTCCTTCGTGGTTCCGCCGTCAGTTTCGACCGACAGGGCGTCGAAACGGGTGGAGACCAGGGCGCCGCCCAGGCAAATGTCGCTATCGTCGAGCTTGATGCCGATGACGCCCTTGCCGGCGCCGGACAAGATATTGACCTCATCGATCGTGAAGTGAATCAAGCGGCCTTCGCGCGAGACCAGGAACAGACTCTCCTCGTCGGCCAGCACTTTGACAAAAACGACCTTGGCGTTGTCGCCAAGGCGAGCGTAGCGGCGGCCGGCTTTGGTCGATTCATCCCGGTACGCCGCGAACGGAATTCGAAGCGTGTTACCTTCGGAGGTTGCGACGAGAACGTACGGACCGGCCGGGTCCGCCTTGGTGGGCGGCTTGGTCTCTTTGGCGACAAAACGCGCATCGGTCGTTTCCGCGCCAATGATCTTGACGCGATCGTCGAGACTGAAGAACTTGGTGATGGGCTCGCCGTAGCCGGAACTGGCCGGCACGTCGTTGATCCGTAACGTGTAGGCGGTGCCGTCGTCGGCGAAGAAGACGGCATTATCGAGTGTCGAACCGGGAACCACGGCAATGACGGCGTCGCCTTCGCGCACACGCGTTCCTTCGACGGACGCCAGGCGGCCGACGCGCTTGATCCAGCCGTCGCGCGTCAAAACCACGTTGGCGTTTTCCTTGACGATGTACTTTTCTTCGTCGAACTCCAGCAGGTCTTCGTCGGTCGCCATGCGTGTGCGCCGTCGCTTGGCCGCATATTTCGCTTCGAGAGTTCCGAACTCTTCCTTGATCACGCGCCAAAGTTGCTTTTCGGAATCGAGAATCTCCTGAATCCGCTTGGCCTCGCGTTTCTTCTCGCGAAGTTCATCAAGGATCTTTTGAATTTCCATCTGGGCAATCTTGTAAAGCTGGGAGTCCAGGATCGCATCGGTCTGAATTGCGTCGAGATCGAACGCCTTCATCAGCTTCTGGGCGGCATCCTGCTTGCCTTCCGATTCACGGATAATCTTGATGGCCCGGTCGAGCGCATCGAAGATAATTTTGAAGCCTTCGAGCAGATGGATCCGCTTCTTCAATTGAGCGAGATCGAACTCGAATCGTTTGCGGACGGTGATCAAACGGAAATCGAGGAAGTGCTGAAGGATCGCCTTCAGGCCCAGTTGCTGCGGCTTGACCGTGCCATCCGCTCCGGGAATCAGGCAAGTCATGTTGACGGAAAAGTTCTGTTGCAGGGTCGTGTGCTTGTAGAGGTAGGCCATCACCAATTCGGGATCGGTCCCCGGCTTGACGTCGAGCGCGATGCGCAGGCCCACTTCTTCGTTGGTTTCGTTGGTCTGGCCGGTCAACTGGGGGATCTTGCGTCCCTCAATAATGGAGCCGATCTCGTTTTCGAGCTTCCCCTTGTCGACGTTGTAGGGGATCGAGTTGATGATGATTTGCGGGTTCTTGGACGTCGCTCCCTCGAGCTTCCATTCGCCCTGAACGCGGACGCTGCCGTTGCCCTCTTCGTAGATCTTGCGCAGCGTCGGGCGATCGATAATCACTTTACCGCCGAGCGGGAAGTCGGGTCCCTTCACCCCTTTGTCCATCAGGCGGGCCGTGGTGATGTCGGGTTCGTCGATCAGGGCGACACATGACCGGAGCACCTCGCCGAGATTGTGCGGCGGGATGTTGGTCGCCATGCCAACGGCGATGCCCGAGGAACCGTTGACCAGGAGATTGGGAAACTGGGCTGGCAGCACCACGGGCTCGACACTGGTGTTGTCATAGGTCGGCCGCATGTCGACCGTCTGCTGGCGTAACTCGGACAACAGAGCGTCGCAGGCGGCGCTCAATTTGGCTTCGGTGTAACGCTCGGCCGCGGGTGGGTCGCCATCGACGGAGCCGAAATTCCCCTGCCCGTGGATGAGCGGCAGGAACATCACCCAATCCTGGGCCATGCGGACCAGGGCGTCGTAAGCGGCGATCGTGCCGTGCGGATGATAGTTGCCCGTGACGGCGCCGGTGATCTTGGCGCACTTGGCGGGGCGGCCCTCGAAGTGCAGCCGCAGATCGTTGTACATCGTGTAGAGGATGCGGCGATGAACGGGCTTCAAGCCGTCGCGGACATCCGGAAGGGCGCGCGAGGTGATTACCGAAAGAGCGTAGCGGAGGTAGCGCTCGTGCGTCTCACGGGAGATCGAAACAGTTTGGATATTCTCCGGCATCGGTGCTTCCTGTACTCCTGATGCGTGGCGTCAACACTCGACCCATGTGAAACGCGGAATGCGGAATGCGGAACTCGGAATAAAGAGAAAGAAGGGCCTTTCTGCCATTCCGCATTCCGCATTCCG
>Ga0105046_10004926_pt1 | contig 21217 bp, 16 predicted proteins | sample MAT03_FD_78385 | JGI IMG/M metagenome (GOLD analysis project Ga0105046, IMG submission 78385) | Freshwater microbial communities from Lake Fryxell liftoff mats and glacier meltwater in Antarctica - MAT-03 (megahit assembly) | ecosystem: Environmental > Aquatic > Freshwater > Ice > Liftoff...
CTCTTTTTTCCCCTCTATTTCGGGACAAAAGGGCGCTTGCGGACCTGGGTATGCCTCCTGGCGAGTTATCTTTTCTATGGGTGGTGGGATTGGCGTTTTCTCTCCCTTATCCTTTTTTCTACAGTGCTGGATTGGAGTTTCGGCCTTTGGCTGACGTATTTGGATAAACCAGAAGATACCCGAGCGCGCTGGGGAAAGGGCAGCCCTGTGCTTCGGTTTTTTGGAGGTGTAACAGAGTCCGTGGCCTCATGGGGACTGTCACGCAAATCGGTACTGGTGCTCAGCATGATGATGAACCTGGGCTTTTTGGGCTTTTTCAAATACTTCGATTTTTTTGCCGAAAACCTGGGCGCGCTCATCAGCTCTATAGGTTTTACGCCATCTTGGACAACTTTGCACGTCATTTTGCCCGTGGGTATTTCCTTTTATACCTTTCAGAGCATGTCATACACCATTGATGTGTACCGTCGGCAAATTGAATGGGAGCCTTCTTTGCTAAAATTCGCGACGTTTATTGCTTTGTTCCCGCAATTGGTAGCCGGGCCGATCGTGCGTGCCTCCGATTTTTTGTACCAGATGCGGGAGGATAGGAGGTTCTGCTGGGCTAATTTCAATTCTGGTTTGGGTCGGGTGTTGTGGGGCTTTTTCAAAAAAATCGCCATTGCCGATTCCCTAGGGCCTTTTGTGGACCAGTGCTTTCAATCGCCCGCCAGCTTTGGTTCCATGCACTTGCTGATCGGGGTTGTTTTTTACTCCTTCCAAATTTACTGCGACTTCTCCGGCTACTCTGATATCGCCATTGGGCTGGCGCGGATGATGGGCTATAATTTTCCGGAAAACTTCAAAACGCCCTATTTCTCCCGCAGTTTCAGCGAGTTTTGGACACGCTGGCATATTTCGCTCTCGTCGTGGCTGCGCGACTACCTGTACATTCCCTTGGGCGGAAACCGGCATGGCAAACTGGCAACCTACAAGAACAACATGCTGACCATGCTGCTCGGCGGACTTTGGCATGGCGCAAATTGGGCTTTTGTGTTTTGGGGTTTGCTGCACGGGTTGTACCTGATTTTACAGCGTTTTATTGCCCCTGTCTGGCACCGTTTGATTCGGGTGCTGCGCTTGCCAGCACTGCTTTCCAATGGCGCTGAAATGACCTTGGTGTACACCCTTACCCTTGTCGCCTGGGTTTACTTCCGCAGCGGCAGCATAGGCTTGGCGGGCGGCGACAGCTTCGGCACGGCGAATGCTGTATTGAAAGGTATTGCCGCATTTGAAGGGTTTAGTTTTGCCGCGGTAATCAATAAATTTCAAGTGATAAAAGGCGTATTGCTCTTGGGCATCTTGTTGGCGGTAGAGGTATCTAATGTCCGCTTCAAGTGGAACGAGCGGCAGGTGTCGCAACCTGTATTGCGGCTGGTTTTGTTTTCCATTTTGCTTTGGATGCTGGCGTTTTTTGGCAATTTTGGGGCAAATACCTTTATCTATTTTCAGTTTTGAACATGAAAAACTGGCGGTTCTACACAATACTTATCTTATTGCTTTTTGTTGGCGATCGCATTGCTGGCCATCTATTGCAAACCCAAATGCTCCACAGCCAGTTCAGGTTTTCAAAACTATATCAGAACCAAGCCGCTGCTGATATTCTCTTGCTCGGCAATTCCCGTGGCCTCACCTTTTATCAGCCTTACATCGAACAAATTACGGGCAAAACCACCTTCAACCTCAGCTACAATGGCCTGCCCATGGATGTCGCCAAGACGCTGGTGCGGGATTACTTTGACCAGTATCCGGCACCCAAAACATTCTTGATCGACATCACGATCTGCGACCGGGAAAACGCTGCCTTGTTGGCGGGTTTCTTGCCTTATGCCCAACAATCACCGCGATTGGAAGCCTTGATTCAGCAAAAATTGCCCAAAATTTACTGGGGTGGAAAAGTGTCTCATCTATTTCGTTTCAACCATGAAGTTTTCCAGCGGGCCATGTTCTACCGCCGCAAACCTGACACAGACTGGCTGCTCGACAGGGTCATTCCCGCCGCCCTGGCGCAAGACGCTGCCCATAATTCCTACGATCTAGAGTTGAATCCCTACCTTATTCAACAACTTCATGAAACAGTGGCCACCGCGCAAGCTAAAGGCCGGGTTGTGTTGCTGATCGGTCCGTATTGTCCAGGTTTTCGGGTAAAAAACCTGGATGCGCTGAAAGCTGCTGTCGAAAAAGCAACAGGGTTGCTCGTGCATGACTATCGCTCGGCCTTAAGTGATCCAACCGATTTTGGCGATTTTATGCACCCAAACAAAAAAGGCAGCGCCAAATACCTGGATATGCTGCACCGCGATGGGCTTTTTGACTGAAATATGTCGGTTGAGAGAACAAGTCCGGGTATATTTGCCATCCGCATAGCAACATTAACCATGATTGACCGTGCGGCAAGTCTTTTTTCAACAATTCAACCAGCCTTTTCATTCAAATAATTCCTTTACATGAAATTCAAACTCATTCTTATAGCAGCACTGCTGTTCGCCGCGCAGCACTTGTTTTCACAAGAAATTTCAGAAAAAAATCTCCTCAAGGATGTCACCTACCTGGCTTCCGATAAAATGAAAGGCCGTGCCACGGGCAGCAAAGAGGAGCTCAACGCAGCGAAATACATCGCCAAGCAATTCAAAAAGGCCGGCATCGCGCCAAAAGGTGACAACGGCACTTATTTCCACAAATTTGGTTTCAAAAAATCCACTGACCCACATGGTGGCGTGAGCGCAAGCTCCCCGCAGGTGTACAGCCAAAACGTAGCAGGATACCTCGACAATGGCGCTGAATATACCATTGTGATTGGTGCCCACTATGATCACCTGGGACTGGGCAACGACCACAATTCCCTTGATGCCAACCCCGTGGGAAAAATCCACAATGGTGCCGATGATAATGCCAGCGGCACGGCGGGTGTCATAGAACTGGCACGCTACCTGTCTTCAAATGGTGTGAAAGAAGCGCACAACTTCCTTTTCCTGTGCTTTTCAGGCGAAGAGCTAGGGCTTATCGGCTCCAAGCGCTACACGGAATTCCCAACCATTGATTTGACGAAAGTCAGCTTCATGATCAACTTTGACATGATTGGCCGATTGAATGCTGAAAAACGCATCGTTGTGGGTGGTGTCGGCACAGCGCCGGAGTTTGTACCGCTGTTCAAAAGCATGGGTAGCGAGTTCAGCATCAAGCTCGACAGCGCGGGCGTAGGCCCCAGCGACCACACCTCGTTTTACCTGAAAAATATCCCGGTGCTGTTCTTTTTCACAGGCCAACATTCCGACTACCACAAGCCCAGCGACGACACCAAACTGGTCAATTTCCCGGGCGAAAAAATGGTGCTTGACCTGGCATCCAAGGCCATTATGAGCCTGGACAAAACGCCGAAACTGAAATTCCAGGAAACAAAAGCCAATAAAGACGATACACCGAGCTTCAAAGTAACCCTGGGCATCATGCCCGACTACACTTTTGAAGGGGAAGGCGTACGCGCCGACGGTGTTACCGATGGAAAACCAGCCTCCAAAGCCGGCATGCAAAAAGGTGATATTATTATCGGCCTCGGCGATATGGAGGTAAAGAGTATGAAGGATTATATGAAAGCCCTCGCCGCTCATGAAAAAGGGGATACGGTGAAGGTGAAGGTGAAGCGCGGAGAAACAGAAAAGATGCTGGAAGCCACTTTTTGAGTGCGGAATGCGGAGTGCGGAATTATCGAATGCGGAATGCGGAGTGCGGAGTGCGGAATGGCACATCTATTCTGTAAACCTTGGCTTTGGTTTTTCAGCACTTTGTCGAAAGGAAACACGTATGCCAAGCACGAAGCGCAGGTAGCACCATTTTCATTCGGGCCCGCTTAATAAACCTCGTAGGTCTAAAACCTCAGCACCCTCCCCAAAAAACGCAAGCTTTTTGGGGAGGGTGCTGAGGTTTTAGTCCTACGAGGTTTTGCAATAATCATCGCCAAAGTACTAAAAAACCAAAGCCAAGGTTTACAACCGTAGATGTGCCATTCCGCACTCCACACTCCGAAATCCGCACTCAACTATTGCCCTATCAGCAACTGCGTTCCCTTGCCGCTGCCCATGACGATAACCTTAGAATTAGATGAAAGCGCCAGTTCTTTTTGCGCTTTGATCTGTTCGTATTGCAAAAGTCTTTCGGTCAATGTCGCCGTAATGATGCGCTGATAATCGGCAATACCTTGGGCTTCCACCCGTTTGCGATCCGCTTCCTGTTTTTCTTTGTCCAGGACGAATTTCATTTTTTGCGCTTCTTGCTCGGCGTTTATTTTTGATTCGATGGTCGTGCGCACCGATTGGGGCAGCGTGATATTTCGGATCAGGATATTTTCCAGCACCATCCCACGGTTGGTGAATTCTGCCTCAATGCTTTTAAAGATTTTTTGTTGGAACTCATCGCGCTTGGAAGAATACATGCCCACGGCATCGTAAAACACGGCATTGTCGCGAATTTTGGTGCGGGATACCGGGCGTACAATCTTGTCGGTCAAGTCGCGGCCAAGGGTACGCAGGATTTCTGGTGCCTTTTCCGGTATAATTCTATACAGCACCGAAAGGTCTATCACGACCTCAAGGCCATCGGCAGTGAGGACACGAATGGCATCGTCGCCATCTTGTGAACCCTCATTTTTTACCGCCGACATGGTATAATTCTGGGTGCGTACGTCGAACTTATTGACCTCAACCAGCGGGTTCACAAAATTGAGACCTTCCGTGAGCAGTCCCGACTGGACTTTACCGAAAAGGGTTTGCACCCCGACCTCACCGGGCTGTATTTGGACAAAACAAGCAGAACCTAATCCGAGCAGGATCAGTCCAGCGCCCAGAAGGCGCCCCATTTTGCCAAAGGATAAAAATTGAGGGTTGACTTTTGCTATGGAGGCGCTAATCACCAGAATGACGGCGCCGAGGAAAATAAAGAACATGGTGTTGTTGATTTTGATTGATCGTTCTTCAAACAGAAAACCTGCTTGAAGGCATAAAACTAATAAAAAAAGCTAGCTTTTTGTAAAAATCGTACTCAAATATGGGGTGTAAACCCGATCAACGGGCAGAATTTTTCGAGGAGCTAGTTTGGAAACTCGTCGAAATTAGTCTCTAAGCTCCCAGAACCCGCTTTATCTTTCGAACTTAACAACACCGCGACCTTTACATTATGAAAAAATCAAGCCTCTTCCTTGCCCTGCTCTTCCTGGGGTCTTTCCTGTACGCGCAGTCCAACGAAGCCTTGCTGGAGCGCGCCTTGTTCGACCTGCCAGATATTTCTTTTAAAAAACTCCCAACCATATTGAGTGGATTGCTCCAATATGATGTTCGCGTAAAACAACCCTTGGATCACCAACACCCTGAAAAGGGGTATTTTTACCAGCAAGTGCGCCTCACGCACCACGGCTTTGATCGGCCAACGGTGATCACGACCCAGGGGTATCAGATAGGCTTTGGCAAGAGTGAAATTGAGGCCATATTGGATGGTAACCACCTCAACGTAGAGCACCGTTTTTTCGGTGAGTCCATGCCCGACATCGTACAATGGGAATACCTGACGCTGGAGCAGGTTACTGCCGATTTGCACCATATCAACCAACTTTTTCGCAAGCTGTACCCTGGAAAATGGGTTAGCACCGGCATCAGTAAAGGCGGCCAAACCACCATATTTTACCGCTATTTTTATCCCGATGATGTTGATGTATCCATTCCTTACGTGGCGCCATTCAACAATAGTCTGGAAGACAAACGCATTTACACCTTCCTGGACACCGTGGGTTCCGATGAGTGTCGGAAAAATATTTATGAATTCCAGGTGTACATGTTGCAACATAAAAAAGAGGCCCTAGAACGCCTGAAATGGTTTTCCAAAGGCGCTGACCTGAACTATAAATACCTCGGCTCCCTTGATAAGGCTTTTGAGTACGCGGTGCTGGAATACTCTTTTTCTTTTTGGCAATGGGGGCATTCGTGTGCAACGATTCCCAAGGGCGGAGATTTCGACGATGCGCTGGCGCATTTTCTCAGTGTCTCCGACATCGGTTTTTTCTCCGACCGCGACATGACGGGGTACGCTTCGCACTATTACCAGGCAGCGACACAAATGGGCTATTACGGCTATAACATCCAGCCTTTCAAAGAGTACTTGACCCAATTTAAAGAAAACCCGCTGGCAAGTTTTGCCCCGATAGGTTCCAATCCGCCGCCCTACAACAATAGCTTGAATGAAAAAGTAGATCAGTGGCTGAAAGACAAGGGCAATAACTTTCTCTATATCTACGGCGGTTCGGATACATGGTCAGCCGATCGCATCATTCCTTCTGCCAAGGTCAATTCCAAGAGTTTTATTCTCCCGGGTACCGACCACGGGCGGGCGCGCATCAGAAATATGGATGCCAAAATGAAGCAGTCATTTGCCGAACAACTGAAGCAGTGGTTGGGTGCAGATGTTGATTTGAGCGTGCTCGGCGGAAAGTAAGATTTTTGTCTTTTTTTTGGGCAAACGGCTGGATTGCGAATACTTCATTGACCTTTGCCCACATTCCACGTTTGGTGGATCAAATTTTTAGATCATTTTTCATGGCACAATTTTTTACAACAGACATTGGTAGGCTGCGATTGATTGCCTTTCTGGAAGGGATTTCCTTGTTATTTTTGGTATTTGTTGCCGTTCCTTTTAAATATTTCCTGGAAAACCCATTCCTGGTTAAAAGCATAGGCCCCATTCACGGCGTGCTGTTTTTGTTGTTCATTTTTTATGCCTTGCGCATCAGCATCGAATATGATTGGAATTTCAAAAAAACAACCTGGAAAGTATTGCTGTCGAGCTTAGTGCCATTTGGCACCTTTTATATTGACAGTAAAATCTTGAAGAATATGGGGGCTAGTGTAGCAAATGCCAAGTGACTTGTGACTCTGTCTACACGATGTTTTTACACGCTATAAATAACAGTGGTGTGGCTAAAACGCATTCTTCGTTCAATCCTCAAGCCAAATTCCGATTGCTATCCAATTTCAACAGCACCGCGATCAGCAATGTAAATCCAATAAGCGAAGAGCCGCCGTAGCTGAAAAAGGGCAAAGGAATCCCAATAGTGGGCAATAGACCCATGGTCATGCCTACGTTTACAATAAAGTGCACAAATATAATTCCTGCCACGCTGTAAGCATAGATGCGGGAGAAATTAGATCGCTGTCGTTCAGCGATAATGGTTATACGTACAAGAAGCCATAAAAACAAAGCAATCAAAGATGCTGTGCCAATGAAGCCGTGTTCTTCACCAACCGTACAAAAAATATAGTCGGTACTTTGTTTTGGCACGTATTTCAGCTTGGTCATGTTTCCCTGCAAGGGGCCTTTTCCAAAGAATCCCCCTGCGCCAATGGCCATTTTGGAGTGAATCAAGTTGTAGCCGGACCCGCGGGCATTGGCCTCCGCTTCACCCGGACGCAGCCATATCTTGATACGCGTTTGTTGGTGCGGCGCTAAGATGGAATAGCAGGCGAAGTTGGCGGCAAATACCATCGTGCCAGCAAGTCCAAGCATGATAACCCATACCTGCATTTGCCGTTGTATGATGTTGTTCTTTTTTAAATAATTGGGCAAAAAAGCAGCTAAAAAGAATATCAAATGCGGCACCAGAACATATAAATGCGGGTTTGAAACCTGTTCTGGGCTAATATGATTCGTCTCCAAAAACCAGCTTACAATTTCTGGCCAAAAATAGGTGACTGGAAAAAGCAGGGCAAATGCAGCCCACCAAGGCCTTTTTTCACCCTTGAAACGGGCGATGAGCAAGTAGTTGACAATGGCAATCAAAAAGGCTACTACATAAGCGGGCTGATCGAACATCAGGCCCAAAATCACCAAAGCCGCCGTACTAAAGCCCAAGATATACCAAGAACCCGTCAAGCCTTCGCGGTATAATACCAACATGAAAGAGAAAAAAACCAGGGCAGAACCTGTATCGCTTTGCAGCATGATCATCGCCACGGGAAGCAAAAATATCAGCACGGCAATGATGCGTGTACGCCATTCCCGCAAATCAACACCCGTAGAGCTCAGGTACCCGGCCATGGCCAGACAAGTGCCAAACTTGGCCAATTCGGAAGGCTGAAACGTAAATCCGCCAAACTGATACCAAGCTTGTGCGCCATTTACCTCCCGACCAAAAATCAAGGTGCCGGGCAACAGCAACAGCGTAATAATATAAATAGGCAAGGCAAATGTCCGCCAAATCGTCCAGTCGGTGAGCAAGATCACGAAAATGAACGCGAAGCAAAACACGATAAAAAATAACTGCTTGCCCGCCAACGTACTCAAGTCAAGAAAAGAATATGGCGTGTCGGGATTGTACGTCACCGAATAGATCATAAACCACCCCAAAGATGTCAACGCAATGTAGATGCCAAGTAGTCGGCGGTCTATTTCTTGCAGTTTGAGTGATGATTGCTGAGTCGACAAGGGAGCGATGAGCGATGAGCGATGAGAGATGAGTGGGCTACTGTTCCAGGAAGTCGCGGGGATGTATAGCGGCATCCTTGGTGGGATAGGCGCCTGGCCAGCCGCGGAGTTCCGGGATAAATGCCAAGGCCTCTTGTTTGCTGCGAAAGGCACCAACACGCAATTTGTAATACGGCGGTTCGTGTACCCATTCTGCCGATACCTCAGGATATTCAGTCCGAAACTTGTTTCTGCCTGATTCTACCTGCAAACGATCCGTTGAAGCCATGATCTGTACCCGCCACCCGTCTATTTTGGATACTGCACGGTTGTTGTTGGTCCAGGATTTATACAACGAGGTGATTTTCGGGTCTTCATTGACCTGAACCTCCTGCGCCGAAAGCCGAAACATCAAGCAGGCAAAAGTGAGAAACAGTATAAGTTTTTTCATTAGCAAGGCAAAGGTAAGGAATTCGTTGTTCGTTGATAGAGTTGTTCGTTGATAGTTGTTCGTTGATAGTTGTTCGTTCACATTCGCTCAAATTTTGTTTGGCGGTCGGGCATCGGGGCGACCACGAGGGTCGCCCATACGAACACCGCCGCAGGGGCGCCCCTTGTGGTCGCCCTGATGTATGGCCAACCCGTAATGTGCAGCCAATTTAGAATCAGGCGAACAAAAATAGCGTTACACCACCTTCTCTGGCCAAGTTAGGCTCAGTCACCCAAACGCTCGGAAACGAACAACGAACAACTATCAACGAACAACCAAACTAATCATTGATCCAAAGATCCGACGTTGCCACTGGCGCTGACACCCCACCATTGATCACATGTTCCTGCTGGTCGATGCCTTCCTGGTGAATTGCTTCCAGAAACATATCGACAAACTGTTGGCTGAGCTCATTTTTCTCGGCCCTGCGGCGGCAGGCATCAGCCAGTGCCCGCCAGCGTTCTGGCTGAAAAATAGCGATGTTTTTATCTTTTTTCACGTAGCCAATATCGCGCACCAGCCGCATGCGCTGGGCGATGAGGTGTATGATTTCCTCATCTAATTCATCGATTTGCTGGCGGAAATTTTCAATACTTGATTGATAGCTTGGGTCGTCGGAACTGATGCTGCGACGCACCAAAGAACCGATCATTTCTCCAAATTGAACTGGGGTGATTTGTTGTGCAGCATCACTCCAAGCAGTGTCAGGCGTAGGGTGCACCTCCACCATCAGGCCGTCGAAATTCAACTCGTAAGCTTTTTGCGCCGTTTCTGCTAGAATATCGCGGCGGCCACAGATATGGGAAATATCGCAAATCACCTCCAGGTCAGGAAACTCCTGCATCAGGTCGATGGCCATTTGCCAACGCGGCACATTTCGGTATTTAGAGTCGCCATAAGTAGAAAACCCGCGGTGTATCGCGGCAATGCGCCGTACACCTGCTTTGTGCAAACGCTCAATAGCCCCTACCCAAAGTTTGTAATCCGGGTTGACCGGGTTTTTGATGATAACTGGAATATCAGTGCCGGCCATCGCATCGGCTATTTCTTGCACCGAAAACGGATTTACAGTGGTACGGGCACCAATCCAGAAAACGTCGATGCCGTATTTAAGGCATTCGTATACGTGCTGGGCCGTGGCAACCTCCGTGGTGACCTTCATGCCCGTCTCTTGTTTCACCCGTTTTAACCAGGGAAGCCCTTTTGAGCCAATACCTTCAAATGCACCTGGTCGGGTGCGTGGCTTCCATATACCTGCGCGGTAAAGATCAATGCCTTGATCTTTTAATCCGTGCGCGGTGGTAAGTACTTGTTCTTCCGTTTCCGCTGAACAAGGGCCTGCAATGAGAATTGGGCGTTTTTGGGCGTTGAATATGGGTTGGAATTCCATGCTGGATACTTTACCCGCCGAAGCTTTCCTGCCTTTGTTAAAACTACTGCAGGTAAAAGCAAAGGAGGGTTGATGGTAGATGGTTCCCGCCTTCACCGAGGATATTGCGGGTTAAAAAATGACCCAATAAAGGGGACACTGGAGGGTAACAAAAATAGCCTTCGTTGGTTTTCGGCACAAAGGTGTGCATTCTTTATGCTACTCTTTTTACGATCGTGCTACTTTTGCAGGATTAATCAAACAAACGATGGCAGCAAAAAGTAAATCAAGCAACCGATCCGCCAAGCGCGTACCCGTTGAAAAGAAGGCAGAAAGAGCCTCTGTAGTATCCACCAGCACGTTTTCGTCCGGTTTTTGGATCGAACACTGGATCCCGGCAGCTTGCCTTATGGCCCTGTCCATAGCACTTTATTTCATCGGTGTGAAGTACGGATATGTGCTCGACGATGAAATGACTTTCTGGAAAAACGACTATGTTAAGGATGGTTTTGGTGGTTTGCGCAAAATTTTTGCGTCCGATAGTTTCATGGGTTATTTCAAAGAACAAAAATTCTTGCTGGAAGGTGGCCGCTACCGTCCCTTGTCATTGGCAACGTTTGCCATAGAGGTGGGTATGTTCGGCGAAGGCCATAGTACCATCAGCCACAGCATCAACATCGTTCTATATGGCCTGACGGGTATCTTCCTATACCGTATTTTACTGGGTTTGTTTCCTGTTAACGAAGGCGGACGCTGGTATTTCAGCCTTCCTTTTATTACTGCAGCTGTATTCGTCCTGCACCCACTGCACGTTGAGTGTGTTGCCAATATCAAGGGCCGCGACGAAATTTTGGCGCTGCTTGGAGGACTTGCGGCACTATGGGCTACTTTAAAATATTTTGACACCAATAAAGGTTTGTGGTTGTTTGCTTCCGCGGTCTTTTTGCTCCTGGGAATGCTCGCAAAAGAAAACACCATCACTTTCCTGGCGGTTATTCCACTTACCGTGGCGCTGTTTACCAAGGTGTCTACCTCTAGGGCTATAAGTGCTGCGCTGCCATTGCTGGCTGCGGTATTGCTCTTTATTTATATCCGCTACAATGCCTTGGGCTACATGCTCAACCATGGCCAGACGAATACAGATATCATGAACAATCCGTTCCTCGAAATGACCGGATCTGAGAAATACGCCACCATTTTTCTGACCTTGGGCTGGTATGTGAAATTACTGTTTGTCCCGTATCCGCTTACCATCGACTACTATCCTTACCACGTGCCAAAAGTGGGTTGGAGCGATTGGAGAGCTTTGGTTTCGCTGGCGGGTTACTTGATTATGGGTGTTTGGGCGCTGCTCAATCTGCGAAAGAAAAGCATTCCAGCATACTGCATTTTGTTTTACCTCATCACCTTGAGTATTGTAAGCAATTTGTTTGTTTCGGTCGGCACTTTTATGAATGAAAGGTTTGTCTACATGCCTTCTGTAGCGTTCTGTTTGTTGGTAGGTTGGTTTTTTGCCCGAAAATTACCCGAATGGTTAAAAGAGAAACCCGATGCAAATTATCCTTTAGGTATGATCTCGCTGGCTGCCATTGCAGCATTGTATGCTTTTGTTGTGGTGCAACGAATTCCCGATTGGCAAGACGGTCTTACCATCAATGCCGCTGCGGTAAAAGTATCGCCTGGAAGCGCCCGCTCACACACCTTCTATGTGACCGGTCTTTATGACAATAAATACAGGGCCATCAAGAATATGGAAGCAAAAAAGCCTTTGATTGCGGAAATGGATTATCACATCAAAGAGGCATTGCGAATCAACCCCAACTACAGCGCGGCATTGATCATGAAAAGTGCTGTGGCGACCGCCCAATTTGAACAGGACCATCAATTGGACAAGCTATTCCATGAGTTTGAATATATCATAGAAAAGATCCCGTATAACACCAACTTCAGGTCTTTCCTGGATCAATACATGGTTTACCTGGATGGGTCTAACTCCGACAAATACGTCTCATTTTGTCACCGGGTAGGCTACGAGTTTTTTTTCAAGAAGAAAAAAGACAATGGTACGGCCTTACGCTTCCTGCAATACGGCTTAGACCGCCATACTGAAGACTTCCGCATCCTGGAAGGCATGGCTGAAGTGTATACGGCTGTTGGTGATACGGCAAAAGCCAATGAAATGAAACAACGCATCGCCGTGCAACGCTGATGAACAATAGAAAATACAAATATTCGATGCGCTATCTCCTGTATGGGAGCTTCATTGCTGCCGCTCTTTCGGCTTGCGGCGGCGAGGCGCCTATCGATGCCGACACCAGAGCAACCATTGATTCGACGGCAACCTCCCAAATAAGCTTGGCCCGACAAGAACTTGATAGCCTCTGCACCGCTGCGGAAAAAACGGAATTGCCCCAATTGGTGGATTCGATCAAAAAGGTACGGCTAAGAGAGATAGAGGAGCAGCTGAAAAATATAATCAGATAAGGGGTTTCATGGTTTCATAGTTTAAAGGTTTCATGGTTTACGCGATTTGGACTTGTCTTTGAAATACCATTTCAATATCAACAACAGATTGCGCAAACCCTTTAACCATGTAACCTTGAAACCATGAAACCAACAATTTTTTGCCCATCCATGGCGGCAGAAATAATGCCCCCCGCATAACCCGCCCCTTCACCACAAGGGTACAGACCTTCAACTTCCGGGTGCATGAGTGTTTTCGGGTCGCGTGGTATGCGCACGGGCGCGCTCGTACGGCTCTCCGTGGCCACAACAATAGCTTCTTCGGTATAGTAACCCCGCATTTGTTTCCCAAAATCCAATAAGCCTTCCCGCAGGCGTTGGAAAATAAAGTCGGGCAACAAATCAAACAAGGGTGCTGCATGAAGGCCTGGAATGTAGGAGGTTTTTGGCAAATCAGCAGACAATTTCCCCTGTATAAAATCGGGTAAGCGCAGGGCTGGTGCTTTTTGACTTCCATCGCCTGCTTTGAAAAGGCGTTGCTCTGCTTCCGCTTGAAACGCCATGGCTGTAAACGGACCGTGTTGTGCCCATGGTAGCAGGTCGTCCATTTCCACCGAAGTTACCACGCCGGAATTGGCATACGGAGAATCGCGGCGGCTCATGCTCATGCCGTTTATAACAATCTCGCCCGGACTGGTCGCAGCGGGCACAATCAATCCGCCCGGACACATGCAAAACGAAAAAACGCCTCGTCCGGCAGTCTGGCAAACCAGGCTGTAGCTTGCCGCAGGCAATTCTTCCACCCGCTGGTTTTGTTTGTATTGAATGCTGTCGATGAGCGCCTGTGGATGCTCTACGCGCACGCCAAACGCGAACGGTTTGGCTTCGATCAGGATGCCTTTTTTGTGCAAGAGCGTGTAAATATCGCGGGCTGAATGTCCGGTAGCCAAAATGACCGCATCGCCCAACCAGCTGCCGCCTTTCCCACTTCCGGTAGGCTCTGTTTCAACACCCAGAATTTTTCCGTCTTTCAGGATGAGGTCGACTACGCATTGTTCAAAATGTACTTCACCGCCGTATTTCAAGATGGTTTGGCGCATATTCTGTACCACGCCAGGTAGTTTGTTGGAGCCGATATGTGGGTGCGCCTCCGTCAGTATATCCGATTTTGCCCCGTGTTCTACGAACAGGCGCAGGGCTTTTTGCACGCTTCCGCGCTTCACCGAGCGGGTGTACAGTTTCCCATCGGAATAGGTGCCTGCCCCGCCTTCTCCAAAGCAATAATTGGAATGCGGGTTTACTTCGCCAAACTGCTGAATGGCCCGCAAATCGCGCCGCCGCGCCTGGGCATCTTTACCACGATCCAGCACTATTGGCTTGATACCGGCCTCCAACAATTCCAGGGCTGCAAAATACCCGGCTGGCCCAGCGCCCACGATAATTACTTTTTTGCCGCCCTGCAATGGTTTAAAGCTGTCGAGAATGGCTGGCTCGGGCGAAAAGATTTCACCGGCGCCAAATACCTCTACGCGCAAGCGAAATATCGGCTGCCGCGAACGCGCATCGAGTGATGATTTCAGGATTTCTATATGGGAAATTTGGTGGGCAGCAAGACCCGTCTGGCGGGCGGCTTTTTGACGAATCAGGTTTTCGTCGTGCCGTTCCTGCGGCAGCAGTACCAATTCAACTAAGTGTGGCATAATGTATGGTGTCCCGTTTTTATCAGGAAAAGTTTGATTTGAAGTTGCAAAGTTAGGGTGTATTGGCTTAAAGTGCTGTAGCATTAATTTTAGCTAGTATCTTTGTGAAAAATACCTGGATATGCAACAGGCAACATTCACTATTTCTGGTTCAGAACTTACTCAAGAGTTCCTAGAGACTATTCAGTCGATGTTTAAAGGAAAAAAGAGCCAAGATATCGAAATCTTTATTCGTGTAAAAACGAAATAAACTCCTATTGAGGCCAAAAAACGGATTGAACAATCCATTGAAAATCTTGAAAAAGGAGAAAACCTGATATCCTTTTCCTCCAACGAATATGATTCAATGGTAGGAGACATGAGTGAAAAATGAAGAGCGTTGTGTTTGAAGGTTCTGCTTATGAACAGTTTGTAGAATGGGCTGAATCTGACTTCGATATTTTTTTTGAAAATAGACCGACTTCTTCGCGATATTAGTCGTGATCCTTTCAAAGGCTTAGGGAAACCTGAGCCTTTGAAATATACCTGTAAAGGATACTGGTCACGTAGAATAACATCTGAACATCTGCTAATTTACAAATTTGAACAGCAAACGATCTTCGTGACTAGCCTCAAAGGGCATTACAACGATTGATTTTTCCGTGTTTTTCTTTTAATCACTTAGAATGTGGAACACTTTTGAAGTTTTTAGGGTTAGGGTCGAAGTAAACAAATTATGGAAATCGGAACAGTAACAAAATCAACCGGCAGTTGGTACAACGTGCGCCTCGAAGGACAGGACACCACTTTGCAATGCCGCATCGTGGGCAAATTCCGTCTGGAAAATGTCGTGCTCACCAACCCCGTCGGCGTGGGTGATCGGGTGGAAGTGACACCAGATGGAGAGGGGCGTGGTATGATCAATAAAATCCTGCCACGCCGCAACTACGTGGTGCGCCAATCGCCGCGCCGCAAACACGACTTACACCTGCTTGCAGCCAATATAGATCAAGCCATCGTCATTGTCACCATCGTGGAGCCGACCATCAAGCCCGGCTTCATCGACCGCTTTTTGGTCATGATCGAGCGTGAAGAAATTCCCGCGACCATCGTTTTTAACAAGTCCGATGTGTACGACGACGAAGACATGGAATTATACCTGGAAATGAAGCGGGTATATGAAAAAATTGGCTACGACACCCTGCTCACCTCCATTGTGACACCACAAGGCCTGGAGGAATTCAGAAGCCTGCTACAAGGCAAAACTACTTTAATGAGTGGGCAATCAGGTGTAGGTAAAAGCAGCCTGGTAAATGCCATTCAACCGCAACTCGACCTGCGCACGGGCGAAATCAGCGACTATTCCGGCAAGGGGCAGCACACAACAACATTTGCGGAGATGTTTGAACTGGACTTTGGTGGGCGGTTAATCGATACACCAGGTATAAAAACTTTGAGTTTCAACAACAAAGACAAATCCAATCTTGCCCACAGTTTCCGGGAGTTTTTCGCGCTTTCCGACAAATGCCGCTTTGGTGGCAGTTGTTTACACCGCAACGAACCAGGTTGTGCGGTGCATGAAGCCCTGCGCAATGGCGAGGTAAGCGAGATTCGCTTCAGCACCTATTTGGGGATGTTGGAGGAAATTGAAGATCAGAATTATTGGGAGCGGAATAAGGAAATGTAGTTTTTCACTATACAGGATCACCACAGAGTTGCGCGGAGTTTCACAGAGGAAAATTATAAAAGAAAACTCTGTGAATACCTCTGTGAAACTCTGCGCAACTCTGTGGTGATTTTTGTGGCAGTCCTACAGCTCCATCACCGTCCCACACTGCTTACAAGTACGCGCCTCCAAATTTTCCTTATAAACCCCGATGGCTTCCTTGATCTGCGTACCAATATCCTTGAGCGGAAATCCAGCCTCATGCAGCGGGTTGCCGCAATTCTCGCAGAACCACAGCAACTTGTCCACCTCTCCCGGATTGCGGTGACGTTCCAGCACCAGCCCCACCGTACCAGCAGGGCGTTGTGGCGAGTGCGGGATGCGGGGTGGCAGCAAAAACATTTCGCCTTCCCGGATATCAATGGTTTCGGGCTTGCCTGCTTCATTGATAATTTTCACCTGTATATCGCCTTCCAATTGGTAAAAAAGCTCTTCGCCCTCTTCCCAGTGGTAGTCCTTTCTGCCATTGGGCCCGCCAACAATCATGACGATAAAATCGGAGTTTTCAACGTAAATCTGCTTGTTGCCAACGGGTGGCTTGAGCAGGTCGCGGTTTTCTTTGATCCAGTTTTGAAGGTTGAATGGTCGTGCGATTGGCATAATATGGTGCATTAAATTGAAAAGGAATAGGCAGAATATTTTAAAGCGACTTAATCAATCCGCCATCACCGACTCCACCGTTTCCAAAGGCAAATTAAATGCCTCTGCTACGCCCTTATACACCACTTTCCCTTTCACCACATTGAGGCCAAGCTTGAGCTCCAGATTATCGGCGCAAGCCTTTTTCCAGCCTTTTTCGGCCAGTTGCAAAGCATAAGGTAACGTGGCATTGGTAAGTGCGACCGTTGAAGTGAAGGGCACTGCACCGGGCATATTGGCCACGCAGTAGTGCACGACATCTTCAATGATGAATGTCGGGTCGGCATGGGTAGTTGGGCGGGTCGTTTCCATGCAACCACCTTGGTCAACAGCAACGTCGACAACCACGGTGCCTGGGCGCATGAGCTTAAGCATCTCCCGGGTAATGAGGTTGGGCGCTTTGGCCCCAGGTAGTAATACCGCTCCAATGATCAAATCATGCGTTTGGATGAGGCGGCGAATATTGTATTCATTGGAATATTCCGTTACAACGTTTGCCGGCATTATATCGCTGAGGTAGCGCAATCGTGGAAGGTTTACGTCGAGAATTGTAACCATCGCACCCAGGCCAGCAGCCATTTTTGCCGCTTGGGTACCTACGATACCACCGCCGAGTACGAGGACTTTTCCTGGGGGAACGCCGGGCACACCGCCGAGCAATACGCCTCGACCTTTCACGGGTTTCTCCAAATATTTGGCACCCTGTTGAATGGCCATTCGGCCCGCCACTTCCGACATCGGAATGAGCAGCGGCAATTGGCGGTCTTTGGTTTCTACCGTTTCATAGGCCAGGCAAATTGACCTGCTGGCAATCATGGCATTGGTGAGATCCTGGCTTGAAGCAAAATGGAAATACGTGAAAATCAACTGATTGGCACGGCAAAGCGCATATTCCTCCGCAATGGGCTCCTTCACTTTCATGATCATCTCGCCTTTGGCCCATACTTCTTCTGCCGTATTGAGAATGCTTGCGCCTGCATTCACGTAGTCATGGTCTTCGAAGCCGCTGCCAACACCAGCAGTGCTTTGTACGAAAACGGAGTGCCCGCGACGGGTTAATTCCAAGGCTCCTGCGGGCGTGAGCGCGACGCGGTTCTCATTGCTTTTGATCTCTTTTGGTACACCGATGATCATGGTAGATTTGACTTTAGTTGGTTAAATAATATACGGTTGACGGTAGACGGTTGACGGTTGACGGTTGACGGTTTGACGGTGTCGGACGCGGATACTTTAGCCGTACGATTTGGTCTTGGGCAAGGCAAAGGTAGGAAAACTGTTTGGGTGTTGGAAAGACATTACTCCTGGGTTTATCGCACCCAAATAAAATTATGGGTTGATTTGTAACAGAAAGTATTTACGTGCGCTTTACATTAGCCCGGGAATTAGTCCAAATCCTACATAATAGTTTCACTAAATCAACTTTGTATGAAGCAATCTCTTCTCTCCGTATTGCTTTGCCTATTTTTCTTTGTTGGCGCGCAGGCCCAACATACGGTAACAGGCAAAGTCGCTGACGCCGCTGGAACGCCCCTGATCGGCGCTTCCGTCGCCGTCAAAAACACCCGAACCGGTGCCAGTACCGACACGAACGGGCAATTCACCGTCCAAGTACCCAACAACAACAGCACCCTGACTGTAGCCTACACGGGCTACATTACGCAGGATGTAGCTGTCGGCGCCAGCACCGCACTTTCCATCATTTTGCAGGAAAACCGGAACGTGATGGATGAAGTAGTCGTCATCGGCTACGGCAAACAAATCCGAAGTACCCTCACGGGCAACATCGCCAAAATCGGCAACGAACAGATGAAAGGCATGCCCGTGGTATCGCTCGAACAAGCCATGCAAGGCCAGGCCGCTGGTGTAAGCGTGGAAAGTGTGAACGGCAAGCTTGGCGCTGCCGCCCGCGTGCGGGTGCGTGGTGTCGGCTCCATCAATGCGGGCACCGAGCCACTTTTTGTCGTCGACGGTATCCCGCTGGCCAAAGATGCCCGCAATACCTACGGCGCGGCCCTGAACCCGCTTGCCGACATCAATTTCAACGACATAGAATCCATTGAGGTACTAAAAGATGCCTCTGCCAAAGCAATTTACGGCTCCCGCGGCTCCAATGGCGTGGTGCTCATCACCACTAAATCGGGCAAATCGGGCAAAAGCCAGATCGAGCTTGATTTCCAGGCCGGATTCAGCCAACCAACCAACAAACGGGAGTTCTTGAATGCCAAAGAATACGTAGAGCTTTTCACCGAAGCGGCCAACAACTCCGATGACATCGATGGCTTGCCCTACGACGACCCCGACTCCTGGACGGAATTCGTTAAAGGCCGTTTCAACCGCTATTCCGGCTATAACGACGATTGGATGTCAGGCATTGACAAAACCAATTGGCAAGACGAAGCTTTTCAACAAGGCTCCATGCGCAACACAACCCTGACCATGTCGGGCGGCAACGAACGCATGCGCTACTATATCAGCGCCAACTCGGGCTTCACCAACGGTATCCTCAAATCGAACAACCTCGACAAGGACGGCGCCCGCGTCAACCTTAATTTTGACGCTACCGACCACCTGAAAGTGGGTGTAAACCTGGCGCTGTCCCGCACCAAAACCCGCCAGGTATCCGACGACAATGCTTTTTCCACCCCCATGCAACTGGTGGCCTTGTCGCCGCTTACTCCGAAACGCGATGCCGATGGCCAGTTGTACGACCGTCCCGTTACCACCTATTACAACGGCCTGATCGACATAGAAGATGCCAACCGGAAAGTATTCACCAACCGCAGCCTGGCCAACGTTTTCGGCGATTACAGTTTTACCAGTCACCTCGCGCTGCGCGTCGAGGCCGCAGCGAACCTGTACAATGTCCGTGACGAAGCCCGCTTTGGCGCGCGCACCGATGCCGGCAACGCAAGCAACGGTTTTGGTCAATCCGTTTTCGCCGGCGCGACAGATTACAATACCAACGCCGTTTTGCGTTGGAACAAGGAATTTGGCAGCCATGATCTGGGATTTGACCTGGGAACGGAATATTTCCAAAGTGAAAACAACCGGAGCTCCGTCGAAGGCCAGCAATTTCCATCCGATGCCTTGAAAACGCTTTCGAGCGCAGCCCTTATAACGGCGGGCACCAGCACGGAAGACAAATACAGCTTCCTCTCGTACTTTGGCCGTGCGCGGTACAATTTTAAAAGGAAATACCTGTTCAATGCTTCGGCACGGGTGGACGGCTCTTCTCGCTTTGGTGCCGACAACCGCTATGCCTTTTTCCCCGCTGTTTCTGCTGGATGGGTGGCCAGTGAAGAAGCATTTTTGCAAGACAATGACGTAATCTCTTTCCTGAAAGTGCGCGCCTCCTGGGGCCAAAGTGGCAATGCCGATATCGGTAATTTCCGAGCCTTGGGCTTGTACCGGCCAGGCAGTTATTCCGGCGGCAGTAATTTCACGCCAGAACAAATCGCCAACCCAGACCTGACGTGGGAAAAAAGCACCGAAATCGACTTCGGCATCGACTGGGGGCTTTTCAACAACCGCATCAGCGGTGAAATTGACTACTACATCAAAAACACCAACGACTTGCTGCAAGAAGTACCCGTGCCCGCAACCACAGGATTCAGAACACAGTGGAAAAACATCGGCGAACTGCGAAACAAAGGATTTGAATTTACCCTCAACTCCAACAACCTCGTGGGCGATTTCAAATGGACAACTTCCTTGAACCTCGCGTTCAACCAAAACGAAGTAATCGCACTCGCAGAAGGCCAAACCATCATTGATGATGGCAACCTCAATGTGGTAAAGGTCGGCGAGCCAATTGGTACTTTCTTCGGCGCTGAATACGCAGGCGTTGACCAGGCTAATGGGGATGCCCTGTATTTTGTCAACGAAGAAGGTGGCGACCCAAGCATGACCACCAACGTGTACAACGACGCGAATTTTGTAGTGCTCGGCTCTCCGCTGCCGACCTTAATAGGCGGTATAGGCAATACCATTTCCTGGAAAGGCCTGACACTGGATATTCGTTTCCAAGGCCAGCAGGGTAACAAAATCCAGCGTTCCGGCGACATTTTCATGTCCTGTAACGCTTGCTGGTTCGACAACCAGACCAAGGATCAACTAGACCGCTGGCAGAAACCGGGCGACATCACCGATGTGCCACAAGCACGCCTGGGCTACTCCAATGGCGACAATGGCCGCAGCAGCCGCTACATCTCCGATGGCGCTTACCTGCGCTTGAAAAACGTGACATTGGCTTATGACCTGCCCACCGGCTGGTTGGGCCGCAAAGGTGCGCGCAGCCTGCGTTTGTACGTGACGGGCACCAACCTGCTCACGTTCACCAAATACGATGGCTGGGATCCGGAAGTCACGGC
>Ga0105046_10004928_pt1 | contig 21215 bp, 17 predicted proteins | sample MAT03_FD_78385 | JGI IMG/M metagenome (GOLD analysis project Ga0105046, IMG submission 78385) | Freshwater microbial communities from Lake Fryxell liftoff mats and glacier meltwater in Antarctica - MAT-03 (megahit assembly) | ecosystem: Environmental > Aquatic > Freshwater > Ice > Liftoff...
CAGCAGTTCATCGCAGCATTTCATCGCAGCAGTTCGTCAACCAGCGCGGTCAGCGTGGCCTGTTCCCGCGCCGGGGCGAAGAGCGGCGCGCGCAGCGCACATTGTCCGGCCAGGACGGCCCACCACGCGGGCTCGTCGCGCGCGCGTTCGATCAACGCGGCCAGCCCCGCCCCATCGCCGGGCTCGAAACAGCCGGCGTAGTCGCTGCCCAGCAGCCCGAGGTTGCCGTCGATGCGCGAGGCGATCACCGGCGTGCCGCTGGTGATCGCCTCGATCACCACGTGCGCGCCGCCTTCCAGGCGGCTGGCGTGCACCAGGACGTGGGCCTGCGCGATCAGCGCGCGCGCGGCGCCGTGCGGCTGCGCGCCCTGCCAGCGGTAGTTGGGCTGCGCGGCGGCGAGCGCCAGCGCGGCCTCACCGAGCGCTGGGTCGAGCGCCGCGCCGAGATGGTCGATCACGATGTCGCTACGCCCGGCCAGCAGCGCCACAGCAGCAAGCACCGTACGCGGGTCCTTCTCTTCGCGCAGATGGCCGACGACGGCCACGCGCAGATGCCGCGTGGTGCGCGGCCACCGCGGCGCACGCGCGGGCGCGGACTGCAGGCAGACCCGCGCCTTGCTCTGCAGGGCCGGCGGCAGCGCACGCGCGCCGAGTTCGTTGAGCAGCACCAGGCGGTCGGCCAGCACCAGCGAACGCTGGGCCGCGCCGTCGCTTGCGATGTCGCGGTACAGGTCGGTGCCGGTCAGCACCAGCAGCAGCGGGCGCTGAGGGTGCCGCTCGCGCCACGCCACCAGCGACGCCGCCGAACGCCGCGCATGCAGCGCAATCAGCAGGTCCTCGTCGCCGCCAGTCCATTGCGGCAGCACCCGCACGGCGTGCCGGTGGCGCAGCATTTGTGACCAGCGCCGCGCGGTCTGCCAATTGCCATTGTTGGCGTCGGCCAGCGCGGGCGTGACGAGGGCGATGCGGGCGGCGGGGCGGGACACCGGGCGAGAATACGTCGATGACCGCTACCGCTACCGCTACCGCTACCGCTACCGCTACCGCTACCGCTACCGATGCCGCCGCCGAAGCCATCCGCCACGGCGACGCGCAAACACTCGCCACCGCATTGCAAGCCGCTCGCACTGACACGCTGCGCAACTTCGCGGCCGTCCGGCGCGCCCTGCCCGGCCTGCAGGTGCCGCAGCGGCCGACGCTGAACCCGCCGCTGTGGGAGCTTGGCCATATCGGCTGGTTCCAGAGCTGGTGGCTGGCGCGCAACCCGCATCACGCGCTGGGCACGGCGGCCGACCCCGATGCGCCGCGCAGCGACAGCCGCTGCGCGAACGCCGATGCGTTCTACGACAGCAGTCGCGTGCCGCACGACAGCCGCTGGAGCCTGCCGCTGCCAGACGCCGAGGCGACGCTCGACGGTCTGGCACAGCAGCTCGAGACCACGCTGCAGATGCTGCACAACCGCGCGGGCGACCGCGCGCTCTACTTCCACCGCCTGGCCCTGCTGCACGAGGACATGCACCACGAGGCGGCGATGTACATGGCGCAAGCGCTGGCGATCGACCTCGACGATCCACGCTGGCAACCGCGTTCACTGCGGCAGCCGCGGCGTGCGCTCGAGCTGCCGGCCGCGCACGTGACGCTCGGCCGGGCCGCCGATGTGGACGATGCGGCCGGCTTCGCCTTCGACAACGAGTGCGGCCACGAGACCAGCGAACTCGCCGCCACTTCGATCGACAGCCGCGTGATCGCATGGGGCGAGTTCCTGCCTTTCGTCGAGAGCGGCGGCTACGGCAGCGATCGCTGGTGGAGCGCCGCAGGCCGCGTCTGGCTTGCGCAGGCCGATGTGGCAGCGCCCTGCGCGCTTCGCCACCAGCACCGTCGCTGGCAACGCCGCCTGGGCGCCCAGTGGCAGCCGCTGGACGAAGACGAGGCGGCATGCCACCTGACGCTGCACGAAGCCGAAGCCTGGTGCGCCTGGGCCGACCGCCGCCTGCCCAGCGAGGCCGAGTGGCAGCACGCGGCGACGCTGCATGGCGCGGCCTTCGACTGGGGCCACGTGTGGGAATGGACGGCCAGCCGCTTTCGCCCGTTCGAGGGCTTCACGGCCCATCCCTACCGCGACTACTCCGCCCCCTGGTTCGACGGCCGACCGGTGCTGCGCGGCGCCTCCTTCGCCACCCAGCCGCGGCTGCGCCACCGTCACTACCGCAACTTCTTCGAGGCCGGGCGCAACGATGTGCCGGCAGGGTTCAGAACATGCGCGCCCTGACCTCCGCTCGTCACGGCCTGCACGCACTGCTGGCCGGGCTGCTGGCGGTCTTCGCCTTCGCTACCGCGGCGCAACCGGTGAACGTCGGCTCCAAGCGCTTCACCGAAAGCTACGTGCTCGGCGAACTGGTCACGCAGACGCTGCAGGCCGCGGGCGTGCAGTCCACTCACCGGCAGGGCCTGGGCAACACCGCCATCCTCGAACAGGCGCTTTCCAGCGGCAGCATCGACGTCTACGCCGAGTACACCGGCACCATCGTGCGTGAACTGCTCAAGCGCGAGGGCGGCGACGCCAACCCGCCACTCGACGAGCTGAACCGCTGGCTCGCGCCCAAGGGCTGGAAGGCCGCGGCGCCGCTGGGCTTCAACAACACCTACGCACTGGCAATGCGCGAGGCCGACGCCGCACGGCTGGGCGTGGACTCGATCTCGGCGCTGGCCCGGCTGCCGGCCGCCGAGGCGGCGCGGCTGCGCTGGGGCCTGTCGCACGAGTTCCTGGTCCGCGCCGACGGCTGGCCCGCCCTCAAGCAGGCCTACGCCCTGCCCTTCAAGCCGGGCAGCGGGCTCGACCACGGCCTGGCCTACGAGGCGCTGGCGCGCGGGCAGGTCGACCTGATCGATGTCTACTCGACCGACGCCAAGATCGGGCGCATGAAACTGCGCGTGCTGCGCGACGACCGCGCGTTCTTCCCGCGCTACGACGCGGTGCTGCTGATGCGCGCCACGCTGGACGAGCGGCCGCTGGTGGCCGCGCTGGCTGGCCGCATCGACGAGGCGACGATGATCGCCCTCAACGCCGAGGTCGAACTCGACGGCCGCAGCTTCGCCGAGGTGGCGCGCGGCTTCCTGGCGCGCATAGCGGCCGGCGTCAACTCCACGGCCGCGACTGCAGCGCCCGCGGCGCCGCGCGGCTTCATCGACAAGCTGTTCGCACCCGACCTGGCGCGCCTGCTCGGCCAGCACCTGCTGCTGGTCTTTGGCTCGCTCGCGCTGGCAGTGGTCGTGGGTGTGCCGCTGGGCGTCTGGGCCTTTGTTCAGCCGCGCCTGGCCGGGCTGCTGATGGGTGCGGTGGGGGTTTTGCAGACCGTGCCGTCGCTCGCGCTGCTGGCCTTCCTGATTGCCATCGTCGGGCGCATCGGCTTCGTGCCGGCGCTGCTGGCGCTGTTCGTCTATGCGCTGCTGCCCATCGTGCGCAACACGCATGCGGGGCTGGCTGCCGTGCCGGCGGGGCTGGCGCAGGCCGGCACGGCGCTCGGCCTGCGCGGCGCGCAGGTGCTGCGCACCGTGCAGCTGCCGCTGGCCTGGCCGACGCTGCTGGCGGGCGTCAAGACGGCCGCGGTGATCAACGTCGGCACCGCCACCGTCGCCGCGTTCATCGGCGCCGGCGGGCTGGGCGAGCGCATCGTCAGCGGGCTGGCCGTCAACGACAGCCAGCAGATGATGGCCGGGGCGCTGCCGGCGGCACTGCTGGCGCTGGCGGTGCAGGCGTTTTTCTGGGCGCTGGAGCGGGCCGGGCGGCGGCGGACCGCCTGAGCTTCTGCCCGGCGGACCGCCGAACCGCGGGCAAACGAGTCATCGGAGCGCACCTGCGCTTACGTAGACTCGGGCCCGCAACGCCCAGCCTCACATAAACCCGCACCACACGACACGATGCCCGCCCATCCCAGTACAGGCGCCCGAGCGCTGCAGCTCTACACACTGATGCGCCGCATCCGCGCCTTCGAAGACGCCGCCGAACAGGCCAGCCTGGGCGGCGTGGCAGCCTGGGGCCTGGCCGCGTCGGACAAGCCGGCGCTGGTGCGCGGCCCGCTGCACCTGTCCACCGGCCAGGAAGCGGTGGCGGCCGGTGTGTGCTTGAACCTGCAGTGCGAAGACCTGCTCACATCCACCCACCGCGGTCACGGCCACACCCTGGCCAAGGGCGCCGACACCACACGCATGATGTGCGAGCTGTTCGGCCGCGCCACAGGCACCAACAAGGGCAAGGGCGGCTCGATGCACATCGCCGACTTCTCGGTCGGCATGCTGGGCGCCAACGGCGTGGTGGCCGCCGGCATCCCGATTGCCACCGGGGCTGCGCACGCACTCAAGCTGCGCGGGCTGCCGAACATCGTGGCCTGTTTCTTCGGTGATGGCGCGGCCAACCGCGGCCCTTTCCTCGAAGGGCTGAACTGGGCGCAGGTGTTCAAGCTGCCCGTGTTCTTCGTGTGCGAAGACAACCGCATCTCGGCCACCACGCCGACGGGGCCGATGACCGCCGGTGAGGGCGTCTCGGCCCGCGCGCAGGCGCTGGGCATTCCCGCATCCCTGGTGGACGGCAACGACGCCGAAGCCGTGGACGCCGCTGCCGCACAGTTGGTGGCGCAAGTGCGCAGCGGCGGCGGCCCGAGGCTGCTGCATGCAGTGACTTACCGCATCAAGGGCCACGTGTCGGTCGACCCGGGCAGCTACCGCAACCCCGACGAAGTGGCCGCCGCGCAGGCGCGTGAACCGCTGCTGCTGTTGCGCCATCGGCTGCTGGCCCAGGGTCACTCTTCCCAGTCATTGGACGCCGTGGACGCCGCGGCCAAGGCCGAGATCGATGGCGCGCTGGCCGCCGCACAAGCCGCACCCTGGCCCGAGGCGGGCGCGGCGTACGAAGACATCATGGACACCGGCGCCGGGGTGTGGCGATGAGCAGCACGCCCACCTCGACCGAGACGATGCAGACGCTGACCTACGCCCAGGCCGGCGCACTGGCCCTGCAGCAGGCGATGAGCGCCGACAGCCGCGTGGTGGCGCTGGGCGAAGACCTGGGCCGCGGGGGCGTGTTCGGCCAGTACCGCGGCCTGCAACAGATGTTTGGTGCGGATCGCATCATCGACACCCCCATCTCGGAAGCCAACATCATGGGCGCCGCCGTCGGCATGGCGCTGGCCGGCTTGCGGCCGGTGGTGGAAATGCGCGTGATCGACTTTGCGCTGTGCGCGATGGACGAGATCGTCAACCAGGCCGCCAAGAACCGCTACATGTTCGGCGGCCAGGGCCGCGTGCCGCTGGTGGCCAGGCTGCCGATCGGCATCTGGTCGGCGTCGGCGGCGCAGCACTCGCAGTCCCTCGAAGCCTGGTTCGCCCACCTGCCGGGCCTGGTGGTCGCCACTCCCGCCACGCCGCAGGACAACTTCTCGCTGCTGAAAGCCGCCATGGCCAGCGGCGACCCGGTGATCTACATGGAACACAAGGAACTGTGGGGCGAAAGCGCCGCGGTAGACACCACGCTGCCGGTGCCATTGGGCAAGGCCGCCCTATTGAGTTCCGGCAACGACCTGACCCTCGTCACCTGGTCGCGCGGCGTGGCGCAAGCGCTGAAGTCACTGCAACTGCCCGAACTGGCTGGCGTGGGCGTCGATCTGATCGACCTGCGCACGCTGTGGCCCTGGGACCAGGCGGCAGTCCACGCTTCGGCCGCACGCACCGGCCGGCTGCTGGTGGTGCATGAGGCGGTGCAGGTGGCCGGCTTTGGTGCCGAGGTGGCAGCCAGCACCGCCGAGGCCACGGGCTGCCGCGTGGCCCGCCTGGGTGCGCCGCGCATCCCGGTCGGCTACGCCGACGTGCTGGAGCAGCAGTCCCGCCTGTCGCCACAAAAGATCGCGCTGGCCGCGCGCGCTCTGCTGGACCGTTAGCGGGAGGCCGCACAGCAAACAAGGCACCGCTTTTACCCTTGATCACTTTCCCGATTTTCTACTTTCCAAAGCAACCGGAGACCACCATGAACCGAACCTCATTGCCCAGCCGTCGCCAGTTCGTGCAGGCCGCTGCATCGGCCACCGCACTCGCCAGCATCGGCGCACCCGCGTTCGCACAAAACGCGCCGCTGGTCTTCAAGTGGGCCAACAACATCCCCGTCACGCACCCCAGCAACATCCGCGTGCGTGAAATGGCCGACGCCGTCAGGGCCGCCAGCGGTGGCAGGGTGGACATCCAGATCTTCCCGAACAACCAGCTCGGCGGCGACACCGACATGCTGAGCCAGGTGCGCTCGGGCGCGATCGACATCTTTCCGCTGTCAGGGCTGATCCTGCAGACGCTGGTGCCGCTGGCCGGCATCAACGGCCTGGCCTTTGCATTCCCCGAGTACCCGACGGTGTGGAAGGCGATGGACGGCGAGCTGGGCGCCTTTGTGCGCGAGGCCATCGGCAAGACCGGCCTGCATACCTTTGACCGCATCCTTGACAACGGTTACCGCAACATCACGACGAGCACCAAACCCATCAACACCGCGGCCGATCTGCAGGGCTTCAAGATCCGCGTGCCGGTCAGCCCGCTGTGGACCAGCATGTTCAAGGCCTTCGGCGCGGCGCCGACCGGCATCAACTTCAGCGAGGTGTATTCGGCCCTGCAAACCAAAGTGGTCGAAGGTCAGGAGAACCCGCTGGCCATCATCGAGATCGCCAAGCTGTACGAAGTGCAGAAGTACGTCTCGATGACCGGCCACATGTGGGACGGCCAGTGGATCCTGGCCAACGGCAGGCGCTGGTCCAGCACGCCGGCCGATGTGCAGGCGCTGATCAGCAAGCACGTGGGCGAGGCCGTGATGAAGCAGCGCGACGACATCCGCCGCCTGAACAACAGCCTGGAAGGACAGCTCAAGGCCAAGGGCATGATCTTCAACACGCCCGACAGCAAGAGCTTCCGCGACACGCTGGCCAAGGCGGGCTTCTACACCGAGTGGCGCGGCAAGTTCGGCAATGACGCCATGGCCAAGCTGGAGAAATACTCGGGCAAGCTGGGCTGATGACTGCCGACGCCGCATCGACCGCGACAAACCCGGCGTCATCCACCGCGTCACCCCCCACACCACCGCCCAGCCGCGGCCAGGCGGTGGTGGCGCGTTTGATGCGCCCGCTGGAGGCGCTGGCCGCGCTGCTGCTGACCATCATCGTCAGCCTGCTGCTGGTGGGTGTGGCGGCGCGCTATGTGTTCTCGATGCCGGTGGTGTGGGTGGACGAGGTGGTGTCGCTCTGCTTCCTTTGGCTGGCCATGCTGGGTGCGGTGATTGCCATGCACCGCAACGAGCATCTGCGCCTGACGCTGGTCGTGGAACGACTGTCCGAGCCCGCCCGCGCCTATGTGCAGGCCTTTGCGCTGTGCGCGGTGGCCGCAGCGCTGCTGGCGCTGGCGGGGCCGGCGATGGAGTACACGCACGCCGAGTGGGCCATCCGCACGCCCGAACTGGGCCTGCCCAATGCACTGCGCGTGTCGGCCCTCGCCTTCGGCATGCTGGCCATGCTGGGGCTGGTGGCCGCCTTCGCGCTGCGCACGGTCGGCGCCAGGCAACTGCTGGCCAGCGCCTTGCTGCTGGGCGCGTTGGCAGCGGCGGGTTCGGCCGCATCGCCGGGGCTGCAGACGCTGGGCAACGTCAACCTGGTGATCTTTCTGGTGGGCGTTGTCACGGTGTGCTTGTTGGCCGGTGTACCGATTGCCTTCTGCTTCGGGCTCGCCACGCTGGCCTACCTGGGATTCGCCACCACGGTGCCGCTGTCGGTGGTGGTGAACCGCATGGACGAAGGCATGTCCAGCATCATCCTGGTGTCGGTACCGGTGTTCGTGCTGCTGGGCTGCGTGCTGGACAGCACCGGCATGGGCAAAGCCATCGTGAACGTGCTGGCGGCCATGCTGGGGCACGTCCGCGCCGGCATGTCCTTTGTGTTGCTGGGGTCCTTGTTCATCGTCTCGGGCATCTCGGGCAGCAAGGTGTCCGACATGGCCACGGTGGCCCCTGCCCTGTTTCCTGAGATGAAGCGCCGCGGCCACAAGCCCAAGGAGATGATTGCGCTGCTGGCCACCGGCGCTGCGATGGCTGATACGGTGCCACCCAGCATCGTGCTCATCGTGCTGGGCTCGGTGGCGGGCGTGTCCATTGCCGGCTTGTTCCAGAGCGGCTTTGTCGTCGCCATGGTGCTGCTGGCCGCACTGCTGGTGCTGGCGCGCTGGAAGGCCCGCCACGAGGTAATGGACGGGGTGAAGCGCGCCCCCTGGTCCACGCTGGGCAAGTTGCTTGTCTTTGCGGCGCCGGCCCTGGTGCTGCCTTTCCTGATCCGCGGCGCGGTCGGCGAAGGCGTTGCCACTGCCACCGAGGTCTCGACCATCGCCGTGCTCTACGCGATGCTGATCGGCAAGTGGCTGTACGGCGGGCTGAGCGCGCGCCAGGTGTGGCGCATGCTGGTGGAAACGGCCGCACTCAGCGGCGCCATTCTGCTGATCCTGGGCACGGCGTCGGGAATGGCCTGGGCCATCGCACAAAGCGGCGTGGTGCAGCATCTCAGCGCTTTCCTCACCAACCTGCCCGGCGGCGCGTGGACTTACCTCGCGGTGACGATTGTGGTGTTCGTGATCCTGGGCTGTGTGCTGGAGGGGCTGCCGGCCATCCTGCTGCTGGCGCCGATCATGTTTCCGATTGCCAAGAAGCTGGGCATCAACGACATCCACTACTCGATGGTGGTGGTGACGGCGATGAACATCGGTCTCATGATGCCGCCCATCGGCGTGGGCTTCTATGTCGCCTGTCGCATTGGCGGCGCGTCGCCCGACGATGTGATGGGCGCGATCTGGCCCTATCTGATGGCGCTGATGGTGGGCCTGGTGGTGATCGCGGCCGTGCCCTGGCTGTCCACCGTGGCGCTGTAGCGCGCTGCGCTGGCCGAGCGTCAGTCAGTCAGTCAGACAGTCAGACAGTCAGCCAATCACGCCGTCGGTCAGTCAGGCATCTTGCGCAGCGTGGGCAGACCCACGCCGCTGGCGTCGAAACCGCCGTCCACCGCCAGCACCTGGCCATTCACATAGCTTGCCCCCGGGCTGCACAGGTAGCCCACGGCACTGGCGATCTCTTCCACCGTGCCGTAGCGGCGCAGCGGAATGGCGTCGAAGTAGTCGCGACGGATGGTGTCGTCGTGCACCTGCCTGGCCATCTCGGTCTCCACCGGGCCCGGGGCCACGGCGTTGACGCGGATGCCGGCATTGCCGTACTCGATCGCCTGCTGCCTGGTCAGGTGAATGATCGCTGCCTTGCTGGTGCCGTAGGCCACGCGCATGGTGCTGGCGCGCAAGCCCGAGATGGACGCGATGTTGACCACCGAACCCCCGCCGCTGCGCAGCATCACCGGCGCCGCCGCCTGCGTGCACAGGAAGGGCCCGTCCAGGTTGGTGGCCATGACGAAACGCCACTCCTCGAAGGAGGTCAGCCCGATGCGCTTGAACACGGCCACGCCGGCGTTGTTGACCAACGCGTCGATGCGGCCGAAGCGCGCGTCCACGTCGGCCACGGCCTGGGCGACCTGCACGGGGTCGGACACGTCGGCGTGCACGGCCAGCACGCGCTGCGGCTGGTTCAACGCCTGCGCAGCCGGCAGCAAAGTCTCGGCGTTGTTGTCCAGCAGCGCCACACACCAGCCATCGTCCAGGAACCAGCGGCCGATAGCCAGGCCGATGCCGCGCGCGCCGCCGGTGACGAGAGCCACGCGCGTGGCCGGATGTGAAGTGCCCATGATGACGTCCCTGCCTTCGTTGAAGGTCGCTGCCTCGAAAGATCCGGACGGCATTGTGAGTCAGACCTTCCCTCGACCGGCTGCCGCGCGCGCCGGTCTCAGCCGCTCGCCAACATCACCGCGAACCAGCCTTGCGCATCGCTCCAGTGGCGCACGCGGCTGAAGCCGGCGTCGCGCAGCAGCGCCTCGAAACCGCCCAGCGTCCATTTGTACGAGTTCTCGGTGTGCAGCCGCTCGCCGGCGTCGAAGTGGCGCTCGCCGCCCGGCCAGTGCACCTGCAGCGCATGCCGCGCCTCGAGGTGCATCTCGATGCGCGATTCGGCTGCGTTGAACAGCGCGACATGACGCCAGTCGCGCGGGCGCATATCGGCCCCGAGCAGCCGGTTCAGGTGGTTCAGCAGGTTCAGGTTGAAGGCCGCGGTGACGCCCAGCTCATCGTCATAGGCCGCCTGCAACAGCGATGCGCTCTTCACGAGGTCGACGCCGATCAGCAGCGCGCCGCCCTGCGCCGCCACGCGCGCCTGCGTCAGCAGGTGCAGTGCCGCCTCGGGCGTGAAGTTGCCGATGCTCGAGCCCGGGTAGAAGACCAGCGCGGGGCCGTCCACCGCCCCCAACGGCAGTTCGAGGCGGCTGGAGAAATCGAGCCCGAGTCCGAGCATCTCGATGCCAGGGTGCGCGCGCTGCAGCGTGGCCAACGACTGGCGCAGGAAGTCCACCGAGATGTCCACGGCCACGTAGCGCCGCGGCTGCAGCGCGGCGAAGAGCCGCGCCGCCTTGGCGCCGTTGCCGGCGCCCAGATCGACCAGCACCGGGTGCGGGCCGGCGGCCTGCAGCGCGGCCGCGCAGATCGCCTCGCCATCGGTGGCAAGGATGGCGGTCTCGGTCCGCGTCGGGTAGTACTCGGTCAGCTCGGTGATGGCGTCGAACAGACGCGAGCCCAGCGCGTCGTAGAAGAACTTGGGCGAGGCCGCGGCCGGCCGCGCCAGCAGGCCGGCCGCCAACTCGTCAGCGAGCGCGCGGTCGTCGGGCTGGTGAATCTGGATGAACTGCGGTGGGGTCATGCGTGCTTGGGGCCGGGCCCCGTGGCCGAGGGCGAGCCGACTCTAGCAGCGCATCGCAGATAGAGTCTCATCCTCGCCCCTGCCCGGCACCGACCGCCAAGGAGACCCGCCATGTACACACTGTCGTCCCGCCGTATGAAGTTCTATCGCCGTACGCTGCTCGCCCTCACGCTGCTGGCCGGCGCGGGGCTGGTCCAGGCGCAGCAGGTGTTGCGCGTCACCACGATCCCTGAAGAGGCCGCCACCGAGCAGGTGCGCAAGTTCACGCCCATTGCCAGCTACCTCGAGCGGCGCCTGGGCATGAAGGTCGAGTTCACGCCGGTCAGCGACTACCCGGCCGCGGTCGAGGCGCTGGTGAACAAGAAGGTCGACCTGGTCTGGTTCGGCGGCTTCACGCATGTGCAGGCGCAGATCCGCTCGGGCGGCAAGATCATCCCGATCGCCCAGCGCGAGGAGGACACGCGCTTCCAGTCGGTCTTCATCGCCAAGACCGACTCGGGCATCAAGACGCTCGCCGACATGAAGGGCAAGCAGGTCAGCTTCGGCTCGGCCAGCAGCACTTCGGGCCACCTGATGCCGCGCCACTTCCTGCTGCAGGCGAAGATCGACCCGGACAAGGACTTTCGTCGCATCGCCTACAGCGGCGCGCACGACGCCACCATCGCCTCGGTGGTCAACGGCCGGGTCGACGCGGCGGCGCTCGACATCACCGTCTGGCGCAAGTTCGTCAGCGAGGACAAGGTCGACACCAAGGCGGTCGACGTGTTCTTCACCACGCCCACCTTCTTCAACTACAACTGGTCGGTGCATGCCGACATGCCCGCCGAGCTGCGCAACCGCATTCAGAAGGCGCTGCTCGACCTCGACCCGGCGACGGCCGAGGGGCGCGAGATCCTGCAGCTCAACCGCGCCACCCGCTACATCCCGACCACGCCGGAGAACTACAAGGGCATCGAGGCCGCCGGGCGAAGTGCCGGGCTGCTCTGAGACCTCATGAAGGTGGCGTGAAGACGGTGGCGTGAAGCTCGACCTCCAGGGCCTGGCCGCCCGCCACCCTGCCGCGCGCGCCAGCGCGGCGCCAGCCCTGCAGCCGCTGACGCTGCAGGTGGCCGCTGGCGAACAGGTCGCGGTGATCGGCCCTTCGGGTGCAGGCAAGACCACGCTCTTGCACGCGCTGGCCTGCGCGCTGCCGCCGGCGGCGGGTGCCCTGCAGCTCGACGGCCAGTCGCCCTGGGCGCTGCCGCGGCGCCGGTTGCAGCGGCTGCGCGGACGCCTGTTCCTGGCGCCGCAGGTGCCGCCGCTGCCGCCGCGCCAGCGCGTCGTCACCGCGGTGCTGGCCGGGCGGCTGCCGGCCCTCGGGCTGTGGGCCAGCCTGCGCTCGCTCGTGTATCCGCACGACATCGCCGGCGCGCACCGGGCGCTGGAACAGTTCGATCTGGCCGACAAGCTCTTCGAGCGTGTCGACCGTCTGTCCGGCGGCGAGCGCCAGCGTGTCGGCCTGTCGCGCGCGCTGCTGTCGCCGGCGCAGTTGTGGCTGGTCGACGAGCCGCTGTCGGCGCTCGACCCGACGCGCGCGCGCCAGGCCCTCGAGACCCTGGTCGGCGAGGCCCGCGATCGAGGCGTCACGCTGGTGGCCACCCTGCACCAGGTCGAGATGGCGCTGCGCCACTTTCCGCGTGTGATCGGACTGCGCGACGGCGCACTGGCCTTCGACCTGCCGGCGGCGCAGGTGACACGTGAGCGCCTGGAGCGCCTGTACGCGCAGCATGAGCACGAACTTGTCGGCGCGGCCCCGGCGGGCCCTGCCGCGACTGCGCTGCCCGAGCCCGCCGCGCCCGCAGTGATGCACTGCCGTTGAGCGCGCCGCAGCGTTACCGCGCATGAACACCAGCGTCCTGCGCCCTGCCGCGCCGCGCTCACCCGCACCCACGCGTGACCCGGCGTGGCTGGCGCGCGTCTTCTGGACTGGCGCGGCCCTGGTGCTGCTGTGGCCGCTGGCGGTGGCCACCGAGTTCCGGCCGTGGACGCTCTTAGAAGCGCAGAACCTGAAGGTCACGCGGCAGTTCCTGTCCGGCTTCTGGCCGCCTGCGATCGAGCCGGAGTTCGTCGGCATGCTCGCGCGCGAGGCCTGGCGCACGGTGGCCATCGCCACCGCCGGCATGACGCTGGCGCTGCTGCTGGCCATCCCGATGACGCTGATGGCGACCAGCGTGCTGTCGGTCTCTGCCCTCAGCGGCCGCATGGCCAGGCTGCCGTTCTGGGGCCGACAGGTGCTGCGCTGGACCCTGATCGTGCTGCGCAGCGTGCCCGAGCTGGTCTGGGCGCTGGTCTTCGTGCGTGTGGTCGGCCTCGGCCCGACCGCCGGCGTGCTGGCCATCGCACTCACCTACGCCGGCATGCTGGGCAAGGTCTACGGCGAGATCCTGGAGAGCGGCGAGCCGCACGCCACGCAGACGCTGCTGCGCAACGGCAGCTCGCGCCTGCAGGCTTTCTTCTACGGCCTGATGCCGCAGAACGCCGCCGAGCTGACCAGCTATACCGTCTACCGCTGGGAGTGCGCGATCCGCAGCTCGGTGGTGCTGGGCTTCGTCGGCGCCGGCGGCCTGGGCCAGCAGATGGACAACTCGATGAAGATGTTCAAGGGTGACGAGGTGCTCAGCATACTCATCGTCTTCGTGGCACTGGTGGCGCTGGCCGATCGCGTGAGCGCCGGCTTGCGCAAGGCGCTCGGCTGATCGGTTGAGCAAGTCGAAGCAACGCATGAACCCTTCCACCCGCACCGACCCGCAGATCGAGCCGCCGTCGCGCCGCTCGGCCGTGCGCTGTTTCGGCGTCGGCGTGCTGGGGCTGGTGGTGGCCAGCTTCTGGTCGCTCGACCTGCAGTGGGCGCAGTTCCTCTCGCTCAATGCGGCGCGCAGCATGGGCCGCTTCGTCGGCGAGTTCTTCCCGCCCGACACGAGCCCGGTGTTCCTCGAGCGCGTCGCGCTGGCCACCTGGGAGACGCTGGCGATGTCACTGCTAGGCACCCTGCTGGCAGCCGCCTTCGGGCTGGCGCTGGCACTGCCGGCCAGCCGCCAGCACGAGGCCGACGCCGCCTGGATGCGCGCGCCGACGCGGCTGGTGCTGAACGCACTGCGCTCGGTGCCCGAACTGGTCTGGGCCGGGCTGCTGTTGATCGCCGCCGGGCTGGGGCCGTTCGCCGGCACGTTGGCGCTGGCGCTGCATACCACCGGCGTGCTCGGCCGCCTGTTCGCTGAAGCGGTGGAGAACGCACCGCCCGGCCCGGCCGCCGCGTTGCGCGCACAAGGCATCGGCAGACTGCGCGTCTTCCTCTACGCCACGCTGCCGCAGGTGCTGCCGCAACTGATGAGCTATACGCTGTACCGCTGGGAGAACAACATCCGCGCCGCCGCCATCCTCGGCGTGGTCGGCGCGGGTGGCCTGGGCCAGTTGCTGAGCTTCCACATGGGCCTGTTCCACATGGGCAAGACCGCCACCATCCTGGGCGCGATGCTGTTGCTGGTCGGCCTGGTCGACGCGCTAAGCCACGCCGCGCGGCGGGCGATGACACGCTGAACGACCCAACCGATGCCCGCCCTTCAACGCGCCCCCCGCGCCAACCGCCCTGCCCGCCGCTGGCTGCGCCCACTGGTCGCCGTGGCCCTGTCCATGGCGCTGCTGGCCGGCTGCGCCACGCTGGACGCGCAGCAGCGCCAGTGGATCTTCCAGCCCAGCGACCGCACCTGGTGGGGCGGGCTGCAGGCGGCGCAGGGCATGGAAGACACGTGGATCGCGTTCGACTCGCGCGAGAGCGGCCAACCGGTGCGCCTGCACGGCCTGTGGCTGGGCCAGCCGAACGCCGATGCGCCCGTGCTGCTGTACCTTCACGGCGCGCGCTACGACGTGCGAGGCAGCGCACCGCGCATGCGCCGCATGCACGAGCTGGGCTTCGCGGTGCTCGGTCTGGACTACCGGGGTTTCGGCCAGAGCACGGCGGCGTTGCCGTCAGAGGCGATGGCGCTGGAAGACGCCCGTGCCGCCTGGGCCTGGCTGGCCGCGCGCCACCCGCAGGCACGCCGCTTCGTCTTCGGCCACTCTTTGGGCGGCGCGCTGGCGGTGCAACTGGCCGCCGAGGTACCCGACGCCGCCGGGCTGATCGTCGAGGGCGGCTTCACCTCGATCCGCGACGTGGTGGGCACCTTCCGCTGGGGCTGGCTGCCGGTGGGCCCGCTGATCACACAGCGCTTCGACGCTGCGCGCCGCATCGGGGCCGTGCGCGCGCCGGTGCTGGTGGTGCATGGCAGCAACGACAACCTGATCAGCCCGGAACTCGGCCGCGCGCTGTACGAACGCGCCGCCGCGCCGAAGCGCTTCGTGCTCGTCGACGGCGGTTCGCACCACAACACCAACGCGGTCGGCCAGGCGCAGTACCGGCAGGCGCTGGCCGAACTGTTTGAGCTGCCGACGCTGCGTTGACGCGACGGTCGGCAATGCCTGGCGGCCCCTGGTACCCTCGTTCGATGACTCACCGCCCGACCCGCCACGCATGATCCTCGGGCTGTGCCTGGCCGGGCCGACGGCCAGCGGCAAGACGGCTGCCGCGATGGCTTTCTCGGCCACGCAGGCGGTCGAGATCGTCAGCGTCGACTCGGCGCTGGTCTACCGCGGCATGGACATCGGCACGGCCAAGCCCGGCGTGGCCGAGCGCGCGGCCGTGCCGCACCACCTGATCGACCTGCTCGACCCGGCCCAGACCTACTCGGCGGCGCGCTTCGTGGCCGATGCGCAGCGCGCCGCGGCCGAAGTCCGCGCACGCGGACGTCTGCCTCTGCTGGTGGGCGGCACCATGCTGTACTTCAAGGCCCTGCGCGAAGGGCTGGATGCGATCCCGTCGGCCAGCCCGGCCTTGCGCGCGCAGCTCGATGCCCGCGCGGCGGCTGAGGGCTGGGCCGCACTGCATGCCGAGCTGGCACGTGTCGACCCGATCACTGCCGCGCGGCTCGCACCGGCCGACCGCCAGCGTGTGCAGCGCGCGCTCGAGGTCTACCTGAGCAGCGGTCAGCCGCTGTCGGACTGGCAGCGCGGTGCGCAACCCGACGCCGATGCGTCCACCGCCTGGCCCCTGCTCAGCCTGGAGCCCACCGATCGCGGCTGGCTGCATGAACGCATCGCGGCGCGCTTCGACGCGATGCTGGCAGCCGGCTTCCTCGACGAGGTGCGTGCACTGCGCGCCCGCGACGACCTGCATCCGGGGCTGCCGTCGATGCGCGCCGTGGGCTACCGTCAGGCCTGGGCGGCGTTGCAAGACGGATCGCTGGACGGACTGCGCGAGGCGGCCGTCGCGGCCACGCGCCAGCTGGCCAAGCGCCAGCTGACCTGGCTGCGTGGCACGCCAACGCGCACGGTGATCGCCTGCGACGTGCAGGGTGCCCTGCCGCGTGCGTTGCAGGCGATGCGGGCATTGGCACAAGGCGCACCCGCTTGATCCCCAACGACCCGCCAGCGCAAGCGGCCGTTAGCGACGACGCCGCAGAGCCCGTGCTGCAGGTGCATGCGCTGGGCAAGTCCTACGCCGGCGCACCGGTCTTTGCCGGCCTGTCGCTGAGCCTGCGCCGCGGCGAGTTCGTCGCGCTGCTGGGCGAATCGGGCGTGGGCAAGTCCACCTTGCTGAACTGCGTGGCCGGGCTGGACCGTGCCGACCAGGGCGGCATCCAGCTGGTCGGGCAGGACCTGGCCAGGCTGGACGACGACGCGCTCGCGCGGCTGCGCCGCCAGCACGTGGGCTTCGTCTTCCAGGCCTTTCACGTGCTGCCGCATCTGAGCGTGGCCGAGAACGTCGAGTTGCCGCTGCGCCTGCTGGGCCGGCCCGATGCGGCGCGCGTGGCGCAGGTGCTGGCTGCCGTGGGGCTGCAGGGCCTGGGCGCGCGGCTGCCGGCGCAGCTCTCGGGCGGACAGTTGCAGCGCGTGGCCATCGCCCGCGCCGTGGTGCACGCCCCGGCGCTGATCCTGGCCGACGAGCCCACCGGCAACCTCGACCCCGCCACCGCGCAGCGTGTGCTGGACGCGCTGAGCACGCAGGTGCGCGAAGCCGGCGCCGCCTGCCTGCTGGTGACGCACTCCAGCGCCGCCGCGGCGCGCGCAGACCGTGTGCTGCGGCTGGCGGCCGACGGCATCCACCCCGCCTGAGGGCGACTGCCATGCCGCGCCTGCCGCTGGCCCATCTGCTGCCGCTGATCGTGCGCGAGTGGCGCCACCACCCGTGGCGGCATGCGGTGGCGCTGCTGGCGGTGGCGCTGGGCGTGGCGCTGGCCTTCTCGGTGCACCTCATCAACGGCTCGGCGCTGGCCGAGTTCTCGTCGGCCGTGCGCAGCGCCAACGGTGAACCCGACCTGACGCTGCGCGGCCCGCGAGAGGGCTTCGACGATGCGCTGTTCGACCGCGTCGCGGCGGCCGAGGGCGTGTTGCTGGCCAGCCCGGTGGTCGAGGTCGAGACTTACGCACGCACCGATAGCGGTCAGCGCCTGGCGCTGCGCGTGCTGGGTGTGGACGCGCTGGCGGTGGCGCCGCTGGCGCTGCAGTTGCTGCCGCGCCCGGCGGCCGGAGAGTCGGCCTTCGCTGCGTTCGACCCCGGCGCGGTGTTCCTCAACCCGGCCGCGGGCGAACGGCTGCCGATGGCCGATGGCGCCACGCTGTCGCTGCAGTCAGGCCCCGGCTGGCAGGGGCTGCGCCTGGCCGGCCGCGTGGCCGCCGGCGGGCCGCCGCTGGCGGTGATGGACATCGCCGGCGCGCAGCAGCTCTTCGGCATGGCCGGGCGGCTCTCGCGCATCGACCTGCGGCTGCAGCCCGGGGCGGATGCGCAGGCGCTGCTCGAGCGGCTGTCGCTGCCGCCGGATGTGGTGGCCGAATGGCCGGGCACGGCAGAGCAGCGCGTGTCGAACCTGTCGCGCGCCTACCGCGTGAACCTCACGGTGCTGGCGCTGGTAGCGCTGTTCGTCGGCGGCTTTCTGGTGTTCTCGGTGCTGTCGCTGTCGGTCGCGCAGCGCACGCCGGCCTTCGCGCTGCTGGGCGTGCTGGGCATGACCGCGCGCGAGCGGCTGCAACTGGTGCTGGCCGAATGCGGCGCGCTGGGCGTCGTCGGCAGCCTGCTCGGCGTGGCGCTGGGCAGCGCGCTGGCGTGGGCTGCCCTGCGGCTGCTCTCGGGCGATCTGGGCGGCGGCTACTTCCCCGGCGTCGCGCCCGTGCTGCGCTGGAGCCTGCCAGGCGCGCTGGCCTTCGCCGCGCTGGGCAGCGCCGCCGCGCTGGCCGGCGGCTGGCTGCCCGCGCGGCAGGCGCAGCGGCTGGTGCCTGCCCTGGCGCTGAAGGGTCTGGGGGGCCCAGGTGCCGGTGCGCCGCCGGCCTGGCCCGCCCTGGCGCTGCTGGCCACCGGCGCGCTGCTGGCGCTGGCGCCGCCACTGTTCGGGCTGCCGGTGGCCGCCTACCTGTCGGTGGCCGCCCTGCTCTTCGGCGGCGTGGCGCTGGTGCCGGCGGCCGTGCACGCCCTGCTGGCCGCGTGGCCGTCGCCGCAGCGCGCACTGCCGCTGCTGGCGGTGCGCCGCGCGCACTTCCAGCGGCCCACCGCCACCGCGGCCGTGGCCGGCGTGGTCGCCAGCCTGGCCCTGTCGGTGGCGCTCACGGTGATGGTCAGCAGCTTTCGCGAGGGTGTCGCCACCTGGCTGGACGACGTGCTGCCGGCCGATCTCTACGCGCGCACCGCCAGCAGCAGCGCAGCGGCCGAGCAGGCCTGGTTCGAGCCAGGCTTTGCGCAGGCCGCCGCGGCCCTGCCCGGCGTGGCGCGGGTGCAGGGCTCGCGCTCGCGCAGCCTGTCGCTCGAAGCCGGCCGGCCGGCGGTGACGCTGATCTCACGCCCGCTGGACGACCCGGCGCAGGCGCTGCCGCTGGTCGGCGCACCGGTGCCGGCACAGCCCGGTGAGGTGGCGGTCTGGGTCAGCGAAGCGATGGTCTCGCTCTACGGCGCCACGCCCGGCAGCACCTTCGAGCTGCCCCTGGCCGGCCGCCGCGTGACGGTGCGCGTCAGAGGCGTCTGGCGCGACTACGCACGGCAGTTCGGCGCCATCACGATGGCCGATACCGACTACCGGCGCCTGACCGGCGATGCGCGCATCAACGACCTGGCGCTGTGGCTCGCCCCGGGCGCCGACATGGCGGCGGTGAAGACCGGCCTGCGCGCGCTGGCGGCTGACCCGGCGATGCTGGAGTTCGCCGCCACGCAAGAGCTGCGCGTGCTGTCGCTGCGCATCTTCGACCGCAGCTTCGCCGTCACCTACTACCTGCAGGCGGTGGCCATCGCGGTGGGCCTGATCGGCATCGCGGCCAGCCTGTCGGCGCAGGTGCTGGCGCGACGCAAGGAGTTCGGCCTGCTCGCCCACCTGGGGCTGACGCGGCGGCAGGTGATCGCGCTGGTGGCCGGCGAGGCTGCCGCGTGGCTGGCGGCCGGCGTGCTGGTCGGGCTGGCACTGGGGCTGGCCGTCAGCGTGGTGCTGGTGCACGTGGTCAATCCGCAGAGCTTCCACTGGACGATGCAGCTGGTGCTGCCCTGGACGCGGCTGGCGCTGCTGTGCGCCGCGGTGCTGGCCACCGGCATCGCCACCGCCGCCTTCGCCGCCCGCCGCGCGGCCGGGCGGTCGGCGGTGCTGTCGGTGAAGGAAGACTGGTAGCTGAGCCGGGTCTTGACAGTCAGGCGGCCAGGGCCCGGCTGATGCGTTGCCGCGCCACCGTCGTCTTCGGCACGCGCATGCTGAACCAGCTGCGCACGTCTTCGTCGACGCCGATGCCGTGCATGTAGTTGTAGAGCGCCTTCTTCAGCCCCAGGCCCAGGGTGTCGTGGTCGGTGCCGGTGGGGTCGACGAAGCCGATGTCGTTCTTCGCAAACGGCCCCGGCGGCAAGGGCAACAGCGTCACGCCGTAGTCCTGCGGCTGGCGCCCCACGGGCGAGTGCACGGTGCAGGCGAAGCGGTGGAAGAAGCCTGACTGGATGCAGCCGGCCGCGAACAACTGGCGCACCAACTCGAGCGCGTCCACGGTGTCCTGCACGGTCTGCGTCGGGAAGCCGTACATCAGGTAAGCGTGCACCAGGATGCCCGCGTCGCTGAAGCCCTTGGTGACACGCGCGACCTGGTCCACCGACACGCCCTTTTGCATCAGCTTCAGCAGCCTGTCGCTGGCCACCTCCAGGCCACCGCTGATGGCGATGCAGCCACTGTCGGCCAGTTGCTGGCACAGCGCCGGCGTGAAGGTCTTCTCGAAGCGGATGTTGCCCCACCAGCTGATCGCCAGCTGGCGGCGCTGGATCTCTTCGGCCAGCGCCTTCAGCGACTTGGGCGGCGCGGCCTCATCGACGAAGTGAAAGCCGGTCTGCCCGGTCTCGGCCACGATGGCCTCGATGCGGTCGCACAGGGTCTCGGCCGTGGCGGCGTCGAAGCGCGAGATGTAGTCCAGGCTGACGTCGCAGAAACTGCATTTCTTCCAGTAGCAGCCATGCGCCACGGTCAGCTTGTTCCAGCGGCCGTCGCTCCACAGCCGGTGCATCGGGTTGAGCATGTCCAGCAGGGACAGGTACTGGTCCAGCGGCAGGCCGTCCCAGGTGGGTGTGCCGACGTCGGCGAATGCGATGTCGGCCTCGCCGATGTCGATGTAGCGCACCACGCCTTCCTGGCGGATGAAGGTGCGCACCAGGCGGGCCGCACCGCGCTTGCCGGCAAAGTGCTCGAGCAAGGCCAGCAGCGGGCGTTCGCCGGCGTCCAGCGTCACGGCGTCGAAGTAATCGAAGACCCGGGGCTCGGCCAGTTCTCGCAGTTCGGTGTTGACGTAGCCGCCACCCAGCACGGTCTTGATGCCCGGGTGGGCCGCCTTCACCGCCTGCGCGATGCGGAATGCCCCATACACCGCGCCGGGGAATGGCACCGACAGCAACAGCACGTCGGGGCGGTGCGTGGCCACGGCCTGCAAGGCCAGGGCGTGCAGCCGGCGGTCGACGAGCGTGGGCGGTGCGGCCAGGGCCTGTGCCAGCGGATCGAACGTCGCCTGGCTCATCGCCAGCCGTTCGCCGTAACGCACGAACTCGAAACGCGGGTCGACCGCGTCGCGCAGCACGTCGGCAATGTCGTTCAGGTACAGCGTGGCCAGATGCCGCGCACGGTCTTGCTGACCGAGTGCGCCGAAGGCCCAGGCCAGGGGGTCGCCTTCACCGCCGGGGTCGCCGGGGTCGATGTAGGCATCCAGCGTTGCAAAGCGCGGGCCTTCAGGCAGGAAGGCGCGCCCGGCGATGCGGTGCGCCAGCGTCGGGTCGCGCCCCTGCAGGAAGGCG
>Ga0105046_10004930_pt1 | contig 21213 bp, 14 predicted proteins | sample MAT03_FD_78385 | JGI IMG/M metagenome (GOLD analysis project Ga0105046, IMG submission 78385) | Freshwater microbial communities from Lake Fryxell liftoff mats and glacier meltwater in Antarctica - MAT-03 (megahit assembly) | ecosystem: Environmental > Aquatic > Freshwater > Ice > Liftoff...
AAGGAACGGTGTCAAAATAAGTTTCCAATTTCAGGCCAATTATTTTGGCGTCAGCCAACTATCTTTTGAGGCGAATAGCCGCGCTATTTAACGAAAAAGATGGGACGGATGACGGCAAAAGAAAGGCATCAAATTGGGAAGTTATTTTGACACCGTTCCTAAGGGTGCAAAAATGCGCTACTTTTGCCGCCGATTCAAATGACAGAGATACAAACGTTTATTGCTAAAACAATGCACGGGCTCGAGCCGGTTCTGGCGGAAGAGTTGCAACAGCTGGGCGCCGAAAAGATCATTTTGCTCAAACGGGCCGTCTCCTTTGATGGCGACCGGCAAATGCTCTACCGCGCGAACTATGAACTTCGGACTGCATTGCGGATACTTGTCCCGATTAAGGCTTTTAATGCGTACAACGAACGGGATTATTACGACGGCATCCGCGCGCTCGACTGGAGTCGTTTTATGAAGATCGGCGATACACTGGCCGTAGATGCCCTCAGCCAGAGCGATATTTTCCGGCATTCACAATACCTGGGCTTATTGACCAAAGACGCCATCGTCGATCAGTTTCGTGAACGTTACCAACGACGCCCAGATGTCAATACAACGTCGCCCAACCTCCGGGTCAATGTACACGTGCACGGCACCCGTTGCGAGGTATCCCTGGATGCCAGCGGTGATTCCCTGCACAAACGCAACTACCGGCGCGACAGCGTGGAGGCGCCCATCAACGAAGTGCTGGCGGCTGGTATGATCCTGCTCTCCGGCTGGAACGGGCAGGGTTCCTTTGTCGATCCCATGTGCGGTAGCGGCACCCTGCCAATCGAAGCGGCGCTGCTGGCTACGAACAGATCGCCGCAATATCTGCGGGAACAGTTCGGTTTTTTTAAATGGCCTGATTTTGACCAGAAACTTTGGGAAGCCGTAAAAGCGGAAGCCGACTCCAGAATACAAGGTTTTGAATTTGAAATCCTTGCCGCTGATATCGACTCCCGCGCCCGTAACGCCGCTGGCGTAAACATTATGGCCGCCGGCCTGGAACACATTATCCGTGTGGAACGAATGCCGTTCGACAAACTGACGCCGCCGGAAACGCCCGGCGTCCTGATCACGAATCCGCCCTACGACGAACGGATGAAACTGGAGGAAATAGCCGGATTCTACAAAGGCATCGGCGACCAGTTTAAAAAACGCTGGGCTGGCTGGAATGCCTGGCTGATCTCTTCGAACCGCGAGGCCCTGAAAAACGTTGGCCTGAAGGCTTCCAGGCGCATAACCCTCTTCAACGGTGCATTGGAATGCAGTTTTCAAAAATTCACCTTGTACGAAGGGACAAAGAAAGGTGAAGGCAGCATCGATATGACTGATAAAGTCGTCGAGCCCTGAATTCGTTTCTAATGCCAGATCACTTTTCCCAAGCTGTTGCAGAGTTATTTCGAACTGGGCGAGTTTCCGGCCCTGGCTTCGCTGCTGGATAGTTTCACGACGTTTATCCAGCGACAAACCAAGTTGGGCTACCATCGGGAGCGTTACCTGAACCTGATCAAATACACAAAAAAATTGATGAAAATCGGGCGCCTGAAAACTCCTGGAAGGCGCCTGCTCCTGCAACAGTTTTTGGCGGAGCGCTCGTGGTTGGTTGGCAAAGTGGGGTAGGATTTTTTCACCACAAAGTCACACGAAGTAAGAAGAAAAAAACTTTGTGCGGCTTTGTGGTGAAAACTATAATTTTTTCCAAACATCCGAATAATCAAACGTCTCCAGATTCCGCAAAAAATCCAGCGTTTCCAGTATCTGGGCCACGGACGAAACGCCCAGAATCAATCCATGCAAATCCTTGTTTAAAACCGCATAAATCAACCCGAGGTGGTTCATGGTTTTAACCGGCGGCCGCACAAAAGCCGTATTCCATCCTGGTAATAGTTGCCTGATTTGCTGCAATCGTTCCTGTATCTGTTCCGTTTGCCCGCCCCGAACGAGAAAGGTGCTCCCGGTCTCATAATCGTCTTCCAGTTTTACGCCGCCTGCATTGAGCCCATACGCAAAAAACCGATTGCCTTGCCCCTGAAGCGGTGCATAACGGGAAAGATCGGATTGGAAAACGTTGTGTTTCAACTGAATATCAAAGGAAAGTCCAAGGCTTTCATTTGCCCGCGCATAGGCATCCGGATGCGCGATGCCTGATAATCCGGGTAAAATGCCGGCTTCTTGTTGCAACAACGCCAGCGCTTCCAGGGATGCCCGGATGCCTGCTTCATCGGAGCGGTTGTCCCAATGCAACATCATCGTGCGCAGGTTAGCCCCGAAACGACGATGATACTCCTCCCCCATCATCAGGAGGAAAGAAGGCGCCAGATTGACTTCCGGCGTGCGCAGGTTATTCATACTGCCCACCTTCATGGTAATGTCGAGTTCACGCAAACCGTGCGCCCGGATATACGCTTCCAGAATTTTTTCAGCCGCCATAAAATCAGCGGGATTGCGGTTGATCGGGTAATTGGTCGCCGAATCGACCGCGCGAAAACCGGCTTGCAGCCAGGCGTCGAGCAGGCGGAAGGCTTCCGCCCTGGGAACCGTCCAGCCCCATTGGGCCGTGCCGAGCACAAGCGAAGGAAGCATTTGATTCACTGGTTTTTACGTTTTTTCAAGACCCTCATGGCCCGAAGATATTGCTTAGCCAACCCGGGAATATTCACCTTGCTGGCGGTGGTGTCGTCCGTCCAATGCACGGGCAACTCACACATTTTTAAACCTTTCCACTCCGATACGGCTAATAGCTCGGTGCTGAAAAACCAGCCATTGCTGACAGCGCCGCCCTCCATCAGGGCGGGCAAATGTTCGCGTTTCAACCACTTGAACCCACACATGCCGTCGGAAAACCGGGCGCCAAGGTAAATTTGCAGGATGCGATTAAACACCCGGGACGTGATTTCCCGCTTGAGCGTCCGTCCGATCACGCGGGCCTTTTTGTGCAAGCGGGTACCATATACCAGGTCAAAACCCTCTGTTGCCAGCGCATTATAAGCTTGAATAAAGTGTTTTAGATCGGTAGCCAGATCGAGGTCCATATAACCAATGATATCGGCCTCGCTTTTCAACCAGGCGGTTTTGAGCGCAAGGCCGACCCCTTTTTCAGGTACCCGGACCAGAATCACTTCCGGAAATTCATGTTCCAGCTCGCCGGCAACCTGCCGTGTCCGGTCGGTGCTGCCGTTGTCGGCAATCACGATCCGCCATTGCCGGGATTCGGTAAAATGTTGGCTTAAAAACCGGTGAACCAAGCGTATTTGCCGGTCGAGGGTCGCTTCTTCGTTCAGGACCGGGATCGTTACATCAAAAGTCATTGTATTGCTGGTGGCGGACGGCTGGCGGCTCGGGAATGCGATAGCGCTCAAATTGTCCGGCGCAAAAATACCACGGACTGATCAGCGCCGCTCAAGAAGCGGCATAAAAATGTTTTTACGCTCCACCTTGCGGATTTTATCGGGCGTTTTGCCTTACTTTGTCGGAAATTCCCGGATAGTCGACGACGAATTTGGGTACACCAATTCCAGGGGCTCCATTTTTGCCCCCATTCATTCCAATCCATACTGCATGAGCGATATTTTTAAGAAATTCAAATCGGTTTTTATCGTCGATGACGGTTCTGCTCCGACGGTAACGATTCAAGGTGACGGCAAAGCGCAACAGCCCGCTGTATCTGTATCTCCCGCACCGGTGGCGGCTACAGGCTCGGTCAGCAATAAATTTATGGAGATACTCTCCGGTGCCCTGGAAAAAAACAACCAGGAAGGCTTCGATTATTTCGAATTCCGGCAGTCCTTGAAAAACCTGGCGAAAATGCCGATGGACGAATCCACCCGATTTCAATCGGCATTCGCTATGGCCCAGACCATGAATGTCACGCCGGAAAAACTGATCGAATCCGCCAAATTGTATTTGACCGTGCTGAACAGCGAACAAAGCAAGTTTGCAGAGGCCCATGTACAGCAACGCGCTAAACTGATCGGAAACCGCGAAGAGGAAATCAAAAACCTCGAGGGCATGATACAGCAGAAAACCGAACAGATTCAGCAGCTTACGCAACAAATCGAAGAACATCGCCAACGCAGCAAACAGGTCCGCGATGAAGTCAACGACAGTACCGTGAAAATTGAAACCACCAAGGCCGATTTTGAAACGACATTCAGCAACGTTACGGCAAATATTCAAGCGGATATTGCCAAAATGCAGCAGTATCTGAAGTAAGGGTTTAGAGAGTTTAGGGGGTTTAGATTTTGATTACGATGTAGGCCTCTAAACCACCTAAACCCTCTAAACCACCTAAACCTCCTAAACCCTATAAACCTTTCTAAACCATTTACTTAAGCAAAATCAACTCAACAATGAGTAGCGAACTACAACCTATGAAACCCAAAAATTTTTGGGAACGTCCCGAAGGCGTAACCGGCGGACTTTTTATGACAGCCATTTTATTGGGCGGAGGCTATTTACTGTACCAGGCCTTGCCGACCCTGATCACTCTGGCATCCAATACCTTGTATCTGGCCGGTTTGCTGGCAGCGCTGGCGGCGATCATTTATATGGTACTCGACCCCAAGATGCGGAACCTGATTTGGTATATTTATAAGTCCATCATGCGGTGGATCACCGGCGTTTTTGTCCAAATCGACCCGATCGGTATCCTGAAAAGCTACATCGACAGCCTGAAGGACAACCTGTCTTCCATGAACGCCCAGATCAGCAACCTGAAAGGCCAGATGTACAAGCTGAACGAGATGATCAAGCAAAACCAACGCGACATCCAGAACAGCCTAGGCCTGGCCACCAAGGCCAAAGAAACCGGTAAAGACGCCATAATGGTATTAAAAGCCCGCAAGGCCGGACGTTTGCAGGATTCGAACATGAAACTGGAAGACCTCTACAAACGGATGGAAGTGCTGTACCGGGTACTGTCCAAAATGTATGAAAATTCCGAAATCATGCTGGAAGACCTGACGGATCAGGTCATTGTAAAGGAACAGGAATATAAGGCCATCAAAGCCAGCCACAGCGCCATCAGTTCGGCGATGAACATCCTGAGCGGCAATTCCGATAAAAAGTACATGTACGACATGGCTCTGGAAGCGATGGCCGAAGATGTGGGTCAAAAAGTAGGCGAAATGGAGCGCTTCATGGATGTGTCCAAAAACTTTATGGATTCTATCGACCTGCAAAACGGGGTGTTCGAGGAAGAGGGCCTGAGCATGCTCGATAAATGGGAAAAAGAAGGGGCGTCTTTCCTGTTGGGCGGCGACAAAAACAAGATCATCGCCAAAGCCAACAGCACCGACGTACTCGATCTGAACGCGCCCATCCCCTCGCCATCCAAGGTGGAACGCGGCGGCAATCAGTATGATTCGCTGTTCGAACAATAAAAAGCGATCTGTTTTTGTAAAATCCCGACATACCGGCAGATCAGGCATAGTTTTAATACAAGTATTCCCGCCCGGATAATTGCCTATTAAAACGAAGCAACACTATGACCCATGCCCCGCTGTTTCCATGTATCTTCATTGGGGGCTTCCGCAAAGCGCTATGGCTCCTTTTTGCGGGCATAAGCGCCGTATCCGCTCAGCCGATGATCGGGTGGGATAAAACGTACGGCGGCGAGCGGTATGAAGAGTTGAATGCCCTCTTGGTTTTAAGCGATGGCATAGTGGCCGGTGGTTCCTCGCAGTCAAATCTGACGTTCGGCAACCCGGCCGATTTTTCCTGGAACATCCTGCTGGCTAAATTTGATTTCGACGGCAATCCGCTTTGGCAACGGTCGTATGGCGGCGATCAGGACGAGCGGCTCTGGTCGATGATCACGACCTCCGACGGCGGCTTTTTGGCCGGCGGATACTCGTATTCGGGTATCAGTGGCGACAAAACCCAGGCGTCGCGCGGCGACATGGACGTTTGGATCCTGAAATTGGACGCTCAAGGCCAGTTGCAGTGGGATAAAACCTTCGGAGGCCTGTACCGCGATGAATTGTTCGCCATCCGTGAAAAACCGGGCGGCGGCTACCTGCTCGCTTGCAATTCCTGGTCGGACACAGGCGGCGATAAAACGGAAAATTCCAGGGGACTCCAGGATTTTTGGCTCATTTCTATTGACCCGCAAGGCAACAAATTATGGGATAAAACCATCGGCGGAAGCGATTACGAACAAATAAACGACCTGGAATGGGCGCCGGATGGAACGATTTACCTCTCCGGAGGCACCGTTTCCAACGAAAATACCGGCGATCTGGGGCCGGCTACGGCCAGGGGCGGCATGGATTTTCTATTGGTCAAATTTGATCCGGCAACACGCCAGGTGTTGTGGACGAACCGTTACGGCGGGCCGGGCGAAGATTATCCTTATTCCCTGCTTGTATCGGCTTCCGGAAAACTATTCATGGGCGGGCGTTCTGCTTCGGTTCCAGTGCCGCCTGGCCCCTTCAATAACGGGAAGGACGCGGTTTTTCATGGCGGCGCATCCGATTTCTGGCTGATCGAGCTCAATTTGGCAGGTCAAAAAACGAGGGACTGGAGCTTCGGCGGCACAGGCCTCGATGATCTGTATGCGATGCGCGAAAATGCCATTGGCCAATTGGTGCTCGGCGGCGTCACGGATTCTGGTATGTCCGGCAACAAAACTACAGCGGGGCATGGCGGATACGATTTTTGGCTGCTCGGTCTGGACACAAATGGAAATAAAATCTGGGAACAAACATTGGGCGGTTCTTCAAACGATGCCCTGACCCAGTTGGCTGTTTTAGACAACGGCGCTTACGTGTTGGGCGGAAATTCCGATAGCAATATCAGCTTTGAAAAAACAGACAACAGCTTCGGCGTCAATGATTTCTGGATACTGACCACCTTCTGTGACCTCGGGCCCCGTATTCAAAGCACCGGCGATCCGCTGGCCTGTAATCCGCAAGCCGTCACGCTCGACGCCGGGGTCAGCGGCTGCGCGGACTGTCTGTATCTGTGGAATACCGGCGCAAATACGCCGTCGATCGATCTGCCAGCCGGCGCGCAGGATACCTTTACCGTGCTGGTTTACAATGAAATAGGCTGCATTGCGTATGATACCTTCCTCATCGCGCCCGCCGAACCGCCCGTTTTCAATCTCGGCCCGGCCGATACCATTCTGGTGCATGGAAACACCCTGCTGATCGGCAACAATAACTCCGACTGGCAATACGCCTGGAACACCGGCAGTACAGAGCCCAACCTACAGGTCGGCATGCCCGGTTTGTACGCCGTAACGGTTACGGATGAACACGGCTGCACCGCAAGCGACTTCATCCAAATCCAGATTCAAAAGAAAAGTTTCGTGTGGGTCCCCAACATATTTTCCCCCGATTCCGATGGCCTCAATGACTACCTGCCCATTTATGCCGACCAAAGTGTACGCCGCATTGTCAACTTCCGCATCTATGACCGCTGGGGGGATTTGTGCTTCCAACGCGACAATTTTATGCTGCTCCAGGACTACGACGGCTGGGACGGCCGTTTCAGAAATAAACCAGCGCCGCCCGGCGTGTACGTCTGGCTGGCGCTGGTAGAATTTTTAGATGGTACGCAGTCCTTATTAGAAGGAGACGTAACGATTAAACGTTGATCAACGTACCACAACAACTTTCCGCACCAGGTTTTCTTTCCCGGCTAAAATCCGCAGTTGATACACGCCTCCCGGCAAATCCTTCACATCCATTGGGATATTTTGTTCCGTGACATGTTCGACCGTCCAGGCCTGCAATACGCGGCCGGCGCCATCGCTCAGGGCTAAGTATAAGGTCGTGGGTTTCGGTAAAGAAACCGCAAGCACGGCTTTCTCTTTGGCCGGGTTGGGGAATACTTCGGCAAACATGGTCTCCACGGGCCCACCCGTACCGACAATTTCCGTCAGGGTATAAGTAAACGTACCCGTACATCCATTCCCATCGGTGATTTGCAGTTGATAATCGCCTGCCGGAGCATTTGTCAGGTCTTCCGAAGCGACGAAGGGCGCACCGTTGAGGAACCACGCAAAAGCATACTGGCCGGTCCCGCCGCTGACATCTACGTAAATGGCGCCGTTGCTTTGGCCGGCTGCCGGTTGTTCTACGCTGCCGGGAACTGCTACTACCTGGGTGGGATTTGTCAAGGTTTGCGCCGTAACCTGATCGCAGCCCAGGGCATCTGTGACCGTGACTGTGTAATCGCCGCCGTTTAGGCCGCTGATTTCTGCTGTTTCTGCGCCATTAGACCATTTGTAGGTGTAAGGCGGCGTTCCTCCGGCCACGTTGATGCTCAAATGACCATCTGCAACGTCGAAACAGGAAGGCTGGAGCGGGCTGATGGAGGCGACCACCGTGCAGCCGGTAGACGTGCAATCATCGATGAGACCCAGCAGGGAGCGTTCACAGCCGATGGCATCCGTGACCACAACGAAATATACATCGCCGCTTTGTAAAATCTGTCCGTTCTGATTGCCCTGGAAGTTGAATGGCGGTACACCGCCGCTGGTGTTGATCAATAATGCGGCGGTATTCGTGCCGTTGCAATCCTCTTCTACCTGCAAATTCAGGGCTTCGAATTCCGGCGGAGCAGAACCGTCGAGTATTTTAAGGCATACCTCGCCGCTCACGGGGCCTGCGGTCGCACTGCGAGACGCTATCTGAACGTAATAAGTCTGCCCCGCATTAAGGTTGCCGACCAGGACATAACCGTCGCAGCGCAACGGGTTTTCGATGCAAAATACAGGTGTCAGGTTGTTGCAGGCGCCGGCCCAAACGGCCAGGACGTGCTCGAAGGCAGCGCCCGTATTGATCCGTACCGCCCCGGAGGCCGAAGCGGTGAATGTAAACCATATATCGCGGTCTACCACCGGAACACAAGGTGGAATATTGCCGGAAAAAGTGGCGTTTTCGTTCGTAGCGTTTACGCATTGTCCGCCTATGGATACAGGTAATGCCGACAAACAATTATCATTTGCCGGGGCATTCTCGGCCTTTTTGAGTACCTGCGGACAGAGATTGCCCTCCACCGTGGCAAAATTGCCGGCTATTTGTACAAAATAAGTTTGTCCGGACGTCAGCGCAGGCAATTCGAGTACACTTCCGCGGTGGTTGCCGGCTACTTCGGTGAGGTTGATGCAGGCGCCCTGGTACAGCGTAATAATGTCGGAAAAAGCGGCGTTGCTCTGCACTTCCAGCCCTTGTCCGGCAGACAGGACCGGCGCGGTAAATTTATACCATACGTCCGCCCGGGCCAGTTTGTTCAGGGACGGCTGGGTGGACGACATTGTGGCGTTCAGGTTATTCGAATTTATACAAGCGCCATCAACCGCCAGCGCCACGGCATCGACGCAGTTGTCATTTGCCGGCGCGGCAGGAATGCCGGGTATTTGTTCCAGTTTAACGCATAAGTCGCCGCGAGGAACCCCGAAGCCGCCGTCAACTCCGCTGATTCGGATCAAATATTGCGTGCCGCTTTGTGCCGAGAAATAAGTTGTTTCTCCGGTAAAACCGTGTTCGTCACGGTTATCGCAGGCGATTGCTTGCAGACTGCCGCAACTGCCGGCATACACATTCACTATGTCGTTAAAATTAGCCTTGGTGCTCAATTTTGCCGTTCCGGTAAAGTCGGCCTGCCACTTGTACCAGAGGCCGGCCACGTTTTTGTCCACACAATCAGCGGGCGGACCATCCAGCACGGCGTTGCGGTTGTCGCCGGCCTTACACATGTCGTTGGTGAGTAGCGCTTCGGCGTTGATACAAAGGTCGTTGGCCGCGCCTTTGCCGCTTATTTTCACGTTGTCGATTCCCGCCCACCAGGCCCAGTCGTTCCCATCGGTGTACTCGAACGCGACCCGCATCTGGGCGGCGCGATAGGGCGAGAGGTCGAATGTTTGATGTACGAAATTGTTGAAAAGCGGCCCGCCCACGTCTTCGCCCCATTGAGAAACGGCCACTTCTTCACCTGCGCCGTTTTGGACGTAAATCGTGATTATTTCCGAATAATAACGAAGGATAAGATCAAAATCCAGGGTAAACTGACCGAACTGGGTTCCATCGAACCAGGGCGTATAAAGTCGGGCAGTAGAATAGGCGGCTGAATCGCTGAGCAGGTCGTCGTCGAAATAAGCGAAACAGGAACCGTTCATCGAATTGCCGTTTTGCGCTTTGGGATTGATGTTTTTACCGAAAGACCAATTGGCATCGCCCGTTAGAATTTCGCTCTCCCATCCGGCGGGCTGGGTGCATTGGTTAAAAGATTCGGCCACAACGTTTGTGCCGTCTCCGTAGCCTTTGATGGCAATGTTATCGAAACCAGCCCACCAATTGAAGCCACCGGCATCGTCGTAGCGAAAAATAAGCCGGGCATTGGGCGATTGGGTCAGCACAGAGAGATCAGCCTTGACGGTAACGTATTCTCCGATGCTGTCGCCCGTGGCATTCGTTTTATCGAAGCGGATGATTTCCGTTTCGGTGACGCCGTCGGTCAGGAGGATCGCGAAATACTCATCGGCAGAGCCCCAGTCGCGGTAGTGAACATCGACACTCAACTCGATGGTTTGGTACTGCGAGGCGTCGAAGGGAGGCGACACGAAATCGATCACGTACGGCAGGGTTTGATCGCCCGTTGCATCGTCGTCGATGAATACGAAGCAGGAACCGTTCATACTTTCGCCGTTATGGTCGTTGTTAAGGATGGCATCGCCTACGTACCAGACCGGATCCTGATTGCCGGTAAGATTCACCGTCCATCCTGGCGGCAGGAAGCATGCGTCGAAATTTTCTGAATACAACGTTACCTGGCCCAGAAGGCCTGTGGTGCAAAAAGCCGCAAGGAGCGCGGTAAAAAATAGGGTCCGAAAGCGCATAAACAACAATTTATTTCGTGACGATAATTCAGGGGGAAAGGTAATCAGTCCACGATAAAACACGGCGCAGGGGAATTAATATATTTATCGTTTTGTATTTTTATGGCGGAGTCAATAATTTGTGCATTCATTTTAAAAATCTTTCCTAATCTTGCCATAGAAAAACGCCCCGAAACCAAGGATAGAAAAATTTAAGCAGATATGCCTGAAATCAACACCGCTACGGCACTTGCAAACCCGCAGGAAAGCCCGACGCCACCGATACTGAACGCACTCGACCCCTACGTCCCCACGGCAGCCAAACCCTGGAATGCGGCCCGGGTGGCACACTTGTACCGTCGGGTGGGTTTCGGGGCCACCCTCGAACAAATTCAGCAGGGGCTACAGATGAGTCCTTCGGATCTGATCGACCAGTTGCTCGATGCTGCGGCGGATCTGGGTTCGCCTGACCCGCCTGTATGGTCGGGTTACACCAGTGCAGATTACGACGGGGACCAGGATCTAATTCAGGCGCACCGGCGCGAGCTGCGTTTCCGCTGGCTAAACGACATGCTGGGCGAAAGCATCCGGGCTAAAATGGCGCTGCTTTGGCACAATCACTTCGTGACAGAGTTAAATGTGGTGGGCTGTAATTCCTATTTGTGGGAATATTATTCCCTTATTCATGAACACGCATTTGGCAATTTTCGCATTTTTACCAGAGAAATGGGTAAAAGTGCCGCCATGCTGACTTACCTGAACGGCAACCTCAATGTGGCTGGCCAGCCCAACGAGAACTATGCCCGGGAATTGATGGAGCTTTTCACCATGGGCGAAAGCAACGGATACACCCAGGCCGATATCGTGGAAATGGCCCGCGCCATGACCGGCTGGCAAGCAAAAGACTACCTCTGTACCCCACCCTATTACGATGCCGCCAAGCACGACAACGGTACGAAAACGATTTTCGGCATTCCGGCCAATTACAGTTTTACCACCGCGCATAACCTGGTTTTTTCCGCCCGAACGGAACAAGTTTCGAAGTTTATTACCAGTAAGTTATATAAAAATTATGTCTACCAGATCGTCGATCCGCTTGTGATCGGGGGCCTGGCCGACACGTTTGTAAACAGCAACTGGGAACTGCTGCCGGTCATGAAACAACTGCTGAAAAGCGAACATTTCTTCGATGAACGCTCGATGAATGCCCGCCTGAAAAATCCGCTGGAATCGATGATCCCGATCCTTAAAATGGCCGGTGCGCAAAATCTGGCGGCCATTCCGGAAGACTGGTGGGACGCCATCGGGTATTGGTCCTACCAACTCGGACAGGAGATATTCAACCCTTCGAATGTGGCGGGTTGGCCCGGTCACCATGCCTGGATCAATGAAAGCACACTTACCTCCCGCTGGAATTACAGTAGCGTGACAGCGTACCTGCTCACACAGGATGAAACGCTGCGCGAAAATCTGAGGTCTACGGCCCAGTTGCTAACCAACGACAGCAACGACCCGGCCCTGGTCACCACCGCCCTGATCGCTTATTTTACCGGGCAGACGCTTGATCCGGTGTATGTGCAGGGTGCGATCATTAATTTTAAGGCCGGCATACCGGAGAACTACTTTATAGACGGATCCTGGAACCTTTATTGGGACGAAGCGCCGTATCAGATCGTGAATTTGTTGTATTATCTGGTGCGTTTACCGGAGTTTCAATTGACGTAAGTTCCTTTCATCCTTTTCCTTTATTTCATTCTTTTTATGAAAAAATCTACCCGTCCCGGCACTACCCTCTCCGACCGCGCTGCCCATGAACAGGATCATTTTAAGAACTGGTCGCGGCGCGATTTTTTGTCCGCGACCGGGCTGATGGGAGCCGGAAGCCTGTTGCTGGGCAATTTACCGGTACAAGCTTTTCAGCCCACCCCACTGATGGCGGCTTTGGCCGCTAACGGCGGCAATGACCGCATCGTGGTGTTGATCCGCTTAGACGGCGGAAACGACGGCCTCAATACGATCATCGAACGGGGCAATACCGCCTACTACAACCTCCGCCCGACCATCGGAATTCCCGACAATAATTTGTGGGCTTTGAGCAACGAATACGGTATGCCCTTGTCTACCAACGCCTTACAGCCGCTTTGGGATAACGGCATGATGAAAACCATCTTCAATGTCGGGTATCCAGAGCCGAATTACAGCCACTTCCGCTCGTACGATATCGTCGCTTCCGGCAGTGCTTCCGATGTGGTTGAAAATACCGGTTGGATCGGCCGTTTTTTAGACAACGAATACGCTGCGTTCCTCGAAACGCCACCGACAATTCCACCGGCTTTGCAAATAGGCGTGCAGAGCAACCTGGTTTTCAAAGCCGATCAGGCCAATATGGCGCTGGCCGTAAGCAGCCCGCAGGAATTTTACCAGATTGCCCAAACAGGTCAGTTGTACGATACAAGTACTTTGGGCAACACGCCCCGCGAACTGGAACTGGCTTTTGTCCGCCAAACCGCCAATTCGGCCTTCCGGTACGCGCAAACGATCAAAGACGCTTATACGCGGGGTAAAAATAACGTGAACTACCCTATCGACAACAACCTGGCCGAACAGATGGCCATCGTGGCCCGGCTGATCAAAGGCAATCTCGGCACACGGGTATTTATGGTTCGGATCGGCGGTTTCGATACCCATGCGGAACAACTCGATTACCATCAATACCTGCTCGGTCAGTTGGCGGAGGCCGTAAAAGCTTTTTATGAAGACCTGTCTTTCGGCAACAGCGGCCTCGAACAAAACGTACTGGGCATGACTTTTTCCGAGTTCGGGCGCACCATTTATGAAAACGCCTCCCTCGGCACCGACCACGGCTGGGGCACGCCGATGATGCTGTTCGGCGGCGGTATCGGCAACGGCTTCACCGGTCAGTACCAGGACCTGAGTAATCCGGACCCATATACCGATCCTGAATTCAGCGTCGATTTCCGGGACGTATATGCCACGGTTTTACAGGATTGGCTTGGAAATGACCCTAATTTAGTCAATTTCGTCATGGGGCAACCACAGAACACCATTGCGGGCCTGGTTCCGGCCATTAGTCCGGCCGCAGGCGACAATGAAAAATGCGCTTTATTGGGCCATAACCCCAATCTGAACACACTGGGCGTGGTAGAAATCAAGTATGCCATGTTGCAGGACGGCCCTGTGCGCCTTCAGATATTAGACAAGGCCGGGCACGTATTGCGCACCCTGATCAACGAATACAGGAGCCGGGGCAGTTATGTTTTCAACTTCCGGCCCTCGGATTGGTACATTGCCCCCGGGGCGTATCAGTACCGTTTACAGTCGGGCGGACAAATATTTCAGCGGGAGATCAGGATTGGATAATAAGACAGTCTGTGTTAATCATTTGCAAACCGGCGAAGGGGTATGATACACCGTTTGGGAAAGCCGTAATTTTGCACGTCGAATTCAGACAAGAAAAAAATCCATCACCTATCTTTCACCTTATATTTGTTTCAAAACATGGAAAGGAATAAACAAATCCAGATCGGCCTGCTTGGCCTTTTGGCCATACTGCTCGTCGCAAATCTTTTCGGCGGTGGTTTTAAAAATTGGTTCGGTAAATCCGAAGGCGCCAAAATGCGCGAATCGGCTTCCTCGATGGTAACGGCAGGCCGCGCAGCGGATGGCACTCCGATCACATCTGCGGGCAACATTCCGGGAACGAATGTAACGACCCCGCAAGCGCCAAGCGGTCCGAGCACCACGATTCAGTACGATGAAGAAAAGTTCAATTTCGGTACCTGTGATGAAGGCGAAGTGGTAAAACACCTTTTCAAATTCAAAAATACCGGCAACGAACCATTGGTTATCAGCAATGCGAAAGGTTCCTGCGGTTGTACCGTTCCGACCTGGCCGAAAGAGCCGATTCCTCCGGGCGGCTATGGCGAAATCAAAGTTGAGTTCAACTCTAAAGGCAAACCCGGCGCGCAAAGCAAACGCGTAACGGTGACTGCCAATACGACCCCGACGGAAACATTTATTGAAATTTCCGGGGACGTGAAAGGGAAAGAGCAGCCGGCGGTTAAAGGGCACTAGGCAGTTTTACCCGCCATAGCGCGCAGCGCGAAGGAGGGTGTAGTTGTCGTTTTACCCGCTTACGCCAAAAGGCTTCGGCGGGTGAACAGGAGTTATCCCGGGTTTTCGGGGTGACTCCTGTTTGATTTGGTAGCTTTACCTTTGCAAAAACTAAAGCATGCCGGCACGCGCATCCAAAATATCCATTGGCATCATTATCCTGTTGATGACCATTATTTCCGCCAACCTTAACTGGGGAAAGGACTATTGGAAAAGCATCATTAAGGCGGATGCAAAGGGTTATTACGCGTATTTGCCAGCCGTATTTATTTACGGGGACTTAAATTTTGATTTTTTCCAGGAAATAGAAGGCGAGAAATATTTCAATATAAACCTGTACTACGACTACCGGGCCTGCGCCGACGGAAAGGTTGTAAATAAGTATTATTGCGGCACGGCTGCGGCGCAGTTACCCTTCTTTATTATAGCACACGGCTTAAGTTATCTGCGCCATGCAGATATGGATGGGTACTCCAAGTTATACCCGGTTTTAATCAATATTAGCGCTTTATTTTATTTGTTGCTCGGTCTGTTCTACCTCGACTCCACCCTGATTTTGTATAAAATAAGCACCAAATATAGATGCATAACCCTTTTTGCAGCCGTATTCGGCACTAATCTTTTTTACTATACCGTGGTCGAGCCGGGGACCTCGCATATTTATTCGTTCGCTTTTATAGCAATGTTCCTGTACTATGGCAAACAATACTTTCTATATGCCGGAAAAAAAAACATCTCAATCCTTGCCGCCCTTTTGGGGATGATTGTATTGATCAGGCCCCTGAATGGATTGATTATCTTGATTTTGCCCTTCCTTGCCGGAAATTTTAACACGCTCAGACAGGGTTTAGTAACGGCTTTTAAAGACAAGCTGCGGTTGATTTACAGTGGCTGCCTGTTTCTTTCCATTGTATTTATTCAACTGCTGATTTATAAAATCTCGACCGGTCAATTTATTATTTACGCTTATGGAGAAGAAGGTTTTAATTTTCTCCATCCGCATTTCATTGATATCCTTTTTAGTTACAGAAAAGGTTTGTTTCTGTATACGCCCATGTTCCTGCTGTCTTTTACGGGCGGCTGGTACTTATGGAAGTATAACAAATTTGAATTTTATACCTGGTTTGGTTTTTTTATTTTGATCACCTATGTTTTGTCTTCCTGGTGGATGTGGTATTACGGCGGGAGTTTTTCGTCGAGGGTATATGTGGAGTATATCCCCTTGTTTATGATATTGTTAGGAATGGCGCTGGAAGGAATACGGTCGAAATTTTTTAAATTGGTTTTTATTTCGGTGGTTATTTTGTTGGTGGGCTGGTGTCAGATACAGACGTATCAGTACAGGTATTATGTGATTCATTGGTCGGGGATGACGAAGGAGATGTACTGGGAGTCGGTTTATCACATTTACAAACTGAAATAATGTAGTAAAAGGCGGTGCTGGCGGGACTTCGGTTTTTTCGCTTCTCGGGTTCTTCTCCATTCATTCACGTTAAATCCAGGCTGCGGCAGGTCTTTTAACCATAGCCGTCAGGTTAAGAGTGCGATGGATACGGAAAAGGAAATCGGGATATGGAAGAAGGAACACCACGCAAGGCTAAAAAAGAAGGTTGATAATCACTGACCATCAGCCTTGTAGACAGTTCTTCTATTGTATGTATGATGAAAGTGGTCCCAGCGGGAATCGAACCCACATCTAGAGTTTAGGAAACGCCTATTCTATCCGTTGAACTATGGGACCTTAACCGCGCAAAGATACGTTTTCAATCGTAAATTTCAGTCGGCAGTAGCGACTACTGCCGACTGAAAAAACCTATCTACTGTTTCACCAACACCTTCGTCATCGTCAACCCATCCACAGCCAGCGTAATCGAATACGATCCCTTCGGCAAGCGACTCAGATTGTAATCCTGCTGATGTTCGCCTGCGGATAACGTATTGGACGTCATCAATTGTTCCACTACCCTACCGCTCATATCGGCCACCTGCAAGGACACCGCCACCGATTCACGCAGCCGGAACATCACGTTCAGTTTGTTCTGAACCGGATTGGGGAAGGTGACGAAACGAAAATCCTCCACGGCTGCCCCGTTTGTTCCGGAGCCGATACTGCCGGTGATCAGGATATCGTCGAGCACCATCAGGTTATCGTCGTCGGAATCGTGCAGGAAGGCAAAATACATGGTTTTGCCGGAATAGGCGCTCAGGCTCACCGAGTGCGGCTCCAGGTTGCCATAATATAAGGTAGCGCTGATGGTGCTATCGAAATACTCCGGTAAGAGCAGGCCGTTAGAATGGATATAGCCATCCGTAAAGGTAAAATTGCTCAACTCCTGTACTTGCCCGTTGCCGACGATGGCCAGCATCGATGCCGCCTGAAACAAGGTATCCGTGAAGGCATCCTGCAACACATCGTTTGTTCCCTCGGCCGCCAGCACTGTGTAGCCGTCCATGTAGCGCAACATCTGGTAGGGCGCCGATTTCCAGTGAAAGGTGTATGAATCGTTCGGGATCGTGAGCGGCGGCAAAATGAACCAGTTGCGGTTGCCGGTTAAAAAGCCAACCAGCCAGGATTTTGAAGCGAGCACCTGAGCGGGCACCGTATCGGTTCCATTCGTAAAGTCTGCCCAGTACCAGTTGAACTGCAGGGCACTGCTTCCATTCGGAGTTAGACCGTCGGCGTCCCAGTTTACGAAAGTGGTCTCAGACCCAGTAGGAAACAGTTCCCAGTCTTCCGTGTGGTCATAATCCCAGTTAAAGTTTTCATACAGGAGGGTGTCGGCGGTTTGCGCACGCAGGAGCATGCCCGCACACAGTAATGCTGGTAACAGAAAGTAAGTTTTGGTCATCTTAAATGTTGTTTATATTAAAAAAAAGAAAATTTTAGGCGTCTAAACGCCTGCCGGCAAAGATATTTAATCGCCTCTGTTCCCCAAATCAATAATCTGCAAATCTCTAATTTTGCCCGATTCCAGCGTAAACCGCATCAGGGTTTTCACCTTGTGCCAGCCTTCATTGCCGCATGCGCCGGGATTGAGGTGTAAAAATCCCAGTTTTTTATCGGGTATGACCTTCAGGATATGCGAATGGCCGCAGATAAAAAGCCCGTTCAGGGGCGGATCCTCCGTCAAAATTTTGCGCACCCGCGGGTTGTATCGACCCGGGTACCCGCCGATATGGGTCATAAACACATCGACGCCGGCGCATGCGAAGCGCAGGTCGAGCGGCATTTCGGCTTGTATCAGTCGGTTATCGATGTTGCCGTACACCCCGCGCAAGGGTTTGAAGGTCCGCAGCCGGTCGATGACCTCCATGCTGCCGAAATCGCCGGCATGCCATATCTCGTCGCATTCCGCAAAATACTGGAATACTTTTTCGTCGAGGAAGGAATGGGTGTCGGAGAGCAGGCCGATGCGCATGGGTATAGGACCATTGGATGAGCGGGAAAGGTAAGACGCTTTTCCTTTTTCCAATTATCCTAATCCCTTCTCAGAACATCATCTTTCGCTATAATACCAACCGATGCCGTAGCCGATAACCAAAATTACCCCTACGATAAGGTACGTAACCACAGATATTTCTCCAAACGAAAATCCCATCGGCGAGCTGCCTGAAGCATAGATTATCCAGCAGACGAACAGGAACAAGGCATACGCCAGGAGGGTGCGGACGTAAAGGAGTATCAAAATCATTACACCGATCGCAGCTGCTGCGGTGGCAAAGGAGGGGTCGCGAACAAAGGACAGCAAAATACCGAAGATCCAGATGGTCGTTGCTGCGCAGATTATACCCCAAACGATCTCAAAGACCGTGGGCGTACGGCCGGTTGGAAAGAATATCCAGTCGCCGCAAGTGGCGAGGACAATCGCCAGGAAGACAGAGAAGAAGCAGAATAACAAGACCGCCGTTCCGACCGTAGCTGCGGTCGAGCCGAATATCGTGCCGCTCACCTTGGGCAAGGAAAGGTCCAACATCCAGCCGAGCGCGGCAAACCCTACAGCGCCCCAACCGATCAGGAGAAACAATTTGACAAGCGTGGATGGCGCCTTGTATTTATAGGCAGCCCGGGGGTATCGGCGCTGTTTCGTGGCAGATTGTTGCATCGCTTCGTAGGCCCAGAGTTTGTCGCGCGCATTGGCTTGATGTGGCCAGGGCTCGTAGTATGTTTCGCCATAGTTCCTGCTGGTCGCGTAGGCAGAGTAGCTGCGATCCATTTGATCTTGTTCCAATTCCATGGTGTTGAAATTTCAGGGGTGAACGATGCGGTTTTTTTCGAGGTATTTACCAATTAGTATATCCCTGATGCCAGGAGGTACCCGCCTGGGGGGAATTATTTCGAATAAATTTATTTCTACTGCTCCTGGCGAAAACGAATACTGTATCTGACCATACCCAACACTGGCCATAACAGGAGAGTTCCGCTTGTTTTGGGGAATTATTGTCAGATACATATTAATTTTGGGTCTTACATTCACCCAAATGCTTCTCATGCATGCACTCCAGATTTTCTTTTTCGCAATTTACTTTTTCACAAGCGTTACCCTTCCAGCCCAAACACAATCTGCCAACAATATCCTCCAGGGCCGTGTACTGTATCAAAGCAGTGGCAACAAACCCGTCAAAGGCGTTCAAATCAAAGAAAAGGACAGCAACGGCGATTACTCCAAAGACAAGGGGGAGTATCGCCTGACTTTCCAGACCAAACGCAACGGCGCAAGCCTCGCCCTGGAGGTCGGCCATAGTGATGGCAATAACCAAAAACTGGAACTCGTCAACGAAAAAGAAGTGAAATCAGCCAAACTACCCGCCGGGGCGGAGGCATTTTTGGAGATTATCGTTTGCCCGGCCGGACAGCGCGATATCGCCGCACAAAAGTATTACCGGATCCTGCGCACCACGGCCGACCGGGAATTGGAAAAAAAGAAAGCGGAAGTAGAGTTCCTATTGGCCCAAAAAGAAAGAAACAATCAGAAGATCGGCGAATTATTTACCCAATTAGACCAAATGCAGGCCGCTTTGGACTCCGCCAAAATTCGGGAGCAGGCTTTCAACATTGCCAGTATTAACCTGGACCGGGCTTCGAAGATGGTTCAGGATGCGGTGCGGAAAATCGAGGAGGACAATGATGTGGAGGGAGCGCTCAAAATTCTGAACGTGGAAGCCCTGGATACCGCCTACCAGCATGCCAGCGCGCTGAAACAAAAAGCGGAATCTGCTATACGGCAGGTAATTGAAGGGTATGAGTTTAAAGTCAGTTTGTTAAAACCTCAATATAAGTATGGGGAAGTATCGGGTTGTTATGAAAAGATAGTCGAAATTTATGAAAAAGAGCATTATGACAGGATACAATCGGCCACTTATCTTGCGGAGGCAGCTGTTTTTTCCCGGTATAACGGAGACTATCAAAAAACGCTGGAATTTAACCTGAAAGCACTGGCAATTCGCTTAGAAAGCTTACCGTCGGGGCACCGCGATATTGCAGTGTCCTATAACAACACAGCCGATATATATGACTTATTAGGCAATCCTCAAAAAGGCCTGGAATTGAACCTGAAAGCCCTGGCAATATATGAAAAAGCGACGCCCATGAATTATCGAGACCTGGGTATCTCGTATAACAACCTGGCCGTGTCTTATCGAAATTTACACGAATACCAGAAATCCCTGGAACTCAACCTGAAAGCGCTGGCTATACGGGAAAAAGCCTTGCCTGCCGACGATATCGATGTCGCCATGTCGTATAACAACCTATCGGACATATACAGTAAATCTGGCAAATTCGGGAAGCAATTGGAATACAATCTCAAGGCATTGGATATCTATGAAAAAATCTTGCCCGCCAACCATCCCGACCTGGCAAACTGCTATACCAACCTGGCAATAAGTTACGGCAATATGCACGAGCATGATACAGCTCTGACATTTGCGCTGAATGCCGTACGCCTCAATGAGAAAATTTTACCCGGCAATCATCCTAATCTGGCGACTTCCTACAACAATCTGGCATGGGTATACAGGAATCTTGGCAATCATTACAAACAGCTTGAATTCAATCAGAAAGCACTGGCAATTTATGAAAACGTCCTTTCTCCCGATCATCCCCTTTTGGGTAATTCGTACCAAAATCTTGCGTTGACGTACGGAAGTTTGGGTGAGGCAGAAAAGCGGCTAGATTTTCACCTGAAAGCAATGCGTATCTATGAAAAAAACCTAAACGCAGG
>Ga0105046_10004931_pt1 | contig 21212 bp, 17 predicted proteins | sample MAT03_FD_78385 | JGI IMG/M metagenome (GOLD analysis project Ga0105046, IMG submission 78385) | Freshwater microbial communities from Lake Fryxell liftoff mats and glacier meltwater in Antarctica - MAT-03 (megahit assembly) | ecosystem: Environmental > Aquatic > Freshwater > Ice > Liftoff...
ACTGTTCGCCCAGGCGCGACTGTATGTCCATCAGCGCCTGCATGTTCTTCTCGAGGTACCCGCCCATGAAACCCTGCATGGTGTGCCCGTAAAAACGGATGATGTTGGCCAAAACCGGGGCGGTAAACATCGGAGAGCCGTTGGCTTCCTGCTCCAGAATGATTTGCAGCAGGATGCTGCGTGTCAGGTCTTCCCCGGTCTTGGCATCGCATACTGCGAAAGACTCACCCTCCATCACCAAATGGCGGACTTCGGACAGGGTGATATAGGTGGACGTATCGGTGTCATACAGACGGCGGTTCGGATATTTCTTGATCACCCGTTGGAGCTTTCGCGAACCCTCATCTTGCTTGCTCTTCATTGTTGAGGTTCCGTTGGGTCTGGGCAGGATCTACAGTGCATTTTACATACGACATCGCCCGGCCCAAACTACCGATTCGAAGCAGAGGCGGATAACGCGCCGGCCACGTCGCGCAGTAGCGCACGGCCCCATGGAACGCCAACCGGCTCGCACTGACTCATGCATCGGCGATTTTGATACGATTTCTTCAGCCTTTTTTTCTTGAGGGGATGGATCCGCAGCAACGACCGAGGCTGGAGCTCTCATGGGAGTCTTTAGAGACTCGTTTGGTTTTGACGGAGCCAACGCGCACGTGATCGTTGAATCGCCAGTCTCCGAAGTCGCAGCCATCGCACCACGGTCGAGCAGTGGGCACTGCGGCGTCATCATGCCTTTGATCGTGTCCGGCAAGCCCGAATCGGCGTTGAAGGCCGCCGCCGATTCGGCGCACTTCCTGCGCTCAACGCCCGAAGTCAACCTGTTCGACCTAACCAGCTCAGCAGCCTTGCGTCGCGACTGGCATGAGCACTGGGCGATCGCCTTTGGCGCGACATACAAGTCGTTTTCTGCGGCGCTGGAGGGCTTTGCCTGCGGTGATGCGAACGGCGGCGATGGTCAGCGTCAGCACGCAGGCGCAGCATTTGCTAACTTGCGGCTTCCAGGCGAGCCGATTCGGCATCAAACGCGCCGTGCGCATCCTCGAATACGGGGGGGGATCGAGCAGCAGGACCTCGGGAATAAGGATGTTGGTGGTGGATCGGTTTATTTTCCAAAGGGCCGCAAAGCAGAATAATTGTCCACGCTGGCGTGAGACGCATATCGCGCGCCGAGTGTCATTGCACCGGCAGTGATCGCGAAATAGTCGTAGTCGACTGCTTGCTCACTCGCCATCAAATACTGAAAGTGCACGCGGAACTTGTCCTTGCGCAGAGTGGCATACACGTCTGGCGCGAACATGTCGGCGAATTTCGGCGACAGCAGCTTGGGCCGGTTGCTGCTGCGGTCCTGCACTGGCACACCACAGGCGGCCAATGGGTCCACCAGGGCAAAGCAACATCCATCGGGCGGCGCAGTGAAGTCAATCCAACTGATGGATGACGCTGTCGCCAGCAACCGCAAATCCTGCCGCAGGGTATCCGCCTGCGGCAGGCAACCCAGCATCGGAAAACACTGGCCGAGGGTGAGCAGTGCAACGCTGGGTCCCTTCTGTCCCAGCATCGGATCGTGGCGCAGCGCGTGCGCCAGGATGGACGCTGCCACCATCGCCCCCGAGCTGTGTCCCACCAGCAGGACTTCATCGTCCTCGGCAGCTGCAATACGCTGCGCTAGCGCGGTGGCGTGCCGCGCGACCATGGGCGCCATGGCTGGAACCAAGCCCCTCGCCTGTCGCGCGGTGAACGCGTAACTGCGCATCAACCACAACATGCTGAAGCGCCGCTCGGCCGCACGGCCCAGCAGCAGTCCAACGGCAAACGTCGCCATTGCCAGGATGCTACCGATCACAGAGCCAAGGGGTTGCACGGCGACGCCAAAGACGGCAAGAGCGACTGCCGGCAGCGCGAAAAGCAGCGCCATCAGAAGTACAAACGGCGCGAAAAGTGCCACGAAGGGCGGCCAGGACAAGCGCAGCATGCGCATCAAAGCCCCGGTGCGAAGGTAGAACCACGTGGTAACGAGGACGTCAACCAGTAGGCGTGGCAGGCTACGTGGCCAGTGCGCACGCACGATCTCATCCCAGCGCAGGAATTCGTAACGGGTCTCGACGTCGCGTGTGTCTACCTGAGAGTGGAGGTCCCAGCAAGGGTTGCCTGACGTCACCGTGCGGCGCTCCCCTACGGCGATTCGCTGGCCAGAGACCTTCGCTTGTTTCTGCGCTTCGGTATGGTAGAGGGTGTGGTAACGCGCGGCGCCCTGCGGATCAAAGCCGCTGACATAAAAGACGGTGCGTCGGCGCACCACGTGTTCAGAAGGCACTGTTGTCGTTTCCGCGAATTCAAAAAATTGTCTGCTTCTCCAGGCCCTTCGCGAGCACCAGATCGAGCACTGGCTGTTCACGCTTGTTGGCACGCCTGCAGTGGTCTTGCTGGAACAAGTCGGAGAACCAGATCACCGCCCTCGCCCAGCGCCTATGGCGCATGCGCCAAGCATGCGACGACACCGATTCCCATGCATAGCCGTCAAACACGGTCGCGTTGACAAAGTGGTCCAGCGCTCGTACGCCGGCCCGGCCGCGCGCGTTCGATCCGAAGAATCCGACCCACAGCAGAATCAGGTAGCCCAGCAGCGCCATCGGCACCACCAGCGTCATCAACGTAAAACCCGCCAACCGTTCTTTCATGGGCCACCTCGCGAAATTTCCGTTGCCTGCCGTCGCTGCAGGACAAGCTGGACCCCATTGGCCGATCGGATCGTCAAGCGCCCAACCGGCTGCGGCACGTGGCCTGCAACGACTTCAAGCCGGAAGTGCCGCACCAGGTCGGAAAGGATCAGCACCGCCTCCTGCATTGCAAACGCCGCACCCATGCACACCCTGGGACCCATGCCGAACGGCAGGTAGGCCCGGCCAAGCGACGCGCGCGAACGGTCGTCGGCAAAACGGTCCGGATCAAAGGCATCCGGCTCCGACCACAGGGAACGATGGCGCTGGATCAGCCACGGCGAAATCACGACCGCGGCGCCGGCGCTTACCTGCTTGTCGCGCATTGGGCAGGCCTGCGCAGCTTGCCGCGTTATAAAACCCACCGGCGGAAACAACCGCAACGCCTCGCGAAACACGTTTCGGGTCAATACCAGCTGCTTCAAATCCAGAGCATCAACCTGCCCGTCGCCTTGCGAACCCATCGCCTCAACGAACATGCGTTGCTGAATCCCGGGTGCGCTCGCCATCAGGTAAAGCGCCCAGGTGAGCGCGCTCGCCGAAGTCTCGTGCCCAGCCAGAAACAGCATCGCCACCTGATCCACCAGCGCCTCAAAACCGAACGGCTCACCCGTAACGGGATCGCGGGCTTGCAGAAACGCGCCCAGGATATCGGTGGTATCGCCCGATTGCCCGGTGGCGTAAGCGGCCCACCGCGGCCGCACCAAGTCGCTCAGCAGGCTACGAATCTCACGGGCTGCCTTGCGACTGCGCCAGGTATCCCAGGGCATGGTGAGCCAGCGCAACCCGAACAAGGACGGCAACATTAGCCTGGGAGCCAGCGCCTGAAAGCGTGAAAAGGCGGAGAAAACCAGCTTCGCCTGCGGAGCCTCGAGTGGCAGCGAAAAAATGGTACGGAAGATGATATCGGCAGTCACATGCGTCATCTCGATTTCCACGTTGTGCGCAGAGGTGTCCGGCAAGCGCTGCAGCCGCGCCAGCATGGCCTGCGAAGCATGGCGCATGACAGAGAGCGCCACGCCTACGCGGGCCTGCGCAAACGCCGGCTCCATCATCGTGCGCTGGCGCGACCACTGCTCGCCATTTGTCGTGAACACGCTGTCGCCGAGCAATGGGCGCAGCGCATCGCCGAGCAGCGCGCTCTTGGGGAAACTGGCGGACTGTTCGACCAGCACGCGTTGCACCAACGAAGGCTCGTTCACCATGTACAGGTCCAGGCCGGGCAGATGCACTTCGCCCATCTGCATGCGGTAACTGCGCTCGTACAACACGTCCAGCCAGGATCGGCGCGCGCCAAAGAACATCAGGAGCCGCGACGCCTTGTTCTTGCGCGGCTGTGGGTAAGCAGGGCAAAAGTGGCTCATACGGTAACCTCCGCACTCCTTGCTGCGATGCGAGCTTGCTTGGGGCGGCCCGGAGCGGCGCTCATTGGCGTACTTTGCCCGCTGTGCCGTAGCGCGAAGCCAGCGCCATAGGTCCGGCGGTGATCGCAAAGAAATCATAGTCGGCCGGCAAATCCGCCGCCATCAGGTATTGCAGGTGCATGCGCCGCTTGTCGCGCCGCAAACGGCGGTAGGTGTCAGGAGCAAACATGGTGTGAAAGCGCGGCGACAACATTCGCGGATTGGGTCGTTCGCCGCCTTCCGGCCCGACCCGACACACCTGCAACGGATCAACCAGGGCAAAACTCCCCCAGTCCGTGGGCGACGAGAAATCGAACCATTGCACGCTGGCGCTGCTGCCCAGCAAGGCCAGTTCGGATCGAAACGCATGTGCCTGTGGTGCAAGCCCCACCAAGGGAATGCAATGCCCCAGTGTCAGAAACGAGATGCGTGGCACGGGCTGACCAGGATGGCGCGCACCAAATCGCTGAATCGCCCGCGCCACCACACTCACTGCAAGGATGCTGCCCACGCTGAAACCTACCACCAGCAGTTCGTCCTGCTCTGCATCGTCCATACGCTGCACAAGATGGTCTGCCATGGTGTCCAGGCGGGCCTCCAACTCGGGCAACGCACCACGCCCCTGCTTCAATGCAAAGCTGAAGATGCGCAGCAGCCACGCGGTGTTGAGGCGGGCCTCGATGCGCAGCAGGGCCAGAGTGCACAGTCCGAACGCAGCTATTGCGGCAGCCACCGACATCACCGACGCAGCGCCAGCGGCCGCCAGCGCCCAGGCGACGCCAGCGCCAGCCAGCAAGGCCAGCAGGCCCCCGCCGCCCAGCACCACCAGCGGATACAACAATCCGACCAGCCTCTTGCGTGAAGTTTTCCATACCGTAGGTAATTCGCCGCTGACCAGAATCTCCGCGTAGGCCGTGCACATGTCCTGCAACAAACGCCATGCGCTGCGCGGCCAGTGCCGACGCACGATGTCATCCCACGCGGCAAAGTGGTAACTCGTTTCGCACTGGGTAAGGCCCTGCCCGGACGCCGTCAACCGCCATGCGCTGTTGCCATCTGCGTCGCGCCGCCGAGGCCCCACATCGACTGCAAGACGGTTCACCACTGACTGCCTGGCGCACTCCCGCTGAAACAGTCCGTGGTAAAAACCCGCGCCTTTGGGGTCAAAGCCACTCAGAAACACCACATGGCGCCGCCGCACCGGCAAGGCGCCCACCGTCATACCTGCCGCTCCAGCAGCTCGCACACGCGGTTCGCGCTGCCGCCATCCACGAGGCGCCCGGCGCAGCGGCGGCAAGCTTCGGCAACCGGCTCGCTATTCAATAACTTCTCCAGCGCGTCGGCCAACGCCTCGGGGGAACGGTCGGCCGGCTCCAGCATGGCGCCGACGCCAAGCATTTCAAGGCGCATCGCGTTGTCGAATTGGTCGAAGCCATAAGGCATGACCAACTGCGGGATTCCTGCGCGCAAGGCCTGTGCGCAATTGCCAACGCCGCCGTGGTGCACCAATGCTGCCGCGCGCAGCAGCAGCAACCCGAAGGGTGCATAGGCGCAATGCAGCATCGACTCGGGTAACTGTGCCGGAATCTGGCGGCTCTCTGGCGTCAGCAAGACACCGCGCCGGCCGAGCGATTCACAACTGCGTACGGCAGCATCGAAAAATGCATGTCCATGGGCCATCGCCGACCCGGTCGTAAAAACGATGGGAGGTGCGCCATCGTCCAGAAACCGTAGCAATCCCGGATCGAGCCCGACCTCGCTATCACCGTCAAACAACGGAAAACCGGCTTCGCGCACCTGCGGCGGCCAATCGTCGGGCCGCGGCGCGAACCAGTCCGGGAACAAGGTCACACCGGCGCTTGGGGAATGCACCCATTGCCCAAAAACGCTTTGCTGCAACGGGCGCAGACCCAGCTTTGCGCGGAGCGGCGGCAGGTCGGCCGCCACCATCGGCTCCAACTTCCACCGGTCCAGCGCACGCCAGGCCAAGGCGCGCGCGCCACGCGGCAGCCAGCGCGGCAGGCGCCACTGAGCCAGCGTCATCGGATGGCGGCACGAGCGCAGCATCGTCGCCGCGGTGTACGCCGTGACCAGCGGCACGCCGAGCCGCTCCTGGGCCAGCCGCGCCCCGAGCATCAAGGGCGTTGCCAACACCACGCACTGGCCGGGCCGGTGCTCGGAAATACGCTGGTACACCGGTTCGATCACAAACCTCGCCATGCGCCGCCAGAAAACACCGAAGCCATGGACCGGGTGCCACAACTTGGGACTGCGGTAGGTTTCCTCAAACTGGGCTGCAGTACCCACCGCATGAAAGTCCAGTCCTGCCTTGGCCACCAGCGGTCCAAACAACGGATTGGTGATGACCTCGACCTGGTGGCCGCGCGCGCGCGCTGCCTGACCAATGGCCAGAAAGGGATGGATGTCGCCCACACTGCCCAGTGTCGGCAGCAACAACTTCATGGTCCGCCCTGCTGGCGACGCTGAAAATCCGACAAACGCCATAACCGCGCGCGCTGGTCTTCGTCAACGCCATGGTGCGGCGGCTTTGCCCCGTGGTCGGCCCACGCCACACCGCTCTGGAACGACACCCCTGGCAGGCGCTTGTAGAAGCTGCCCTGATGCTGGGTATGCGAGATCAGGTAGTTGCGAAACGCCTGGTACAGGGCAGGGTTCGGCGTCGCCAAGTGGGCATGCATCCAGAACGTGTCCAGATTACCCTGATAGGTAAGTCCCTGAACGTCATAAATCGAGTAACCGCACAGCTTGACCGGCACGCCCTCGCCCACCGCACTCAGGCCGACCGTGCTGTTCACGACCACCACACCACGCGCATGGCGCAGCAGCGTGGGCAAATGTTGATCATGCAAATAGAAGCAACGGTCCGACACGCCGAATTGCTGCGCCATACGGCGAATCAGCAACGAGTAGTCTGAATAGCCACGGTCCAGCGGATGGTGCTTGAGCGCCAGCACGCAATCAGCTGGTGCGTGCTTGGCAAAAGATCCGATCACGTGTTCTATGAAAGCTTCCACCGAATCGAAACCGGAATGCACCGCCATTTGCGCGTCGCCACGCATCTGCAGCGACGCCAGAAAGAACTTGCCGGATTTCTCGCCCGTCAGCAGCGGCAGCAGGGCGCGCTCCGACACCCGGCAGCGGTGTTTTCGCCAGAACGACACGACCCATGAAGGCCCATCGGAGATACCCAGGCGGCGGTGGTGCTGGTAATGCCGGAACCATGGTCGCCCCAGACTGGCGGCCGCGAAGTACAACATGCCCCACTTGGCAGCCTGTCCGTATGTGCTGCCTAGCGGGATATTGTCCGGAACGTGTTGCGGCAACTGGCCCAGATAAAACCGCGGATCGCTGGGGAGCGACGAATTGTTGTTCACGCCATCGCGCTCCAGCGTGATGAAGTCGGGCCGCAGATAACCCTCTTCAAAAACCCCAGTCTGTATGCCCCGAATGCGGCAAATGTCCAGCGCCACCACATGCAGCGCGCGGCAATCGCCAAACAGCAGCAACGTGTCGATGTTCAGGCGCAGCAACAGGTCGGTCAGGTAGGCCGGCCAGTCGCGCGCATGGCCAGTGAAATTGAAGACGCGGCTGTAACTGTCACGCGGGGCAAACACCCAGTCCCCGGCGTTGAAGTTGACCTTGAACACCGTCGCGCCCGCCAACGCCAGATCAGTCGCGAGGCGCGCAAAAAATGGTCCCACCGGGCCTTGCAAAATCAGCAAGCGCTTGTCGCGGAACTCGTTGAGGCCGTCATTGATCACGCTGGAAATCCTTTGGTCGTCACCGACAGTATTTCATGCACGCCGCAACAACGGCCGCAGCGCCCTTCGCCAGGTTGGCAATGTGGCTCCTGCCGAGTCGCGCAAGGCCCGCAATTCGGCAACCGCAGTTTCGGCTTCGCATGGCTGCCCATTTTCCCAGCTTAGGTAAACCGGGTACTCCAGCAGCACCCCGGCCACCAACTGGTCGAGCGCCAGTTCCCTGGAGCGCCGTGGCGCTCTCACACTGTCTTGTGTCAAACCCCAGCCGGCATAAAACGGCAGGCCGTGGCAAACCACCCGGGTACCTCGGAGGAGCGCCTCAAATCCAGCCAGTGAGGTCAGCACATGCACCACATCGACGGCCCCCAGCAAGGAGCCGATGGGCGTGTCGGTGACAATTTCGTCGCAGATCTGCGCTGCAAGGCCTTCGCCAGCACCGGCACCACGCAGACCGGCGACCACATCCGGATGCGGTTTGTAGATCAACCAGGCATGCGGATGGGCAGCGCGGGCAGCGCGCAACAGCGCGATATTGGTAGAAATGCCGGGTGTGCCCAGGCGGATGGCGGCATCGCTCTCCACCTGCCCGACGGCCAGAATGACCTCACGCTCGCCCACCGAGGCGGGCCGCGCCCACGGAGTGGCCCCCACGTTGTACTTGGTCAAGTCGGCAGATACCAGGGTCGCTCGCAGCGCCCGCGACCGCTCCAGCATGGCTTGGCTAAACACGGTCGTCTGCAGCAACTGCTCCAGGTCACTCGGCTGACTGGCATCGAAATACATGCCTCGGCTGTCCAGCACCCAGGACGAAGGGCGCACCAAATCGGCACCCAAGCCGACCGAGCGCAGAAAACCGTCTTCCACAAAGATCGTCGCACAGCGTTCGCGCACACCGGGCGCTGGCGCGGCAAGGCCAAACGGGCCGCTGGCCCAGACCAGCACCGTGGACCCATCCGGAACCAGCTCCGCGCGACCCACAAAGCTGACCCGCACAGCACCCACAAAGCGGCGCAGCAGCGGCCGCTTACGCAGCGAAAATCCCAAGGCAAACACGTGCGCTGGCAAATGCGCAAGCAGCTTATGCATGGGCCTGCGCCAGCTGGTCGAGCAGACCATCCACCTGCGCGAAATGCGCCGCCCAGGTCGGTGCAACAAAACCGGCCAGACGCGCAAGCTGGGCTGCGCGCAGCGTCCCCGACTCCGCTGCGTAGTCCGCCACCAAGCTGCCCCAACGCGCAACGTCCAGCGCATTTACGTATTCTGGAATGCCGTGCGCAAACTCGCGAAACACCGGCAAGTCACTGGCGATCACCGGCACGCCATGGGCCAGCGCCTCGGCCACCGGCATGCCGAAGCCCTCAGCAAAGGACGGAAACAGCAGCGCCTGCGCATGTTGCAGATAGTTCACCAGCTCCGCGTCGCCACAGGATGACACCTCGCGCACCAGCGGGCGCAGCACTGCGGAGTGTTCCAGCAAGCTGGTGACCTCTTCGTAATCCCAGCCACGCTGCCCGATGATCACGAGCTGCGGCACGCGCGGCCCCATCTCCGCGGCCATACACTGCCACAAACGCAGCAACATGATGTGGTTCTTGCGTGGCTCGATCGTGCTGAGAAAGACAAAATAGGGCCCCTCCACCGGACGCGGGCCGCGCATTCCCGGGGGCAATTCGGGCGCCAGCAAGGCTACGGTGGAAGCCGGTAGCAGCAGGCCCGATGCACCGCACCACTGCGTCAGCGCGTTCAGCGTCGCCTGCGAGTTGCAGACAATGCCACTGGCGCAGCGCACCGCATTGCGAATGCGGTTGGCGTGGCGCTCTTGCTCCCCCGCCCGGCAGTACTGCGGGTGGGTGATGGGAATCAGGTCATGCACCATGAACACCGGCCGCACGTGCTGGCGCTCCAGCATGGCGACGTAGCAGTCCGACTCCAGGCCGCTGTGACCGGTATTGAACAGAAACTGTCCGCGCACCCGCTGCGCCAGGCAACCGGCAATCAGGCCCTTGTAGATGGTGGGCAGTGGACTGCCCGGTTCGCCCAGCGCGAGCAACCACGCAAACAGCGCCTCCGACTCGGCGCGGCGGAACACGAACTTGCCGCCCCGGTAGCGCAGCACCGCTCGGGCGCGCGGTCCGAAGTGGCGGATATAGGCCAGGCTGACCCGGTCCACGCCGGTTGGCAAGCGCTTTTTCATGAAACGGTGCAGCAGTCGGGTCACATCGATCAAAACGCCTTGCATGGACGACGGGATGGGAGTCTGCGGATCAGCGCGTCACGTTGATCACGCCCAGCACAGGCGCCGCGATGGACGTGACGATGTTGAGAAACTTCTGCAACTCGGCCGCTGGCGCATTGGACACGTACAACACGTCGCGGTTGTTCAGCGGAAAACTCTGGGCGATGAAAAAGCTCGCCGGGTCTTTCAGGTCGATCTGGTAGATCACCGGCACCTTGCCGTCCGGCGTGGTGACAGGCTTGCCAGGCCACTCCAGCGCTGCCGCGTCTTCGAAGCGGAACACGAACACCCCGCGCGCATCGGCCCGCGCGTCCTGCAAGCCGCCGGCGCGGCCCAGCGCCTGGGTGAGCGAAATGCCCTGCGCCTCAAAGGCCACTTCTTCGTTCTTGCCGGTGGCGCCGAGCACGGTAAAACTCAGCGGCTGGTGCAGAGCGGTCACCACGTCGCCGGCTTGCAGCACGATATTCTGGCTCGGGTCGCGGATGATCAGGTCCAGCGGCAGCGCCAGCACCTGCTTGCCACGCGTAACCTGCAAGGTCATCTTGTTGACCGGCTGGCGTACGCCGCCGGCGGCGGCCAAGGCGTCGAGCAGGCGTTCGCCGCGGGCGGTGAGCGGCATACGCGTGCTGGCGGCCACCTCGCCCACTACCGTGACATTGCTCGACACGTTGCGGGTAACGCGCAACAGCACCTGGGGCTGGTTCGCCTTGCTCTGCAGGCGGCGCACGATTTCAGCCTCGATCTGCTGCGGGGTCTGGCCAGCCGCCGGCACCTGGCCCGCGAATGGCATGTTGACCATGCCGTCGCTATTGACCATCTGCTCCGGGAAACTGGTAACGCGGGTGGTGGCAGGGGCGCTGCGGGATTCGGGCACACCACCGCCGAACAACAGCGCAGGCGGTGCCTCCCAGACCGACACCTCGACCAGATCGCCCGGGCCCACCCGGTAACCGGTCTGGGGCGCGGCGGTCACCAACAGGTCCGAAAAGGAGGCTACGCGGCGCGATGCAAGCAGTTTGCGGGCGATTGCGTCGGTGACCTCGACCACCTGGATACCTTCCAGGCGCCGAGTATCAGCGGCCTTGGGCGCGGCCACTACCTGCGCCAGATCCGGCCCGGAAGAGGACAACCAGCCCTTGCTGCTTGCGCACCCAGCCAAACCGCTGATGCTGGCAGCAACAAGAAGCAGGCTCGGCAGTGACGTTGGGTGGCAACGGGGCATCGCCCGCCCCATCAATTGGAAAATCACGCCACACTCTCCTCGAATACTTGTTGTGGCCCATTATTGCTCACGACCCCCGCAACAGCAGTGCCGCAATCTCATCCACCTGGGCCTGCGGGTTGGAGTTTGCAGTGTGCAAATGCACATCGGCCGCCACTGGTGGCTCGTAGGGGCTGTCGATTCCGGTGAAATTCTTCAGTTCTCCGCGCCGTGCCTTGGCGTATAGGCCCTTGGGGTCGCGCGCTTCGCAGTCGGCCAGCGGCGCATCGACAAACACCTCCAGAAACTCACCCGGCGCAAACAGGCTGCGCGCCATCGCCCGGTCGGCCCGGAACGGCGAGATGAAGGCCACCAGCACCACCAGCCCGGCGTCCAGCATCAGCCGGGCAACTTCCGCAACGCGGCGGATGTTCTCCACGCGGTCCGCCTCGGTAAAGCCCAGGTCGCGGTTCAGGCCGTGGCGCACGTTGTCGCCGTCCAGCAGGTACGTATATACGCCTTGGGCGTGCAGGTGCTTCTCCAGCAAGCTGGCAATGGTCGATTTGCCCGAGCCCGACAGCCCGGTAAACCAGACGCAGCGCGGGCGCTGCTGCATCAGCGCAGCCCGCGCCGCTTTGCCCACCTCCAACGCCTGCCAGTGAATATTGGAGGCCCGGCGCAGCGCAAAAACCAGCATGCCGGCGGCGACCGTCTCAAAGCTGAGGCGGTCGATCAGGATGAAGCCGCCCAGCACATGATTCTCCTCATAGGGCGCAAACACCACCGGGGCGGCGAGCGACAGGTTCACCATGCCTATCTCGTTCTTGCCCAGCGACTTGGCGGCCATGTGCCCGCCGCTGTCGATGTCTTCGCGAAACTTGATGTCGGTCACCGTTGTGGCCACTTCGCGGGTGTGCAGCTTCATCAGGTAGGAACGGCCCGCCAGCAAGGGCGGTTCGCCCATCCACAACAATCGCGCCTCGAACTGGTCGGCTACCTCTGCTGGCGCCTGCCCCGCCACCATCACGTCACCGCGCCCCACATCTACATCGTCGGCCAGCGTAATGGTGATGGAGTCGCCCGCCTCGGCGCTGGCGCATTCGCCCTGCCAGACCACTATCGCCTTGACGCTGCTGAGCACACCGGAAGGCATCACGCGCACCGCGTCGCCTTGGCGCAGCGTGCCCTGGGCGATGCGCCCGCACAGGCCCCGGAAATCGGCATTGGGTCGGTTCACCCACTGCACCGGCATGCGAAACGGCCCCTCGCCCGCTGCGTCCTGCACCTCCACCTGATTCAGATACTTAAGCAGATCGGGCCCCTGGTGCCACGGCATGCGTGGGCTGGGTGCCACCATGTTGTCGCCTTGCAGCGCCGACAGCGCCATCGGCTGGATGGATACAAACCCCAGGCCTTCGGCAAAGGCCCGGTATTGCGCCACGATGTTCTCGAACACGCCTTGCTCGTAGCCCACCAGGTCCATCTTGTTGACCGCCAGCACCACGTGGCGGATGCCCATCATGGCCACGATGCGCGAATGGCGCCGCGTCTGTACCAAAAGGCCCTTGCGCGCGTCCACCAGGATCAGCGCTAGCTGCGCCGTCGATGCTCCAGTGGCCATGTTGCGGGTGTACTGCTCGTGGCCGGGGGTATCGGCGACCACAAAGTTGCGCTGCGGCGTGGAGAAATAACGGTAGGCCACGTCAATGGTGATGCCCTGCTCGCGTTCCGCCAGCAGGCCGTCCACCAGCAGCGCGAAATCGATTGCTTCACCCTGCGTGCCGTGTTTGCGAGAGTCCTGTGCCAGCGCCAGCAACTGGTCTTCGGGCACACAACGCGCCTCGTGCAGCAGGCGCCCGATGAGGGTGGACTTGCCGTCGTCCACGCTGCCGCAGGTAATGAAACGCAGCGTGGGCAATGCCTGGCCTTGGGCTGTCGGCATCAAAAGTAACCCTCGTGCTTCTTTTTTTCCATCGAACCGGGTTCGTCCAAATCGATAAGCCGCCCCTCGCGCTCGGAAAAGCGGGACTGCTGTGTCTCCGCAATCACCGCCTCCAGCGTGTCGGCGGTGCTCTCCACGGCGGCACTGAAGGGGTAACAGCCCAGCGAGCGAAAACGCACCATTCGCATCTGCGGCTGCTCACCAGGCAGCAGCGGCAGGCGATCGTCGTCGCGCATGATCCAGGCCGCGCCCCGGCGCACCACCGGGCGCAACTGCGCCAGATACAGCGGCACAACTTCAATGCCTTCTTGCAAGATGTATTTCCAAATGTCCAGCTCGCGCCAATTCGACAGCGGGAACACGCGCAGGCTCTCGTCGGGCCGGGTATGCGTGTTGTACACATTCCAGAGCTCGGGCCGCTGCGCCTTGGGGTCCCAGCGGTGACCAGCGCCGCGCAGCGAGAAAACCCGCTCCTTGGCGCGCGACTTTTCTTCATCCCGCCGCGCGCCGCCAAACACCATGTCAAAGCCATACTTGTCCAGCGCCTGTCTGAGCGCCTGGGTCTTCATCACGTCGGTATGCTGCCTGGAGCCGTGCGTAATCGGACTGATACCCGCCGCCAAGCCCTCCTGATTGGTGTACACGATGAGCCGCATGCCCGCTTGCGCCACCGCACGATCACGCAGCGCGTACATAGCGCGAAACTTCCAAGTGGTGTCGACATGCAGCACGGGGAGCGGCGGCAGCGCCGGGTAGAACGCCTTGCGTGCCAAATGCAGCATGACCGACGAGTCTTTGCCGATGGAATACAGCATCACCGGGTTGCGCGCGCCTGCGAACGCCTCGCGCAAAATCTCGATGCTTTCGTTTTCGAGGTGGCGCAAGTCGGAGGCAGGGGTAAAACGCATGGTGCACAGAGTTTAGCCAGTGGCATCGCTGCGACCCGCAATACGAGCTTTCGCAGCGGCACCGAAGGCATGATGGCGCGATTGATCCTCGCACTCGCAAGCGTGGCGGCAACCGGCGCTTCCGAGTCTAGTTCCGAGTAATGGATCTCCTGAATGCACTCCGCCGACCCGAGGGCAAGACGCTGGAATTAAAGCGTGAGCTGTCATCCCCCGACAGCGTACTGCGCACGGTGGTGGCCTTCGTCAACACGGCTGGCGGCATCATCCTGCCCGGCGTCGAGGACGGAACCCGGCATGTGCGAGGTATTGCGGAGCAGCTTGCGCTCGAGGAACGCCTGGCTAGCCTCATCAGCGATTCCATCTCGCCCCGGCTGTTGCCGGATCTCGAAATGCTGTCCTATGGCAAGACCCAGGTGGTAGCCGTTCAGGTCTTCCCGAGCCCCACTCGCCCGCACTACCTCACGCGCTCGGGACTGCAGGGCGGGACCTACATCAGGGTGGGCTCGACCAATCGCCGGGCCGACGAGGCGCTGACTAACGAGATGCAGCGGTTTGCGCGGGGCGATGCGTTCGACGAGGGTGCCATGCCGGAACGTAACTCGGATGCGCTCGACTTCAAAGCGGCTTCAGAGTCGTTTGCCCCGGTCCGGCGGCTGCTACGGCGTGACCTGGAAACGCTCCGGCTGTTGACATCGCATCAAGGCCGCAAGGTCCCCACAGTGGGAGTAATCGTTTTGTTTGGCACCGACCGGTTGCGGCACTTTGCGGACGCCTGGGTCCAGGCCGGCCGCTTGGAAGTTGGGATTCCGGGCCTGCTGCCCTTTGGCCTCACCGTGGCGGACGTTCCCCGCGGCGTCTCGAAGCTGCGCAATCGCGTCATCGGGAGGGTATTCAACGAACTCGGTCTGGTGGAACAGCGGGGAAGCAGCATCCAGCGCATGATCGCGGCCTGTCGCGAGGGCGGGCTGGCGCCACCAATGCTCGAGGAGATTGGCATCCGATTCCGCGTCACCCTCCGGACCCCGCAAATCTGGGCGGTGGATCTCGATCCAACCGATAGCGCCATCATGGCCTTGGTCGGTGCGCCAGAGGGCCTCTCGACGACCGAGATCGCCAGAGGCATAGGGCTCTCACGCCGCGTGCCACGCGCACTCGCCTGGCCGCCTTGGTCGCCCGAGGGTTGGTGTGCGAGATCGGCACCAACCCGCAGGACCCGAAGCGCCGCTGTTTCACAACGGAATCCGCATGAGCCAGAACTACTTCAAGGACCTGCTGGCGCTGAAGTTTGGCGCAGCGGACGATCCGCAGATGGAGTTCCCGGTGTGACGCCGCTTGGTGCCTAGGGTTTACCCTGGGTTTCCACCCAAACACGCTCTTGGTGTGCGGCTCGTCCCTACACTGACGCAAAACCAACGCAAGAAGCGAAGGGAGTTTGCATGGGTACTGTCAACACAATGTCCGTCACCTTCATTGACGTCTCGCTGGCCGACATTGATGTCTTGATCGCGGGCCTTGAGCCGGGGACCGTCTATTACGTGCTCAACCGCGATCAGGATGGCCTGGCCCAGATGGCCAGTATCCTTGGCAACCCCGGTCAGATCGGTAACGTCTGAATGCGATACTTGATTTGACCCGTTTGCAAACTCCGCCTGACCCAGACATGAACGTCGTCCTGTGCGGCCTTCCGCGATCCGGCACCACCCTGGTCTGCAGCATCCTCAATACGGCTGCGGCCACCATCGCCCTGCATGAGCCGCTCGATGTGGCTGGGCTACCCAAGGACGGCTCCTTGGCAGCAGCGGAGGTGGTTGCAGCGTTTGACGCTATTCGCGCACAGGTACTGGCTGGCGGCGCAGCACCGACCAAGGTCGTCGGCGGGCTGCTGCCCGACAACCCATTCCCCACGCCCACGCCCGGCGGCGCAGTGCGCACCCCTCGCGTCGGCAGCGCGATGGGCGCCATCGGCGCGGGTCGGCAGATGCCCCAGGATTTCGTGCTGGCGATCAAACACCCTGCGGCGTTCTCCGCCTTGCTGCCATGGCTGACGCCGCTGTTGTCGTGTTTTGCCATCGTGCGCAACCCGGTTGGCGTGCTGGCGTCGTGGTCTACCTGCGATCTCCCGGTGCGGCACGGACGGGCTCCGGCGGCCGAGCAGTTCAAACCTGCGCTGGCGGCGGCGCTGAACGGTGCTGGCGACGAAGGTGAGCGGCAGGTGCTACTGCTGGAGTGGTTCCTGCGGCGTTATGCTGAAAACCTGCCACGCTCGCGCATCCTTTCGTACGAACAACTGGTGGCCTCAGGTGGCCGCATCCTGGGCGCCGTGGCTGCGGAACCGGTACCGGGGCAGGACCATCTGGTGCTGCGCCAGGATGCCTACCCGCCCGCACTGATCGCGCAGACCAAGACCCGGCTGCTCGCCCTGCCCGACGACAGCCCGCTCTGGCGCTTCTACCACCGCGACGAGGTGGCAGGCTACCGATGAAGGTGCTGCTGTTTCGAACATACGATGGGTTCACCGGCGGGCACTTGAAGCTGGCGCAAATTGGCGAGCGCCTGGCGCGCTGGGGCCACGACGTGGGCTTGCACTTCAACCGGCCACCGCTGCAGGATGCTGATTTCCCCTGGGGCACTGGTACGCTGGCCCAGGTGGTAAACGATCCGGATGGCTTCCAGCCACAACTGCTGGTGCTGGCGGGTGAGGACTGGACCAGCGCGGAAGCGCTAGCGGCCTCTGGCCTGCCGGTAATCCACTTCGTGCAGGGGTTTCGCCCGCTGCGCCCGCCGCTGGACCGGTTTCTGGCACGGGCGGCCTTGCGCATCACAACAAGCCCGCAGGTGGCCGAAGCCTTGTTGGCTCATCCCTTCCTGAACGGACCGGTGCACTGCGTACCAAACCATCTGGACCCGCTGGTCTGGCAGATGGCCGTGCGCGACGCTGATGCACCCGGCCCTTCGCTGATTCTGGGCTACAAGCAACCCACTCTGGCTGCAGCCACAGCGCAACTGCTCCAAGCCCGCATGCCCCAGCAAGCCGTCGACCTTGTACTTGCGCCACTGGCGCGTAAGCTCTGGCTGCAGCGATTGGCCCAGAGCCGCGTGGCGATCTTACTGCCGCAGGCGGACGAGGGCTTTCACTTGCCCGCGCTGGAGGCCATGCGCCTGGGCGTGGCGGTGGTCACCACTGACGCGATCGGCAACCGCTGGCACTGCCGCGACGGGCAAACCGCGCGCGTCGTGGATGCGCAGGCTCAGAATCTGGCGGTGGCGGCCGAGGCGCTGGTTCGTGATCACGACTTGCGCAAGCACCTCGTGCGTGGCGGCGCTGCGCTGGCAGCGACGGTCGGGCCACTGGCCGAAGACCAGGCCTGGGCCCAAGTGCTGGCCCAAGCCGGAGCGCCATGGTCCGCGGCCGGCCCGCTGGCCGCGACGGGTGGCGCATGACGACAAACCGGCCGGGCTTTCTGATCGTCGGCGCCCAGAAATGCGGCTCTACGATGCTGCACCACGTGCTCTCCAGCCACCCGCAGCTTTACTTGCCGCCCTCCAAGGAACTGCATTACTTTGACCGCAGCAGCGGCTACCCCGACGCCGCTTGGTACCAGGCTCAGTTCGCACCGGCAGGCACGCAGCTGACGGGCGAGGCCACGCCGATCTATTGCTTTTGGCCCGGCGCAATCGAACGCATCGCTGCCGACTTGCCGCAGGTAAAGGTGATATCGATCCTGCGCGACCCGGTGGAGCGCGCCATATCCCAGCACCGCATGGAGCTGGCGCGTGGTGATGAAGACCTGCCGCTGCTGGCGGCATTGCAAGCCGAGAAAAACCGCCTGGCCCACGGCGGTGAGCACGCGCTGCGCCACCACAGCTACGTGGCGCGGGGGCGCTACCGGACGCAGGTAGCGGCGCTGCACAAGGCGTTTGGTATGGAGCGTGTGCTGCTGATGTCGCTGGAGCGGCTCGTGGCGGGAACCGGGCCGGGTTTAAACGAACTGGCGCGCTTCCTGGGGGTGGACGCGGCACCGCTGCCGACCGAGGTACCTAAAGTGTTTGCCGGTGAGGCGCTGGGGCAGCCGGTGGACCCGGTGGCGCGGCGCTTTCTGGAGAACGCGTTGGGGGACGAGCGGAAGGCGCTGGATGAGTGGTTCGCGGGTGGGTTCAGCACATAGGCCCGTGGGCTGCGAGCTTCGGAGGTAGACCAGGAATACACCGTCCAAGGCTCGATGCAGCGAGTCGGGAAAGTTTACAGGTCGTCCGCCTTCGATCACGATTCGCGCGCGACCCTCGAGGCGCCACAAACGGCACTTGCCACCACCTGTCGCTGGCAGTTTGTCGCGCAGGTGCCCAGTTCAGGCCTGGAATAACCATGGCGGAATTAGACCGCGCCACTACTGGCACAACCCTTGCATTGGCTTCAGATGGCAACGGAAATCGAAGGGCGATAACTAGACAACCGAATCCGGCATTTCAGCAAAGAGCGCTCATACGGGTTAACCCGCGCAGACGCCACTGAATAATGCAAGTGCTGATCGTTCGTTGTAATTGAGGAAACATAAACGTTGCCGTGCTGCCCACGGACGCGTTGCCCAAGCCAGACGCGAAGCAGCTTGCAACGATCAGCGGCCACCTGGCACAGACAACGAAGAGGAGCCCTATGTCAACTGAGCCCATCGTCCGAAAAGAACTCTACGTCTTCGTCTCCAACCTGCCCGACCTGCAGACCCTGCTGTCTGCGGTGACTGAGGGCGGGGAAATCCTGATTCTCGACAGCACGCAGGATGGCGTGCTGCAACTGGCCGATGCGCTGGCCGGGCGGTCCGGGCTGGACGCGATTCATTTGTTTTCGCATGGGGCAGTGGGGAGTTTGAGTCTGGGCAGTGTGGTGCTGGATAAGTTCAGTCTGGAGAGTTATGGGGGTAAGCTGGCGGCGATTGGGCGGGCGATGACTGAGACGGGAGATATGCTGCTCTATGGGTGCAGCGTAGCGCAAGGCAGTGTTGGGCACGCATTCATAACGCGAATTTCGGAATTGGCAAAGGCAGATTTGGCTGCCTCCATCGACTTTACTGGTTGGGACCGCCCTTTAGGGAACTGGGTGCTAGAACAACATATTGGAAAGATTGAAGCTGCAAGCATCGCGTCGGCGACCACCTTCGCGTTTTTGGATTCTAGGTCTGGACTGACAACCGACTTGGGCAACCGCCTATGGGCAGTGATGTCCGATTTTTCTGTTGCTGCGTATTCATCCACATTCACTGCCTACAACAGGCAAGTCGCCGAAGCAGGTGAGTCTCTCTCTCAGCAGTGGATTGCATTGCCGCGGCTAACTGTGAGCGCTGGTCAGATGGATGATGGGGTCTATACCAACTTCAACACAAGTGCGCTAGTTGCGCGAAGCGGAAGCGCCGCAGTCATCGCGTTTCGCGGTACCAATGACGGCATAGACATCTTAGAAGATGTTCTAACAATGGTTCCGAGCGCGATTAACTTAAAGCCGCTGTGGGCCGCATTCGACTCATACGTAGCCAGTGAAGGGATTTCCACCGTCTATGTCACCGGCCACAGTCTGGGCGGAGCCTTAGCACAACTTTACATGATGACTCACGCGGACACGGGACAGACGACTTATCAATCTGTCACCATGGCCGCCCCTGGTTTCAATGCTGGCTGGATAAACCCTCTTTTAAGCGCTGGCTTTGCGCTGGCGGGCGTGATTGGTGACTCTCGGATCGTACACATTGAAAACTCACTAGACGTGGTTCCGGATCTCTTAACAAAAATAGGAACTACAGTCCATATCCGCCAGCAAGGAGTAGCTGGCCCACTTGATTTGCACAGCAGCCAACTCTATCAATCTGCCACTCATTTCTTAGTAGATCAGATCGGTATGGGGTTACTGCCAACGCCTCTGACCGAACTACACGTGCTAGTGGGAGGTACCAACGCCGGATCCTCTTTCACAATTGGATTAGGTCCAGATGAGTTATTGGATTACGACCTAATTCTTGACTATGACATTATTGCTGGAGGAAACGATGCCGATTATCTCGGTGGCAGTGGCGCCAATACAATGGTTGGGAACGCCGGTAACGACAAATATAGAGTGGATGCGTCAGACGACATCGTGGTTGAAAGACCAAATGAAGGCCTAGACGAAATACAGGCTGAAGTCACCTACATACTTCCTGATAATGTTGAAAACTTAAAGCTGGCGCTCAATAGTAGTTTCGCGTGGTTCGATGCGCGAATAAATGGGACTGGCAACGAGCTCGACAACAGGATTACTGGTAATAACGCAAACAACTTCATTAAGGGCCTCGGTGGAGATGATTCGCTTATTGCGGGCGAAGGCGATGACGTAATCGATGGCGGCGCTGGGAACGACACGCTAGTTGCTGTCGACGGTGGCGACCGACTTTTTGGAGGTAACGATAGCGACCAATACCTACTACATCGTATCGACTATAACCCTCTACTATCAATCACAGTCCCCACCTATTACGTCAACGACACATCTGGCGCAAACGACGTCCTTTGGATTAGCGATACGAGTCCTTCGCAGGCAAGCCTTCTCGATAACTTCAGCGATCTAGCATTCGAAGTACACGGAAACGACTTATGGATCGATCTGGATATCCAGCAGCCATTTCGCTTTGACGACGACGACGACGGCCGCATTATTGTTCAAGACATGAGGCTGGCTGCAAACAAGATTGAGGCATTGATCTTGGTTGACAGCGGCAATGCCAAGATCGGCCAAACCATTTCCATGTATTCGATCTGGAATGCGCTGCTGGCGTTTGGCGATAGCGGGTCACATCGACTGAGCCTTGGCTCATACCTAGATGATTTCGGTCAAACGGTGGTTGGCGATCCGACTTCCTACAGCAAACTCGTACCTGTCACCCCCACGATCTCAGTGGCCGATGTGGTGGTGGGCGAAGGCCAGGGCTTTGCGGAGTTTGTGGTGAGCCTGAGCGCGCCCTCGGCGCAGTCGGTGAGCGTGAGCTACATCAGCGAGGATGG
>Ga0105046_10004932_pt1 | contig 21208 bp, 22 predicted proteins | sample MAT03_FD_78385 | JGI IMG/M metagenome (GOLD analysis project Ga0105046, IMG submission 78385) | Freshwater microbial communities from Lake Fryxell liftoff mats and glacier meltwater in Antarctica - MAT-03 (megahit assembly) | ecosystem: Environmental > Aquatic > Freshwater > Ice > Liftoff...
ATGTCATATAACTTATGAGCATAAATCCAATTCCCCAAGCTACATCAACTATGCTATTATCTCGTTTAAAGAGAGCTATACAAAAAATAGAACTCATATAGCAGAAAACTAATACAATAACATACCAGAGTAACTCGATAGTCATTAAAAACCCTTTGATTTTTATGGTGAAAGTTTAATTTCTTTTATTCTAAATCAACACTGTGAACAGTTTTTTTAAAATTTTTAAGAAGTTGATATTTTGATGACCGCATCTTAAAATGTTTTTTTTGAGAAAAAATAAATAAAGGAAGCGGTCAATGAAGATTCTAGAACAAGTATTAAGCAAAATCAACTTTATCAACAAAAAAGAAGCAACTTTCTTCTTAATATTGATTCAAGGACTTATCGGAATAGCAGGTAAAAGAACATTCAGAAATCTTGCCCGATACATGCAATTGGCGAGCATACATTTTCGCGACAACAGCACGGCAAAAGGCGAAAGGGCGACGAAAAAAATTTGATATAGGCAAAATAAACTTTGTAGATTTTGAGCAATCTTTGGTTGCAAAAATTGACGATGATACTATTGAATTACGCAGTTGTAGAGTATATAGCGAATCTTTAAAACCCAATATCATAGTTGTTTTGGTAAGAAAATATATTAGTCCTGAAAATATGGTGAAGCTTTTCTATTCTCAACTGATCTTAAGCTCGGCATGCTAAAGATTTACGAATATTACATATCCAGGCTTCAAATTGAATTCATGTTTCGCGATGCAAAAGGATTCACTAGTCTTAATGATTTTCAAACTCGTGACCCGCCGCAGCCCACACACTACCATTTAAATGCCAGCTTAACTGCTCTCAATGTTGCTAAAATTCAAGATAATGAATTGCAACAAAATTGTGGAGTGCAACATGCATTTTCAATGGCTAATTGGACACGAAAATACCACGTAGATATCGTCATTAATCGCTTTATTTCAATGTTTGGTTTTGATCAAACATTCATAAAATTGCACCCTAATTATAATCGGTTTCTGTTTTTTGGAAATATTAACCATTAATTTTGTTCACAGTATTGATAAAAGAAAAGTTCAATGATTCCAGGCTCTAGTGTGTAAGTAGCCACAGCTATGATTATTAATAACTTTGAGTTAAAGCTTTTAACAATTAGCCGAAAACACAGTTTTAGGTTGTTTCTTTTTTATGTCGCAGATGGAAATAAATTATTCGACAAAAATAAATTTTATATATATATTAATAACTAAGGTCTAGCTTTAAAATCCGACATTTTAGCTAAGTCTTGTTTTTAATATCCTTTGTTATCTTTTCTTAATTTATGTAAATAAATTGTTAGGTTAGTTATGAAAAAAATTCATTTAAAAAATTTCAAAACCGGGCCAAGCAACCTTCTTATAGTAGTTGTGGTTGCCCTAGGTATCTTATTTGCTTTAACCAAAATAGCCGACGTAAGGCAAATGGCAAAAGCTGTAAATTATAGTCAATTTAAAAAGCAACTCATGCAAAATGAGATAGAGTCAGTTTCGATTTCAGGAAATGAAATTGCTGGAACTTACAAAGACGGTCAAGGTAAATTTGCGCTTTCAGTGCAGGATACCAAAAAAATTGTTGAACTGCTGGAAAATCAAAATGTTGATATATCATTTGTCCCTCCATCGGCCGATTTTACTATCTGGCATATGTTGGCTCTTTTATCATTTATACTTACCCCTTTAATTGCGTGGTATCTTTTTAAAAAATCTAAAAGCTCCGCAACTGGCGGTCAAAACAATATTTTTTCGATTAGTAAAAGCAAAGCTAAAATGTTTATGCCTTCACAAATTAAAGTAAAATTTGATTCTGTTGCGGGTGTTCACGAGGCTAAAGAAGAGCTTCAAGATGTTTTAGACTTTTTAAAAAATCCTGATAAATATAAAAAAATGGGAGCAAAGCTTACTAAAGGTATATTGCTTGTTGGTTCTCCTGGAAATGGAAAAACTTTGCTTGCAAAAGCTTTAGCCGGAGAAGCTCATTGTCCATTTTTTAGTGTTAGCGGATCGGATTTTGTAGAAGTTTTTGCTGGGGTTGGAGCGGCAAGGGTTAGAGATCTTTTTGCCCAAGCTCGAAAACATTCTCCCTGTATACTCTTTATTGATGAAATTGACTCTGTTGGACGCCAAAGAGGCAGTGGTAATAGTTCTCATGATGAAAGAGAACAAACATTAAACCAATTATTGGCAGAGATGGATGGCTTTGAATCTTCAGCATCTCCGGTAGTAGTATTAGCAGCTACAAATAGAGCTGAGGTATTAGACAAGGCTTTGTTGAGAAAAGGACGTTTTGATAGAAAAGTATTTGTCCCTTATCCTGACTTGCAAAGCAGAGAAGAAATTTTACAAGTACACATAAAAGATATTCCAATAGATCCAGCTATTAATGTTCATGGATTAGCTAGAAGCACTGTTGGATTTGCTGGTTCGGATTTAGCTAATTTAGTTAATGAAGCAGCTATCAATGCGGCAAAAAAAGATCAGAAAATAGTTAAGTTATCTGATTTTGATGAAGCCCGAGATAAAATTATTTTAGGTAAAGGTAGAAAGGGAATGCTCTTAACCCCAGAAGAAAAACGGGTAACTGCTTTTCATGAAGCTGGGCATACTCTTCCTCTTTTACTGATGCCAGAACTTTTAGATCCTCTTTATAAGGTAACTATTTTGCCTCGTGGAGAAGCTTTAGGAGTTACTCATTCGGTACCAGAACGCGATAAGCATACAAGTTCCAAAGATGAAATGGAAGCTAGAGTTATAATGGCTTTAGGTGGCCGTGCGGCAGAAGAGCTTGTATTTAATAGATTGGATGTTGGCGCTGCTAGCGATTTTAGAAAAGCGACAGAAATCGTGCGAAAAATGGTTTGCTTTTATGGTATGTCAACCGAATTAGGCCCAATATTTTATGATCAAAATTCCACTGAGCATCAATATTCAGAAGAAACAAGTCGTAAAATTGATGAGGAAGTTCGTCGGATTACTAAAGTGTGTTATGAAAAAGCATTAGAAATCCTACGAAATAATAGAGATAAATTGGACAAGCTTGCTGCAGCTTTGCTGGAAAAAGAAACATTGTTTCCTGAAGAAGTTTATAGGTTGTTAGAAATTGAACCAAGAAAAGAACATTCATTTAATTAATTTTGATCATTTTATAAAATGCTTTATACTATAAAGTATAGAGTACGGTCAGCAGAAAGGATTTTAACTGATGTCACGAATTTGTGCGGTGTGTGGTAAAAGACCTCAAGTGGCTAATATCGTTAGTCATGCGAATAATAGAACAAAGAAATGGGTTTATCCAAATGTGCACAAGATGCGCTTTGTTTTAGCTAATGATGGGGATAGAAAAGTTCATAATGATAAAGTTTGTACAAAATGTGTAAAAGCGCATAAAGTACAAAAAATTATATAATAATTTGGGTAAAATATGGCAAATATAAAATCTGCAAAGAAAAGAGCTAAACAGAATAGCGGTCGTAGATTAAAAAACTTAGCTAGACGTTCTGATATAAAAACGAGCATCAAAAAATTGATGTCAGCATTTGAAGAAAATGTATCAGTAGAATCAGCAAAAGATCTTTTGAATCAAGTAGCATCAAAACTGTCTCGTGCTAAAAGCAAAAAAGTATTACACAGAAATACTGCATCAAGAAAACTCAGCGTTTTAACGAAGCGTTTTAATAAGTTTTCAGCAAAATCTGTTTAATCATTTCTAACAAATTAGATTAGACTATAAATTAATTTTTAAGCTAATTAAAATTTTAAAAATCAGCAATAGAGTAATATCATTGCTGATTTTTTTTGCTGAAATCTAATTCATATCAACAGCATTCATCATAAATGGCATCTAATAAGAGCGTTAGAATGGGAATTAGTCTTGTAATTCAGTTTGCTTATAGAATATGAGCAGGGCTACTATTTACCACTGTTATGGTTGGGGAAATGTTATAGTTCAACTTTGCCGTGGTAGAAGAATATGTTGATTATTAGAGGTGATAGCTATTTAAGATCTAAAGCAAATCTAAAGCTTTGAGAAAGCAGCCGAAATATTAATTGATTCCGTATTCTTCAAACCTTCTGCTTACAGAAGATCTATGAACATTTAACATAGAAGCAATTTTACTTTGATTCTTATATTTATCCCATAAAACTTGCAATAACCGTTGGTTTTTAAGTGCTCGTTTCCCAGAGTTAATAGCTTCGGCCAAATGAGGATCGGTGATATCCTCTTCAATATACAATCTTTCCAATGAATGTTTGGTAGACTTTGAAGATATGATACTATTAATCCTTTCTTTGAGCTTATGAAGGCTATTGGGTTTTTCTGAAAGAATCTTCATAAGATCTTTATTTTCTAATTTTAATATTTCGTTATCTTGTATTGAGGCATCAGTTGCATAATGCTCGATAAGGTTTAGTAGATCTACTTCTGATAGAAGATTTAATGATGGTAGATACAATTTGCTTTTCTTTAATTGTTCAAACAAGCTTGGTGAAAATTGAGATTCATTTGTGAGTTTTTGGAGATTCTTTTTACTTGAGAAAATTATTCTTACATCGCTAAAAATTTTGCTTAAGCTTTTAAGCTTTTTAAAATAGCCATAAGATATAAATTCTGCTAATAAATTTTGAGTTTCTATACTTAGTAATTCTACGTTTTTAATAAATAATGTACCTACTTTATCCAGGTTCTCTAAAATAGAATCTTGAGATCCATTCTGCCCAAAAATAGAATTAATACCAAGCAGCTTTATCGCAATTTCGTTATTTTTTTCTTCGTGTGGTAAATTGATAATGTGTAACTTCTGTCGCAAGCTAATGTTGTGTATAATCTCAACAATATTTATCGTATCCTCTTCTTGGCATTGAATCAGAGTAGCTTTCTTGCTGAGGGCAATCGATAAAAGCTCCACTTTTAAATCTAAAAGATTTTGGCTTGACCCTGGTATTAAGCTACTGATCAATCTACCAGACTCTGTTGTTTCTAGATAAATTAAATAATCCCACAATGATGGATTTTTTAATAAGTCAAAATATGATTTTATTATCTCTGATATAGCTAATTTTTGAGCTAGAATAATCACCGTGTTAGATTCTGGGCCGGTTATTGCATACAATGATATTTTTGCTGACTCATTGGTTATCACTTTATGAGCAAACTTGTACTTTAAAGCCAGAGTAGTAAGCTCATTGATTTCTTTTCTTAAGGGATGAGACAAATCTTTATTTAAATCTAAATTTATAAATCCGTGAGCAAATTGATTTGCAAAACTAAATTTATGATTTTTGTAGAATATAATGCCAATCTTTTTTTCTTCATTGTTTTTTAAAAGAACTTTTAAACTTTCTTTATATTGATTAATTTCTTGATGCTTTTTATAAAGCTCATCTTCAAGATCTTTTTCTTTTTTGATCTTAGCTTCAAAGTCGCCACGTTTTAAAATGTTTATAACATTGCTTAAATAGCTTGAAAAAATTAGCATTTCGTCGCGCTCAGTAGTGTTATATAATTTTTTTGTCCGTGCATGCTGTTCGACAATAATACAAGAGCTTAGATTTTTTCCCTCATATATAGGTAAAAATATATCTGCATCTATGGCATTCAGAAAATTTATTACTTCAGTTCTATTCTCAGATTTTTCATAAAAATTACTAAACTCAATTTCATCTTTGATTAAGATTTTGTTTTGATTTATATAGCAATTAATCGCGTTATTTTCATCAGCTAGAAAATTTTCTATTTTATTCGATATTGAATTATTTGTAGGCAAATGTTTCTTTTCAATTTCTACAGCATTGGAATGTTTGAAATCTAGATACAATTCTGTTTTTGCTTTTTGGATATTAAAAGCTTGTTGAAAGAAAAATTGAACAACATTTACTAATTCATAAGGCATGGTTATGCAACTTAATTGCTCGAGAACATTATTAAAATCATTTGTGAAGTTGAATGTCTCTTTAGACTCAACGTGATCCCTAAGATTCAAAAATCTTAGCCCTACGATCTTTTTGGTGAAATAATAGAGAGCATAAGAAATTAATATAGTTGATAGACTTTGTATTAAATTTTTGCTTAGTGGAATAAAGATATTTATAAGTGGGTATAAAATTAATTCATTACTTATAAATTCCAAAGCTATAAACGGGACAATTAAGCCATACATTAATACTTGAAGTTGCCGAGCTAAAATTTTTGGGAATGTTTTGTTTCTGATCTGATTAAAAACATTGAAAAAAGCAGGAATAAGCATTAAGACCATGTAAATTAATTCTAAGTAAGCAAGCTGAGTTTCTATCTTAAGTTTAAATCCTGTTAAAGCAGGTGTGTTAAATTCGAAAATTATAAAATAAAGCTCAGATAGTCCTAACAATAAACCAATTGCGATACCCATAAAATTAAATGTAGTTATTTTGAATTTAGGATTTGCTAAATTATGAAACAGTAATACTAAAGATTGTGTTTGTATAATGGAAAACAACCATCCTAATCTAGCTGAAAATGCAACTATTCTGAAATCAAAAATTTTATTGTATGTCCAATAAATATTGAAAGGAATATTTGATATATTTGAATATATAATTGAACTTATTAAAAAAATAATTAATAAAAAATAGAGTTTTTTATTAATTATTTTTTGAGCGAATTTTGTAAGTGCAAATAATAAATATGATTTAAATAGTAATGATGATAATTCACAGAATAGCCAGAAGTTGTTACTGGTTAAAAACGTATAAATATTATTTAAGCTTGTATTCATTGTTGATCTTTATAAATAAATTTGTATAATTTTAAATAACTATTTTAAACTAAGAGGTAAATATATGCTACATAATAACCATATTATTAAAGCTTTATCAAATGCTATTTTGTCAACATTCATTATAGCGTTGATATCTAACACTGTCTCTATCAATTCCATGGGAGTTATTGGAGACATATCAATTCTTGGATCTGAATATAAGTCTGGATCAACAAGTTTTGTTCCAACTCCGCCAAATCCGCCATTTGGTAAATAAGTTAATTTTATTATAATGGAGTTTAGTAGGTAGCAATGGACTTAAATCATAAGCAATTGCGGAGCTTAAAATCAAAAGCAATTGTTAAGACTTTAAATCTTATAAAGGAGGCAGTACAAAAATACGAGCCTCCTTTAATTTTTAAGGTGATTGATGCATACGGAAAAGATCCTTTTTTGATTTTAATAGCATGCCTGCTGAGTCTTCGAGCACGAGATAAAGTAACACATCGAGTAACGACTCGTCTTTTTACAATCGCTAAAACACCACGACAAATTCTTTCGCTAGCGGTTAATCAATTAGAGAATATTGTTTTTGAAATAGGCACTTATAAAAGAAAAGCCTTGATTTTACAAAGTGTTAGTAAAGAAATCATAGAACGCTTTGATTCTCAGGTTCCTCATGAAAAAGATCTACTGTTGTCTATTAATGGCGTTGGTCAAAAAACCGCGAATTTAGTATTAGCTGAAGCGTTTAACATTCCAGCTATTTGTGTGGATGTCCATGTTCATCGAATAGCTAATTTGTTGGGATGGGTACATACAAAAACCCCAGAACAGACTGAAAAACAATTGGAGCTTATTGTGCCAAGAGATGAATGGATTAATATTAATCATCATTTGGTTATGTTGGGACAAAATATGAAAAATATTAAAACATTCTGTGCTCAATTTTCATTAACTAGTCTTCTGTAGCAATCTGTCCCTTAACTAACTTATGAAAATATAAAGATTTGTTTGCTAGTTCTTGTTTATCGTAAAATTTCATCTCTTTTTCTTTATAAATAAGCGAAAAATCCATGATCCCAATAGCATGATCTATTGTTTTTAGCCGATGAGCTATAACCAAAGTTACTGCATCTTGAGCTAGTTGAATAATCATTTTGGTAATCGCTTTTTCGCTAATTTCATCGAGGCTACTAGTTGGTTCGTCAATCAATATTAGTAGTGGTCTATAATATTTTGATCTTAGATAGAGGCTAGCGAAATTTAATCGTTGTCTTTGTCCGCCAGAAATATTTAAACCACCTTCGCCGATTTGTGTCTCTAGTCCTTCTTTCTCTTCAAAGACATGCCAAATCCCTACTTCTTTTAAGATAGACTCAAGTTCTTCATCCGCGTAAATAACTTTTTCGGGTAATCCCAATAGCAGGCTATTGCGCAATGTGCCTTTAAGGCTGCTCGCTATTTGTCCCTGTAAGGAAACTAGCTGTCTTCTCTCTAAATCGTCTAGCTCATATAGTTCGATATTGTTAATTAATACCTGTCCTTGGGTAGGTTTAAGCTGGCCACCTAATATTGATAGTAATGTAGTTTTACCTATGCCAGAAGGTCCTATAATACCGTAAAGTTTGTTAGTTTGGCTTTTTGGTATTGATAGAGTAAGATTATGATTTTCAAAAATGCTAGCCTTAGGATTATAACTAAAGTGTAAATTTTTGAGTGCAATGTGCAGTAGGTTTTCAGTTCTTGCCACAGAAATTTGTTTAGTATGGTCTGATATGGCGGTTAATACAGGAAAACTTTGTTGACCAAACTGATGTACAAAATCAAATAAATCTAAGATTCTTGTTACCGATCTTAATAATACTCTAATTCTACGTCCAATTTTTATAGTTTCGTAGGTCCCTCGAATATAAATTAAAATCAAGGATACACCTGTTGCAGCTGAAATCGAAGAATTTAGAAGGTAACTTGCTATGAGGCCTACGCTGATTAAATACAAAAATTTGGTTATCGTAGTCATAAAGTTAAAGGTAATCCATGCCGTGCTTTCGCTAGACATCAAATCATGGCTAACGTCTCTTGATTTTTCAATTATATCTTTACTTGCGTAGCACGATCGAATCAATGCAACTTGTGTTAAGCTTTCAACGTTTATAGTTTTTACTTTATCATCCGCAGCAATAAGCTGTTTTTCAAAAGCTTGTGCATATAAAATATTTGATATAATGCTGAGGGCAGCAATAATTATCAATAATGACAGAGCATATAATCCCAATGATACATTAATGATCATTAATGAGCATATAGCTGTGATCAACGAGACTAACATTGGCACGATATCTAATATTATCATATTTAGAACATCTTCGTAAGATCGAGCTGCACGTTCAATTTTTGCAAAAATTTTACCACTTTCTCTTCTGGCGTGATATAGAGGATCAACGGTAATGAAAAATTTGAAAGCGTTAAACTGAACGCTATTAACAGTTTGTGTGCTTAAAATGATACTGTAATAGGCAGAAAAAAAATCGGCTAAATTTGCAAAAAACCAGCTAAAAATAAGTGGCATTAGATAAAACTGTGATTTGGATTCTATAATCCAAACTAGGGCAGAAGGGAGTAAGGTATAAAAAACTTGTGATAATGACTCAAAAATTAAAGAAAGAATGAAATTTTTTTTCTGGTCAAATATTATTTGTGTCCAGCCTTTTTTGAAATCGAGAGATAAAACTTTTGTCCTATTTTTTATGTTTAAAAAATAGTTTGCTAGGTTATAATATTTATTACTTAGGTCCTCAAACGAGCTCATATGTTACCTTTATTACCTTGTTGTTATTAGATTTTCTTTAATAGCTAAAAATTATTGTTAAGATATTGTATCAAACGAAATGATTTTGTGTAAATATTATAGGTTGGATAATGTACTATTAAAAAGGATTTAAGTGAATTTTTTTAAAACCCTAATTTCCTCTATGGCAAACTCTTTTAAAATTTTTTGGGGTAAAGAGTTAATTGAGTTATTATATCTGACCTATGGTGCATTCGGGCATATGTATGACGCATCAAAAATAGTGTTGTTTCATTTTCTGGCCGTAATAGCATTATTATTTACGAAAACTAGTTCTCTCGCCTTCTTAATTTTGTTTTGGTTCTTAAATTTTGATTGTTTAGCCTTTCTAAGACCCTCAGTGGATCTTAGAAACTATAAATATTTTTTATCTTATTGGCTAGTGGCAATCAAACTACTCTCTGTTTTTTTAGTTGTTTTTTATCTTCCCTATTCTATATTGCATTTTGAATCGTTGCCAACGATTTCTTTTGCGATAGCGTTTTTTTTGGCATTATTCGGTTTGTTTGTGCCATTGAATGTTTCGCGATTACAAATCATTAGTGCAGCTTTTCTATCCTTATTATGTATTGCACTGTTTATGGGCTTTAAAAGTCCTATTTATCATTTTTTGCTTATGGGATATTTGAACTTTGAGCTGTTTTTAAATTGGGTTTTATATGCTTTTATGTTTGACAAAAAATTATTTCATATTTTCGGGTTATCTGGATTTTTTATGTCGCCCTTAATGGTTTTTTTGATTTTAAGCACACTGGATAGTAGAAAAACTCTTTATCATCAAATCAATGCATTGTTCAGGGGGTTAAAGCTTTTTTTTCTAAATTATCCTGTATCTTTTGTATGGTTTAACTTGTTCAAATTTTTTATTATTTACGCGTATAGTTTTTTTTCAGTGAACGGGATGTTTAATAATCTATGGATGGTTATTACGTTCGTTTTTTGTTATTACTTTTATCTTTCTTTTTTAACTAATATTTATGTTAAAAAAGTACATGAACAATTTTTTGTTTATTTTTAATGTTTTCACTTTGAGGGCAAGATGAAGCTTTTTTCTATTATTAGGACATTAATATCATATTTTTTGATTCTGCTTTTTATAATGCTGTTTATCGTTCCATTTTTACTGATTGCATTATTGCCTACAAGATTTAAATTTGGTAATCGACTGTTTTTTTTTCTGGTCGATAAATTCTATAAGCTTATACTTTTTTCTCTGTTTGTTCCTATAAGAGTTCATGGGTTGGAAAATATACCAAAAAATGAACATGTATTATTTGTCGGAAATCATCAATCTGCTATTGATGGACCAGCATTAGGATTGATTCTAAACGGAAAGCCCCACAGTTGGTTAATTCTAGATTATTATGCAAAAATACCCATCATAGGTTTTATTATCAGAAAGATGTTTATACCTGTTAAACAAGATCAATCTTTAGATGCATCAAAGGCTCTATTCCGAGCTGTTCGGATGGCTAAAAATCAATTTAATATCATTATATTTCCTGAAGGTGGTCGTTATATCGATGGGAAAATCCATCATTTTTTTGAAGGTTTTGCTGTTATTGCCAAAAAGGCTAACATGCAAGTTGTACCAGTGTATATGCCAAATAATGGAAAAATATATCCTCCCTATAGTTTTATAATGTATTATCATCCGCTTGAAATATTTATAGGACCACCAATAGCCTTACAGGCAGATGAATCTATTAAAGCTTTTAGTTTAAGGGCAAAAGAGTGGTTTGTTAAAAAAAGTAGTGTATAATTAGACTACATTGAGTTATAGTCAGTATTATACAGCTTTATGAAAGGAATATATGAATTTATCTAAAAAAATATTAGGGCGTTTTTATGATGTCCCGTCTATCAGATTTTTTTTTGAATTATTTTTTGTAATTTTACCAATAGCTTTTGTTGTACGAACGTTCTTTTTTGGTCTTTATCAAGTCCCTTCTGGTTCTATGGAAACTACTCTGTTGGTTGGTGAAAGATTTTTTGCAGATAAATTGTCTTATTGGTTTAGAAACCCTGCTCGGGGTGAAATAATAGCTATTAATGATCCTACTTATTCTTATTCTAAAAATCCTCTAATGAAATTATGGGAAAAGTATGGTTCATTTAAGGTAGAAAATTGGACTAAGCGTATCATTGCTATTCCAGGTGATCATATTAAAGGTACCGTTGAAGACGGTGAAGCTGTTATATATTTAAATGAAAAAAAGTTGGATGAGCCTTATGTCAATAAATATCCAATTACACAAATTTTCCTTCCTGTGGGAAGTTCTAGCTACTCTAAAGATACGCCCTATGCTTTAAGGTCTATTGATCCCAGTCTATCATGGGAGAATCAGCCATTTTATAAAATAGATCCTAAAAAGTTGGTGTTATTACCTAATGGTGAGCCAATTGTTATTTGGCCAGACGCTGGAAATCGTTCAAAAAGAGATATTTTTGATATTACGCTGGGGGATAATCAATACTGGTGTCAAGGCGATAATCGACGAGGAAGCGATGATTCTAGGGTTTTTGGTCCATTTAGAGGAGATATGATACATGGAAGAATTGTATTTAGGATTTGGTCTTCAGATAGTGATGTATCTTGGTGGATAGTGGACTTAATTAAGCATCCAATTGATTTTTGGTCAAGAATTCGTTGGTCAAGATGTTTGCAGCTTATTAAGTAGTAAGTGATTAAATTAGAAGAAAAATCATTTTCCTTTTGCTAGCTGATCATATATTATAATTGGCTAGCAACAATTTATTACCTATTACAAGGACAATTATGAATTTAGTAAAAAAAATATTGGGCGGATTGTATGATGTTCCAATTATACGATTTGGATTTGAGCTATTTTTTGTAATTTTACCAATAGCTTTTGCTGTGCGCACGTTCTTTTTTGGTCTTTATCAAGTTCCATCAGGTTCTATGGAAACTACTCTTTTGGTTGGCGAAAGATTTTTTGCTGATAAGTTGTCCTATTGGTTTAGAAAACCGCAAAGAAATGAAATTATAGCTTTTGATGATCCTACTTATTCTTATTCTAAAAATCCTCTAATGAGAGTATGGGAACGATATGGTTCTTGGAATGTTACTAACTGGACTAAAAGACTAATTGCTATACCAGGAGATATAATTAAAGGCGCAATTGAAGAAGGCAAGCCTGTTGTATATTTAAATGGTCAAAAATTGGATGAGCCTTATGTTAATAAATATCCATTAGTTCAGGTTTGGAAGAGCTCTGCTTCACGTTGCAATGGTGAAGAATCTCCCTTAGAGCTTCGATCTTTTGATCCAAAAGCATCATGGCAAGAGCAAGTTTTTTATAAAATTAATCCGAGCCGCTTGGTTTTGCTTCCTAATGATGACCCAATTGTTATTTGGCCAGAAACCCCAGATCGTTCCAATCGAGATATTTTTGAATTAACTTTGGGGCCTAATCAATATTGGGCTATGGGTGACAATAGACTTGGAAGTTTAGATTCAAGAATGTGGAAAATTCTTGACGGGGATTTAATCCACGGGAGAATAGTATTTAGGATTTGGTCTATCGATAGCAATGTATCTTGGTGGATTGTTGATTTGATTAAAAACCCTATAAATTTTTGGTCTAGAGTAAGATGGTCAAGATGTCTTCAATTCGTCCGGTAAAATTAATTTAACAAAATTATTGCATTAGACCGATTTTATGTTACATTTTAGTGATAAAATATTCTTATAGGCTTTTAATAATGATAATTCATAGTATAAATATTATTTTTCGCTCTTTATCGATTTTGGTATGCCTGCTTCTCCCAGCTTGTGAGTGGTTTACACAAAATTCTAAAGAAGAGACTGGTAAATCATATAAAAATCTCTATTTAATTGACATGAATGATAAAGATGTTAATGATAATGCTAGAATAACTGGATCATTTAATGTACAGTATGATGATCTTGATGAAATATCAAAAAAACTAGACAAAAATTACGATATAGTATTTTATTGTACTGATTATGCATGCACCGAGAGTGACCGAGCTGCTAGGTTAATGCGTTTATTGGGTTTTGAAAAAGTTTTTATTTATTCTGGAGGTATACATGAATGGTATCTCGAATCTTTAAAAGATAGCAAAAATTATTCGATCGAAGGTCCAGCAAATCTGAAATTTTTATCAAAACCTATTGTAAAATTTGAAAGAGAAGAAATTAATGTTATCTCTTCTGGGGAATTAAGTAAATTGCTAAACTCCAGAAAATTTTGATTGATTTTATGGCGGCATAGCCAAGTGGTAAGGCACGGGTCTGCAAAACCCTGATCCCCGGTTCAAATCCGGGTGCCGCCTCCATAATATTAGAATTTTATGCTATTTTTTTAATCTTTAAATTTTGTTTTTTGAAAATGCAAAAGGAAATTTGATATGAATAAAGCAAAGTTAATCGAGCAAATGGCTAAGTTGACTAAGTTGCCCAAAGCGGCTTGTAAGTTATCATTAGAGTCATTCATGAAAGCAGTCGGACAGTCTCTAAAATCTGGAAAGTCTGTAGGATTAACAGGGTTTGGTACTTTTCTTGTACAAAAAAGAAAAGGTCGCACAGGTATTAACCCAGCTACCGGAAAAAAAATGCAAATACTTGCTAAAAAAGTTGTTAAATTTAGGCCTGGTAAAGCATTAAGAGAATCAGTAATTTAATTAGAAATATAAGCGTTATTCAACAAGCGCAACATACATCTGATAATACGTAGAGAGCGCTGAAAAGCGCTCTCTTGATTAAGTACGAAGAACTTTATAAGGATCTAGCATGCAACATATACAGTTTTTGGATATCATTAAGAAAAAGATGCAATCTTTGACTGTTGACAACTTATTAGAGGTATTAATTTATTTTGGCTTAGGCTTTGTTCTTGGTTTAGTGATAAAATATTCTATTCGTTATTTCCTATGGTCTTTAATTGTTGGCATCATAAGTTTATGGGCTGTTCAAAATTTTGGTATTGTTTCTATTAACTACGAATATTTTAAAGAATTTTTAAATCTTACGCAGGGTTATACTATTTCTGATGTATTGAATGGTATAATGAGTTTTGTTTATGGTCATATTGGAGAATCTCTGGGCTTAATTTTTGGATTTTATTTATCCTGGGAAATTTTATGAGCGAAGAGCTTTCTACGGTCAAGGTATTAGAAAACTTAATTATAAAAGCTATTCAACGCAGAGTGTCTGATATTCATTTAGAACCCAAAGAATCTAGCATTAGAGTTAGATTTAGAATAGATGGTGTTCTTTATCATGATTCGGTTATCGATCTCGTTCAAGGTGTTCAAATTTTATCAAGAATTAAAGTATTAGCACATTTAGATGTATCTGAGAAAAGGGTTCCTCAGGATGGAAAATTTTTGTTTTATTATACCAATAAAGCCGATTTAAGTTATAATCTAGATTTACGTGTCTCTACATTCCCTGCCACCTTGGGCGAAAAAATAGTTATGAGATTACTGAATTCAGAGCAGGTTAATTTAACACTTGAAAATCTAGGCTTTGAATCTGACATGTTAAACAAGCTCGAAAAGTTGATTAACTCTTGTAGCGGTTTTTTTTTAGTTACGGGGCCGACCGGTTCAGGAAAAACCACAACTTTACATTCTATGCTGAAGTTAGTTAATGCTATCGAAAAAAATATTTGTACTCTAGAAGATCCTGTTGAGTATCACATCGGAGATATTACTCAAGGACAAGTTTGTCCTGATATTGGATTCGGATTTGAGGCCGGCATTAGAGCTCTCCTAAGGCAAGATCCTGATATTATTATGGTTGGTGAGATTAGAGACAAAGAAACGGCTCAGGTTGCAATTAAGTCGGCATTAACCGGCCATTTTGTTTTAAGTACGTTACATACCAACGATGCGCCTGGAGCGCTATTGCGTCTTTTGGATATGAATATAGAACATTTCCTTATTAATTCTGCCTTAACAGGTATTCTCGCTCAAAGATTGGTGCGAAAATTATGTCAAAATTGTAAATTTACACGAGAGCTTACTACTCAAGAGTTTAGTATTGCTGGCCTCAATCAACTAGGTCTGGTTTATGATGCTCATGGTTGTGAAGATTGTTTTGGAACCGGCTATAAGGGCCGTACCGGTATTTTTCAATTATTGTTAATCACTAATGAGATTAAAGCTTTAATTTGTCAAAACCCTTCTTTAGATAAAATTTATCAACAAGCATTTTTCGATGGAATGAAGCCTCTTATGGATGACGCTTTAATAAAATTAGCTCAAGGGACGACGAGCTTAAAAGAAATCTTAAGGGTTCTATAAAATCTTTCACCTAGTACTTGATTCCTGCCTGAATTAATTATGGTTATAACAAGGTTATTGACATATCTTTCTTAAATTTTTTATGCTTATTGTATACATAAGGATTTTTTAGGAGGTTAGTTCATGAAGAACTATGCAAAATGTTTGCTGTTGGTTGCGTTTTTTTCTTATAAAATTTCTTTGTGTAATGCTCCGGATAACGGAGCTGTTGGGTACTTGCATGATAAAATTTTAGAAGAAACAGTTCCAGAACTGAAAGAGTTTAATAATAAGGTTAGAGAGCTTTTTGTCATTAAAAATAATACAGAAAAAATTAAGGCTACAAACTATTTAATCAAATTTTTTGCTGATACGATAAGCAAGTTAAATTCTGAGATTAAGACTATGGAAATGACTACAGCTCAAGTTAAGGCGATTAAAATGGCATTAGGTATAATGAAGCGGAGAACTAGTCAGCTCGGTAAAAGTTTGATTAAAAAATCGAGTCTTCAAGGTTAATTAGTGGATGTGCCTTATAAGGTCTCTATCAAGACAAAAGGGGGTAGTCTTGTTCGTGTCAATAGTTAAAATTTGATCAAAAAATTAAACATGAGATAAATAATTATGATTAAGCGTTTGTTTCTGCTTAAAATTCTGATACTATTCTTACATGTTTATTATACTTTGTTGGATTAATGATTAAAAAAAGTTTGTTTTTTGCACTCTATGCTTTAATTGTATTTGTGTTTTTATGTGCGGTTCTGGGTGGTCTTATTGATAGTGGCTACTCATCAATTTTGTTATTTATTTCTTTATTACCTGTTTTTTGGGTAGCTCTCTATGAATTATTTAAGGGAAGTTTAGGTACCGAAATTTTTGTGTCTATTGCTGCAATTGTTGGATTTTTGTCTGGTGAAATTGATACAATTATAGCGATATTGTTAATTATGTTGATCGCAAAGTTTTTCGAATCTTTAATTGATGAAAAAACGGATCATGCTATAGATTCTTTGTTAAAGTTAATACCTCATGAAGCTACTGTTCAGGTAGATGAAAACAACCATGATATTATAACAATTAAACAGGTTGTTCCTAGAATGATTGTCATTGTTAAAGGCGGTGGCCGTATTCCAGCTGATGGTAGAATAATCTATGGTTTTGCATCAATTAATGAGTCTAGCTTAACTGGTGAAAGCTTTCCTAAAGAGAAGGGCGTTTGCGATGATGTTTTCGCCGGATCTTTTGTTGAAAATGGGATGATAAAAATTTTAGTTGAAAAGGCAGGCGAAGATACGCTTTTTGCAAAAATGAAGAAAAGTATTGAATCATCTCAAAAATCTAAGGCAAAAATTTCTATATTTGCATCCACTATTGCCAAAATTTTAGTGCCTATTATCTTGATTTTTATTTTTCTTGTCTGGCTTATTACTAGAGATACCAAATTGGTTGTTACATTACTTGTTTTCGGTTCTCCATTGGAATTAACGCTTATTACTCCATTGGCAATCTTGGCTGGTGTGATTGCTGCTTTTAGACAAGGTATTTTGGTAAGAGGTGGCCCTGCATTAGAACGACTTGCCTCGGTTGATGTATTTGCTTTTGACAAAACGGGAACATTGACTTCCGGTGATCTTAAAATTGTTGAGGTCCTCTCTTTAGATACAAAATATAATGCTTCAGATATTTTAAAATTGGCAGCAATTGCTGAAAAAAATTCTGAGCATCTTATCGCAAAAGCCGTGTTAAGCAAAGCTAAGTTAGAAGGAATTATGATTCCTGATGCAGATAGTTTCGAATCTATGGTTGGTTATGGTGTTAAGATCACCTATTTGGGTGATACTTATTTTCTTGGCAGTAAACAATATGCCGACTTTTTAGGCATTAGTATGTCGCGAGACGGCATAGATTATGCCCAAGCTTCATGTGATGATACTGGATTACACGCATCATTTTATATGTTTTCTCAAGCGGGCGTTATTGGTAGAATTTGTTTTTTGGATCAACTTAGAAATGATGCAAAAACTACTTTAAATCATCTGAGTCGAAATGGTGTTAAGCAATTATTGTTACTTAGTGGTGATAATAAAAAAATTGTTGCATCTGTAGCAAAGGAACTCAACTTCACTGACTTTTACGGAGATTTATTACCTGGTCAAAAGGCTGAAATAATTAAAAAGCTTCAATCTCAAAAATTTAAACTAGCAATGGTAGGAGATGGCATTAATGATTCACCTGCATTAAAACAAGCTGATGTAGGAATAGTGTTTGGGGCAATGGGCATGGAACCTGCAATAGAAGCAGGAGATATTGTGCTGATGAGCAACGATCTGAATAAAATACTATTTGTTTTCGGTCTCTCAAAAAAAATTATGTCTATTATTAAACAAAATATTATATTTGGTTTTATGATAATACATTTTGGAGGAATGGCTTTAGCTTTTCTAGGTATAATAAATCCTATTCAAGCAGCCTTATTTCATGCTTGTTCCGATTTTATTGTCCTGATTAATTCTTTTCGGATTATTAGATTTAAAGATCATATAAAACAATAGTTCTGTCTAGCAGATTTTTATAACGTTGATTAGAATGTAGGACAGTGTTAAATAAAAATGAGTTGTAAAACTTGGCTTTTGGTTTTTAAACATTGTTTGATGTTCTTCTACAACTTACGTCGTACCTCCTGAAAGCATCTGTATTACAACTCACAATTTCAGGATATCAAATTTGTTTCTCGTGAGTCAATGCTTTGAAATGTTTTTAATTTAGGTGTATTTCTACTTTCTGTTGGCTTAATAGTTCTCTGCATTGACTGGCAAATGAATAAATATAACTCATTGAGCACTTTTTTAGCATCGCAATACATTTACAGTAGCATAGTCCTTCTTCAGTTAGTGCTTGATTTTCCGATTCGATAACTTCTTGTATACATTTAATTGCTTTATTTAATAAGGACTTATAGTTTGAATCGGGTTTTTCTAAATATATTTTATGGGCGAGCCGGCATAGTGCTAATGACATCAAATAAGTCTTATAGTTGTATATTAATCTATTTTCTTTTGTAATTTTTTTTAAAGTCTCAATTGCTTGGTTATATTTTTCTTTTTGAAGTAATAATTTTGCGGCGTTTAAAAGATATATGCTCTGAATTTCAGCGGGTGAATAGTTTTGAGCTCTATTGTTTTCTGCTTTGTCCGAAGATAGTTGTAGTAGTTGAGTCTTTTCATTATGATTTGGGCCATCAGTGAGGTGGTTTTCCTTAATAAGCCTTTTTTTTCTTGATTTTAGTACTCGTCTTAGTTTTCTTGATACAGTTGCTGTTGAAGCGGGTAAGAGCAGTTTTGCATTTGATAGGTCATTGTGATTGCGAATTAGTTGAGCCATGTCGCTAATAAAATTTAAAGAAACTAATTCGTTTATACTATGGGTTGCTTTACAAAGTAAATTTGGGTTATTCTTTAAATAAAGATAAAGTGTTTTTAGTGTTTTTTTATATACTAGTTTAACGTCACTAATGGCTATTGGATTGAGCTTAATTTGCTTATCGATTTCTATGACTAGCTTAACAGCCATTTCTATAAGATCTTCGAGTTTCTTTTGTTTGCCTAAAATGTGAATTTGTTGTACGAGGATTTTTAATATTTTGTAATTGTTATTAAACCAGGGTTTTTGTTCGGCTTGATCAAATATAACTTTTGTATCGCCTTCTTGTAGTTGATTATGCAAATCGATTAGGGCATTGATGTGTTCTTGTAATTTGATAGCGACGCTGTCTGAAATATTATTTGTTTCAGATTTGAGAATAATAGCTTGACGTATTGCTATTAAGGTGTGTAATTCTTTAATTGCTTTATTCCCGTACTTCCTCTTAGAACCTAAGTTATTAGGGCATTCGTTAGCTAAAAATATCCAAAGAAAATATAATGAGTTATTAGCTTTTAGTTTTTTTCCGGATGCTGTTTTGGTAGGAGCGATTTTTAAGGGTTTTAGCAAGGTGGTAATAATTAATAAGATTTCATTAAATACGTTATGGGATAGATTATCAATTTTATCTATAAGATGCCACGATAGAAATTTAGCAAACCTAATTTTTAGTATGCTATTCAATGAGAAGCTAGTGGTTGTTCGGTCTTTGAACTTTTTATAGGTTATAGAAAGAAGCTGTTGTAAGACGGCTGTATCTCCAATAGCTAAATTATCTGAAAATCCTTCTTTGATTAGTTCATCTGACATTATGCTTTGCAGTCTTGTGATTGCTTGATCTATTTTACCATTAGTTTTAGATAATATACGAGCAATGATTGTAAAGGTTTTTTTGGGGTTGGGTATCGGTTTGCTTGTTTGAGCTAAATCTTCCATTGATGATGACAGTGTCGGGATAATTAATAGTAACAGAAAAATATGTATCATTGTTCTTATGGCAAGGAATTTTTATTTTTTAACTTAAAAGTTTTACCATTAAATAAGATATGCGACAACTCTTTTTTATAATTCTAATAAATCGAGGTGCTGGGGATTGGTTTTTGATACGCTTTAGCTATTTTAGATTTTTTGATTGCAATAAACAAAGAGTTGTAAAAACTATTGCTTTTGGTTTTTAAGCACCTTAAGATGCTTTTCTACAACTTACGTCGTACCTCCTGAAAGCGTGTTTTACAACTCTTAATTTCAGAATATCAAATTTGTTTTTGTATAATCAAGATTCTTAATCGTTTTTATTTATTTTTTACACCCACAATCCAATAGTAACTTAGTTATCTCGGGGTGATTTGTTTCCATTGCAAGATCTAAGGGTGATTTGTTATTATTATTCTTTATATCTACGTCAGCACCATGCGCGATTAAGATTTTTACTATATTTATATCTGAGGCTATAGCTGCGAGGTGCAACGGTGTGTTATTAAATTTATTTAAAGCATTTATTTTGCTGTTCTTGCCTAGAAGACTTTTAACAATGTCTTCAGATCCCACTTTAACTGCTTCATGCAAGGGAGTATCTTCATTGCTGCTTGGATCATAAAAATTTAAATCTGCTTGAGCTATTAATTTATCTAACAAGTTTATGTTTTTATCTTTTATAGCTTGTAAAATTTCTTTTGCTGAACTCATTATACAACTGCTACTTTTTAGGGTTTTTGTGATCCTGTTTTTTTAACTCTTCGGCGATCTTATGTTGTTTAGCAACAGAACGTTTATCTAAACCTTCTGTTTGTTGTTCTAGACCCCATTCATGTGACCATTCTTTTCTATCTTTTGAATTACCGTCTACGTTTTTGTTAAGATCTTTTCTTTCTGACACGATTTATCTCCTTTTG
>Ga0105046_10004933_pt1 | contig 21207 bp, 16 predicted proteins | sample MAT03_FD_78385 | JGI IMG/M metagenome (GOLD analysis project Ga0105046, IMG submission 78385) | Freshwater microbial communities from Lake Fryxell liftoff mats and glacier meltwater in Antarctica - MAT-03 (megahit assembly) | ecosystem: Environmental > Aquatic > Freshwater > Ice > Liftoff...
AGCCATTGACCCAGGCGCTTTGCGTCTCCTTTGCGGCCCCCGAGCGCGCGTCGGCGTGCTCGGCAATCGCCGGTCTTCAGCGCACCGACACGCCGGCCGCCGACAAGAAGCGCCTGGCGATGGAGACCGTATCGAGCGTCGTCAAGGCCCTCAGCGGACCGTAGCTCGAACCCCTGCTCCAGCACGTCAGCTACCGCGAGGTGATGATCCGGATCGCGAACGTGGCCGGGATGTCACCTCCGCGGCGCGGCATCCCCCGCAAGCGAGAGCCTTCCCGCCCTCCTCATGAATCCTTCTTCGTCAGCGCTCGTGAGGGCCGTCGGATCCGATCGACGCTCATGTCGTCCACCTGGCCCGGGAGCGGGACTGGCCGGTCCTGACCTCGGATCCTGACGACGCCCAGATCATCGCGCCGCTTCGAGATCGTCGAGCGCAGCGCTGCTGTCTTCTTCGCGTCCAGTCCGATGACGTCGAGCCCCGCGAGGTGCGGTGGTGCGCGGTCGACGAGCCGGTCGAGCATGGCCTCGGTCGCTGCCGCGCGAACGCCGAAGCGTGTACCGAACTCGACCAGTGTCCGCCTCCTGATCCGGTCGTCGCGCCTGTCGATCGGCAGCGCCATGGTGTGGTCGCCATACGGCACCGTGCTCAGCAGATCGTACGCTGGAGACAGCTCGGTGCGAGGCGTGCCCCGGGCGGTCAACACGCTGACGTTCTTGGCGTGCGGGTCGCCGTTGCCGATGAGGTACGAGAAGGCGACGAGCTCGAGGAAGCGGAGCAGCTGCACGATCGGCGCATCGCAGCTGCCCTGGATCGCACGGGCGACGTCGGCCGTTGCAACGGCGTATTTGTCGGCCGGATAGCGATCGAGGAGCTGGCACGCATCCTCCTGATGGAGACGCACCGTGACGTCGCCGACCAGGGCCCGATCGAAGCGTTCGACCAGAAGGCCGGAAGCCCCGTCCCGGTCGCGAACGAGGCGGGCTTTCGCCGCGCGCAGACCGACGTCGGCAGCCATCCGCATGAAGAAGGATTCGTTTTCGACGAGGCGCGGCGTGGCGGGTGGGTTGAGCTTGAGGATGTACGAGCTCGCCCGCCTTCCTCGCGCCCGCAGCGGGAGCGAGATCATCGCCGCCGAGATCTTCTGCTGTACGCCTGCAACGACCGGCTCCTGGGGCCGCCGCTTGCCCGGCTCGATGCTCTCGGCGAACACCTCGGCGAAGCTCACGGCGTCGAGATGCGCGACGTCTACCGCTGGAGACGTCGACGCGGGCAGGGCGTCGTCGGCGATGACGGAGATGTCACCCGCACAATCTGCGCCCGCCGAAACGAGGAGCGAGAGCAGATCATCGGGCGATGTCTTGGCGCGACGTACCAGCGCCTGCAGGCGAAGACCCTCTGGGAGCAGGCCGGCAAAGAAGGTGTGCAGGTTGACACCCACCGTCTCGACGCGGCCTATCTCGAGAGGGAGGTGGTGCGCGATCCCGGCGACTTGCGCCTGCGTACGCTGGCGCCGTGTCCGTTCTACGTAGGCCGCGTCGTAGGTGAAGGCGGCACCGCGCGCGCTGCGCTCGATGTGACCGGCGAGCTCGGCCCCTCGCAGCACCCGTGCGCGGCGGACGATCACGACTCGTCGCGCTCGCCCGACAGACTGGCGTCGATCACGGCCACGTCATGGCCCAGCTCGAGTCGCAGCGAGAGACCGAGGACGTGCAGCACGTCGATCAGCTTGTCGAACCGTACCGTCGACTTGCCGGCCTCGAGCACGTAGAGAAACGCGAGCCCGCACCCGGCAAGTCGTGCCAGGTCCGCCTGGGTGAGTCCCAGCGCGCGACGGCGTTCGCGGATCGCCGCTGCGAACAGGTACGCGGCCGTGCTCGCGTCGGAGCGAGCGTCGTCGTTCGACGCCACCCGCGCCACCCCCGCCGGCGGGCGCGGGCGACGCAATGCCTTCGATCGCATGGATGGAGTCAGTCTAGCGGACCGGCGCTCCTTGTAGTGGTCGAAATCCATTCGAACGAATGGATGGAACTGATGCGAGCGAAGCTCCCGGCTGATCCCTCCTCGCCGGGCCGGGCTCACACCCGCGGGACGATAGGCCGAGTTTCACGAGAACGACGCAACCTCTGCGACAACACGATGTTCGTCGCGCGCCGAGACCCGCGCTCACTTGAAGATCGTCCCCGGAATCTGGATGAACTCGCTCGCAGCGATCGTCAGGTCATCGAGGCACCAGGTCGCGCCGTTCGGCACGGGCTCGCTCGAGCCACCGGAGATGTTCACCTCCACGGCAACGGCGTCGTTTAGCGTCGCCGAGTACGTGCCGGCGTCGATATCGAGGTCGAGGACCGTGAGGGTGCCGGACTCGACGAGGAACCTTTGGCAGAAGGATCGCTCGCAGTCGACGAGCAGCACGATGCAGACCGAGCAGTCGGCGTAGCTCTCGCCGGAGAATTCGATCGTTTGGGGGCCTTCCACCGCCCCGTACTGGAACCAGTGCTCCACGACGAGCACGTCCATCAGGTCGGTGTCGGGGTCCGAGTTGTAGACGAACAGGCCGGCGTCTCCCGAGACTGCGCCCTGCTCGTCTGTGATGGGGACGCCGTCGCCATCGCAGACGGGCTCCGCGCCGCCACCGGCGCCGCCCGTTCCAGCTGGATCGCCACCGGTGCCCGCGCCGCCGGTCCCTGGTCCGGCGCCGCCACTCTCACCGCTGGCCGCGCTCGATGCGGCGTCGGTGGTCGAGGAGGCCGACGTGCTCGACGACACCGAATGCGAGGAGGACGTGCTCGCTTCGCCGCCCGAGCCACCGGCCCCGCCGGAGCCGCTGGGCATCGTGTCGTCGCCGCACGCAGCGATGGCGAGTGAGAGTCCGAGGCCGATCGCCAAGCGCTTCGTCGTCATCGCGGGATTCTCTCACGCGACAGGGTTGCTGGGGTCGACGCGTTCGTCGTCGCGGTGGCCGACCTCGCCGGGGGTGCCATCGTGGCGACTGTCGATCTCTCGGACATGTCGCGCTTGGCAACCCATGCGCGAGACGTCGATGTCATATCGATGCAGTAGCGGTCATGGCGCGACGAGGATGTGCGACGAGTGCGACGAGCGCGCGTCGTCCTGCTCTGCAATCGCCAAGCGCTTCGTCGTCATCGCGGGGGGCCGCCTTCGCCTTCTTGGGTGGCTTCGCCTTTTTCGGCGCGGCCTTTTTCGGCGCAGCGGGTCGCGTGGCGCCGCTGCCCTTTGCGTTCGCTTCCGTCATTGTCGTCGCCAAGATACGTGACGCGAGCGCCGCGGACTTGCGACGCGACGATGTCCCAGGAAGCGACGGCAGGGATCGGGGCCAGGCTCGAACAGCGAGTCTCCACGCGCTGCGCAGCTCGCGACCGAAGACGGCTTCGTCGTTCTCATGGACGAAAACCAGTCCCTCTTGCGTCCTTGCCTACCCGCCCGGCTTCTTCGCCACGTACACGACGAAACGACGGCTGCCGCGCGCCGGGTGCTCGCGCGCGACGCCGAACCCAGCGGCCCGCAGGCGCGCGGCGTAGCTTTCGTGGAAGGCCTCGGCCCAGATTGCGAAGACGCCCCCGGGCCGCAGCGCCGCGAAGGCCCGCTGGCACGCGCGGGTGCCGTAGAGCGCGTCGCCGTCGCGGGTGCAATCGTCGGGGCCCACGTAGAGGTCGATGACGATCGCATCGAGCCGCGATGGCGCGTCGGACGCGGCGCGCAGCGCGTCGGCGAAGTCGCCTATGGAGACCGTCACCCTCGGGTCGTCGACCGAGCTGCCCGTGAGCTCGGCGAGCGGCCCCCGACACCAGGCGACGATCACCGGGTTCAGCTCGGCGACGGTCACCTGCGCTGTGCCGGGCAACGCGTCGAGCATGGCGCGCAGCGTGATCGCCATGCCGAGCCCGCCGAGAAGTAGCTTCGGCGTTCGAGCACTCGAAAGGCCGCGACAGGCCAGGGTGCCGAGCCCCGCCTCGGAGTGATGGTCGACGCTGTTCATCAGCACCCGACCGTCGATCGTGATCAGCCAATCTCGATCGCCACGGCGCCGCAGCGCGAGCTTGCCGTCGCGTGTGTCGGCCGTCGCGATCGAGGTCCACGGCAAGGTCATCGAGGGCGCGAGCTCATCGAGTGTGCGCCCCTCAAAGGCCAATCGAGCAGGAAGGTCAATCGGTGCGGGTCGAACAGGTGCGTTCGATCACTTCTTGGACCCCTTCTGCTGCTGGACGTCGTCGCTGGGACCCTTCTGGCTTGGCGGGGCAGTGAACGTGGGCGCTTGCGGCTTGACCGTCGCCTTCTTCGGCGCGGCCTTCTCGGGTGCCGACTTGGTGGGCGGCGTGACCGTCTGCTGCTGCGGTTGTGGGCTCGACCGCTTCTCGTCGCTCGGGGGCGCGTTGGGCGGCGGCGCAGTCGGAGCCGTCGGCTGCAGCGGCGGGACATCATCGAGCGACCCGGAGTCCTCGAGATCGATGACCGATTCCTTGCCGTTGCCCTTGCTTCGGGGCGCCGGTGGCTTCTTGGGGCCAACCTTGCGGTCGTCGCTCGGCGCGGGCGCCGGCGGCGCCTTGGTCGGTGCAACGTTCTTCGAATCGCTGTCGAGGTTGGTGGTCTCGGGCGGCGGAGGCGGCGGCGCCGACTTCTGCTGCTTCTGATCGATCTCGTTGTCGCGCGCCTTGTCGCGCAGGTTGCCCGCCGCCTTTTCGCGCGCCTCGCGCACCTCGGTCGCTTCTTCGCCCGCCTCATCGAGCTCGCGCGCGCGGTCCAGGCCGTCGATGCAACGCTGGTCTTCGCCCGCCTTGCACACCTCGAGCGCACCGGTACGGATGCGCCTTCCCTCCGCGAGCCGATCGAGCTCGGGGAGCGTGGGCTCCCGCGGCCCCTGGGCCTCCGGAGGCTTGGTCGGATCGGCCACGATCGGCTCGTCTTCCTTCCGAAGCCACGCCCAAACCAGGACGGCCATGGCGCCGAGCGCGGCGACGAGAGCAACCTCGGCCAGCCAGCGCTCCTTGAGGAAGCGCCGCATGCGCGAGACCCGCTGCCGCACGCGAGCCGGGGGGAGCTTCTCTTCCTCCGCGATGTGCTCGAGCTTGTCGCCCTCGCCCTCGCGGGCCATCCAGTCGAGGGTTTTGCCGGCCTCGTTGGTGGACTGGGCCTGCTCCTCCGCCCAGCGCACCAGGGAGCGTTCCTCGATGGGGGACGGGGCAGCCGGCTGGTCCGGAAGCTCCTCGTCGGCAGGGCGCTCCCGGCCCGAGCGCCGATGGGTGTCGGCGCATTTGTGGCGGGCGATGCCGACGACCCATTTGCGGAGCTCGGCCGGATCCTCCGGGCGCGCCTTGGCGGCCAGCGCGTCGAGCAGGACGGTCTGCACCACGTCGTCCACGTCGCCGCGGGACACGCGCTTCTTCACGTATTCATGAAGGAACCGACGCAGCTCCGGATCGGCCAGGCCGGGGGCGGCCGGTGTCGCGGCGGCGGTCGAGGTCCGGGAGGCAGAGGAAGGCATGGCGGCGGACATCGAGAGGGTATCGCGGCCAGCCCCACGAGTGTGACAGCCCTTCTTCGGGAGCGTGGTGCTATGGTCCGCGGCCGCATGGCGGTGACGACGGCGCGACAGCATTGGCTCATCAAGAGCGAGCCCTCCAAGTACGCGTGGGCGCAGCTCGTCCGCGACGGCAAAACCCAGTGGGAAGGGGTGAGGAACTTCGAAGCGCGCAACAACCTTCGCGCGATGAAGACCGGCGATCTCTGCCTCTATTACCACTCGACCGACGGGAAGGACGTCGTCGGCATCGCCCGAGTCATCAAGGAGGCGTACCCCGATCCCACCGCGCCCGGTGAAGACTGGAGCGTGGTGGAGGTGGAGCCGGTGTCCCCCATCAAGCAGCCGGTCACGCTCGACGACATCAAAAGCGACGCGGCGCTGGTCGACATCCAGCTGCTCAAGCGCTCGCGCTTGAGCGTGGTCCCGGTGTCGAAGATCCACTTCGATCACATTCTCAAGCTCGGCAAGACGCGCCTCTCCGCCAAGGCGTAGGAGCACTTCGTCGTGATAGCGACAACCCACAAGCTCTTCGTCTGCGCGGCCCTCGTCGTGGCCGCGGCTGGCGGCTGCACCGGCTCCACCGTCCCCTGGACGTTTGAGGGCGAGCCGGTATGCGCCGACTTCAAGGTAGGCGCCTCGGCCGAAACGGCGCACGGCGGGCTCAAGAAGCCCCTGCGCGCCAGCTTCAAGGACGGCAAGGACGTGATCGCGCGGGTCGTCATCTACGGCTTGCGCACCAAGGGAGACGTCGCGACGCCTCTGCTCCTGCCAGACTCCAACGCCGAGTACGACGTCGAGTGGGCCGAGTGCGAAAACGAGCGCGCGCCCGTTGTCATGTCGAAGAGCAAGCCCTTCGACACCAAGTACGAGTGCGGCGAACCGAAGGTCTACGCCAACGTCAAAGTCGCGACCAAGAGTGGCGAGCCCAGCCGCAAGATCGCGGCAACACTGCCCCCCGCTACGCCCTGCTGGGAGGCCGACGCGGCCACGCCAGCCGATCCGAGCGCCGCGCCGAAGCCCTGACGTTCTTGCTCCCGCCCTGAAACGAAAAAGGCTCCCGATTCGGGAGCCTTTCGTCGTTTCAGCGGTCGCTTCAGGACGGAAGCGGACCGCTGCGCGCGGTCGCGGCGGCTTCGATCTCGCCCGGTGTCGGCGGCGGCGTGAACGGCAAGCACGGCGTGATGCCCATCGGGTTCAGGACCTTGGCGTTCTTGTGGTGGTTTTCGTGGAAATAGATGCCGAACCAGATGCGATTGCCGAGCCAGTAGTAGCCGTGGTCCAGGTTGACGGGCTTGTAATCGCCGCTCGGCGAAAAGGCGTTGTGCGTCGACCAGTTGAAGTGGAACAGGTGCAGCGCGCCGATGATGCTTGCCGGCACGAAGAGGAAGACGAACGCGCTCGGCCCGAGGAAGGTGAACCACGTAAAGATGACCAGAAGGTTCGTCGCGTAGCTCACGTACGCCCGCAGCTTCTCGTAGCGGCGCGTCTCCGGCGTGTCGCCGTGGAGATCGAAGTAAGTCTGCTGCAGCTGGTGCTCGACCCCGACGATCGTGTTCCGGACGAAGTCCCAGTAGCTCTTGAAGACCGGGTGCGGGTCCTTCGCAGTGTCGTCGCTGAAGCGATGGTGCCGCTGATGCACGATCTCCCACGAGGCGAAGCGCGTGAGGATGACGGTGCCGCAGATCTCGCCGATGAGCCGGTTGATGGCCTTGGGGAAACTGCCGTGCGTGCAGACGTGGACGAAGACGCTGCAGAGGATCTGCACGTAGGTCACGATCGGCAGCAGAAGGAGGTAGCTCCACTTCCACTCGGCGATCAGCCCCTTGTGCCCTGCAAGGTGCATTGCCGCGAGCGCCGCCACCGCCAGCACGAAGTATGCGGCATCGTACCAGAGGTAGAAGTACCGGTTGCGCCGCAGCTGGGAAAACGGGAGGGACGTGAGCGTCGTGACGATGGCGGACAAGGGACGCCTCCTGAAGTCGGGCACTGCCCCGGGGTTTCCCCTCGGTGCCGGCGGCGCGATGCTACTACGGAGGCTCGCGGGGAGTCCATCGCGCACCGTCGAAGAATGGACGCTTCCGCGGTGCGGCCCGGTCGAACACGCCTGCAAACGGGCCGATACTGCCCACCCGTGGGCGCCGCGCGAACGCGGCTCTGGAGTTGCTTCCGCTCTGAAGCCGGTGTTAAACGCATCCGTGTCCAGCCCTGCTGCCGCCGGCTCTGTTGACGCCGTGGTTCCAGCCTCAGGTGGCCTTCCTCGGTCGGCCACGCGCGAGCCCTGGCTGGTGAAGCACCGCGCCGAGTGGCGGCAGATCGGAATCGTCGCTGCGTACTGGGCCGTCCTCGGGGCGATGCTCTTCGCCCCGAGCTTCAGGCACCCTGTCCTGTTCGTTCTCGCGTGCGGACTGAGCTTTCTCAACGCTGTGGTCATCCATAACCACATGCATCAGGGAATCTTCCGGAGCCGGGCGTTCAACCACGCGTGGCGCCGGGTGCTGTCGTTCGGAGCGCTCTACCCGGCCAGCGTGAACGTACCGGCGCACAACCTCGTGCATCACCACTTCGACGACGACGGTCAGCCCGACTGGGCGGCCCCCGATCAGGTGGGCTTCAAGTGGCACCTGCTCAACCTCATCCACTTCCCCAATGTCGCCGGGCCCAACACCTTCGACGGCGCGCAGCGCTGGGCGGCGATCGGCGGACGCGAGGAGTTCAAGCGCCAGTACACGTGGGACAACCTCTTCGCGTTCGGCGTCACCGGAGCCCTGATCGTCCACGACCTGTGGAGCACGCTGTTCTTCGTCGTGCTTCCGCAGCTTTACGGGGCACGCTGCATCCTGCGCATCAACCTCATCCAGCACGACGGTTGCGACACGACAAGCGAATGGAATCACTCGCGAAACTTCGTCGGCCGCGCCTTCAACTGGATCATGTGCAACAACGGCTTCCACACGATCCATCACAACCGCGCCGGATTGCATTGGTCGGTCCTGGCTGAAGCGCACGACCGCGAGGTGAAGCCGCGCATCGACCCTTCGCTGGACGAGCCGAGCATGGTGGCCTACCTCGCCCGCGTCTTCCTCCTCACGCCGGCTCGCCCCGCCGCGAAGGACGTCGCGCAGGCCGAATCCGGTGCCGTGGTGTCCGACACCCCTGCCCTGCCGGCTCGCGACGTCCGCTGGGTCGAGGCCGAACGCGCCGCCGATCTCGCGCCGACCCGCGCCGCCTGAGGCCACACATCTTGCTGACCCACGAGGTCATGGGCGTCTTCGCCCTCGGGGTGCTCTGGCTCAACGCCGTCCTCGTTGCGCTGGCAGCGCTGGCGCGCGCACGCGATCTCCTCGTGATGCGCGCCGTCATGAAGCCCATCGATCCGGCCCGACCCGACGGTTACGGCGTGCTCTCAGGTCGGTTGGAGGCGCTGGCGCCACAGGTGACGCCGGGGGTGGCGGGCGCCCCGCTGGCCGAGCTGCTCGTCGAGCAGGTCGGTCGGTATGCGGCGGGCTCCAAGCGGGCGATCCTCTGGCACGACCGTTCGCACGCCTCGACGATCCGCGCGAGCAAGCTCGCGGTCGGTGACCAGACGTTCGAGGTCGACGCCGCAAGCGAGCTGCAAGCTCGAGTCTGGCTCGACGCCGCGACCGTCGCTGCAGCCGCTGCTTGCGAGGGCCGCGCCGCGTTCGAGGCGACGTTCCCGGCGGCCCGCAAGGCGAAAGGCGCTGCGCGCACGGTGTGTATCCCCATCGTGGCGGGAACCACGGTCTGGTTGGTGGCGGATGCGCGGCGGGAGGATCGCGGCATCGTGCTCGGTGCGACCACGGCCGCACCCATCGTCGTTTCGACCTTCGATCCCCGGGCCTGGCTGGGCCGCCGCGCCACCTGGCTCATCCTCTTCGCACCGATCGCCCTCGCCCTCTGCGCGGGGTGCACCGCCACCGCGCTGCGTCCGCCGGTGTTCGACGGCACCGTCAGCAAGCTCGGCGGGCTCGCGAGCTTCATCTACTTTCTGCTGGTGCTGCCGGCCGGCACGCGGATGCGCGACCTCACGGCCCTGCCTCACACGCGCGGCCTTCGCGGTCGCTGGGACGGGCCCGCTGCCGTGGCGGCCACACCGAACGAGATCCCCAAGAGCTGAAGCGACGGCGAAGCGATACGTTTGCGGCATGAGATGCCGCGCCTCGTGGTCGCTCGTCCTCGTCGTCGCGACGATCGTCTCAGGGGCCGGCGCGCAGGAGCCGGTGTGGCCGCCGCCCGACACGCCCGTGTCGACCGCGCCGGTCGGAACGACCCCCGTACAGATGCCACCTGCCGCGACGGCTCCGGTCGCGGCGCCCCATCCCGTGGCCCCGCCGGCTCCCGCTGCGCCCGTGGCGCCCTCGCCGCCGCGCGCTCCGCCGCCTCCGGGCGCTCCGCCGCCTCCGGGCGCTCCTCTGGTCGGACGCCCCATGGCCCGTCCCACCAGCGTCGAGGACTACGCGCGTCTGAGACGTCGTCTGAAGGAGGAGCTCAAGACGGCGGAGCGACGCGATCGCGATGCAGAGGCATCGCGACTGCGCAGCGAGCTCGACATCGCCAACGACTGGTACCGCGAGGACGTCGAGCGACGCAGCGCTGGCGCGTTCGTCAGCGGCATCATCGCGACGAGCCTCGGCGGACTGTCGTTGCTGACCGGCCTCGGCCTGCAGATCGCGACCGCCGCCACCGATGCGAGCAACGCAGATCGGGATCTGACCGGCGCGCTCCAGGTCAGCGCGGACATCACGCTGCTCTCCGGCGTCGCGCTCCTCGGCGCTGGCATCCCGCTCATCGTGTGGGGAGGCGAACGGGTGATGGCCGATCAGTACGAAGCGTCGGAGACCAGCTCGCCCCACGTGCCGCGCATGGCGGTGTCGGTGGCCGCCGCCGGGGCCCGATTCGATGCGACTTTCTGATTGCGGAAGAGCCTAATCGCGGAGCAGCGGCACCACCCACCTCGTCCAGCTGCGCGACGGCAGTGGTCTCCACGTCGCATCTTGGCCAAGATGCGGCGATGACACGCGGTCGAGCAGCGGTTGCATGCGCCACTCTGGTAGGCATTGCCACCTCGGGCGTCGTCGGTATCGCCAGAGCGACGCCAGTGCGACGCCGCCCCTCTCGGTGCCATGGCCTTTGCGAAGTCGAGCGTCGATCCTTCGGAAGGATGCGCCTTCGACTTCGCGTTTCGGGCCTCGGCGCGCGTCGGGACGCGCTGCAAGTGCGCGATCTCTCGTCGCCTCGGGGTAGCGCGGGGTAGTGCGCGCACGAGATGCGAAGTCGCAAGGCGTTCCTCTTGAAGGATTGGCCCTCCACTTCGGGCGCGACCCGACACGGGCACGGGGCAGCGAGCGTCGAGCCCTTACGCCACGCGGCCGCCCATTGCGTGCCGCAGCCGCTGCAGCTCCTGGCGCATGGGGCCGACGAATTCGACGCTAATGGTCTGCTTGCGGCCCTTTCTGCCGCCGACAGGGCAGCACGTACACGGGCCTCGATGTCGAACGAGAGATCTCCCAGGTCGGGGTCGAAGCGGACAAGCGCTGCAACGTCCTCGTCCGCCGAGCGACGTGTTTATAAAAGGCTCCAGAATGGAAGGTCGAGTTCATCGTCCGCAAGAACCGCCCGTTCAGTCGCGAGGAATTCGCGGCGCGCCCGCACCGCGATTCGTCGGGAGCTCGAGAACCTGCTCGGGTCGCTCGAAGGATAGAGACGGCGCAGCGGCGCGCATCGGGGAGACGACCCTGTTCTGCAATCCTCGGCCTGCAGACCGACCTACGTCAGGACCTCGCGCGACGCACCAGGCGCGCCGTGATGCCATGTTTGGGTCGGAGCGTGACCGACGTCTCGGGCACGCCGGGCTCCCGCACCTCCACCCGGAACGCGCGAGCCAGGGTCGCCAGGATGAGCACGGCCTCCATCTGGGCGAACGCCTGACCGATGCAGAAGCGCGGCCCGCCACCGAACGGGAAGTACGCGTAGCGGTGCAGCGTCTTGTGCAGATCGCCCGCCCATCGTTCGGGTCGAAACACATTTGGCGCGTCGAACCAGCGCCGATCGCGGTGGAACGCCCAGGGGCAGAACCACACCCCTTCGCCCTCGGGGACGAGCCATCCGCCTGGCAAGATGACATCTTCGCAGGCCTCGCGGCCCATCGACCAGGCGGGTGGCGCCATGCGCAGCGACTCGCTGATGACGTTCGCCGTGTATGTCAGCCGCGGTAGATCCGCGGGCGTGGGCGCGCGGTCGCCGAGCACCTCGTCCAGCTCCTCCTCCAGCGTTTGCCGGACCGCCGGGTGCTGCGACAGGAGATCCCAGGTCCAGGAGAGGTTGATCGCTGTGGTCTCGTGCCCCGCGAGGAAGATGGTGAGGCACTCGTCGCGCAGCTGCTTGTCGGACATGCCCTGGCCGTCCTCGTCGCGCGAAAGGAGCAGCATCGAGAGCAGATCGCTCGAGGGCGCGCTCGCCTTGCGACGGCTCGCAATGAGGCCGTAGATGATCCCGTCCAGGCTCGCCACGCCGCGATCGAACCGGCGCCGCTGCGGTGTCGGGAGCTTCTTGAGCATGGGAATGAATAGCTCCATCGGGTCGGCGACCACCGTGAGGATCGCGTCCAGCGCTTCGGCCACCTCGTCGGCGCGGTCGCCGACGCTGGCGCCGAAAAGGGCGTGCGCGACGATGTCGACGGTGACGCGCATCATGTCCTTGTGGACGTCGCGCTCCTCTCCGTCGCGCCACTCGGCAGCGAGGCGAAGCGCATGGTCGACCATGATCTCGCCGTAGCCGGTGATGCGGTCACGATGAAACGCTGGCTGGGCAAGCCTTCGTTGCTTGCGCCAGAACGCGCCCTCGCTGGAAAGGAGCCCCTCGCCGAGCACGGGGCGAAGCGTCGTCTGAAGAAACTTGTCCTTTCGCCATAGACGATTGCGCGTGACGAGGATGTCCTCGACCAGATTGGGGTCGCTGACCAGCGTGACTTTGAGCGGGCCGATCTGCACACGCACCACGTCGCCGTAGCGGTCCCGCGTCCCGCAGAGGAACTGCAGCGGGTTGCGCTGGAACGCGAGCATGCTTCCGACCACGGGAAGGCCGGTCGCACGCGGCGGCAGGACGCCGGTCGCCATCATCGGGCCCGCGGACGACGCCGAATCCGAGCCACAGCCAGAGCGACGGCTGCGAGGGCGACGGCCGATGCACCGCCGTTCGACCGCCCCGCGGTGCGGCAGTCGCATCCGCGGTCATCGTCCTCGGCGGCGTCACTGCCCGAGGACGCCGCGTCGATTCCGCCCGCCCCGGCTGCCGCGTCGCTTCCTCCCGTTCCGGGGGGATCGATCGGTTCGCTGGCGACGAGCTTGATGAGCGCCTGCCCCGTCCGCCCCGTCGCGTCGCGGACGCGTGCCTTGGCGATGTGCTCGCCCGCAGTCGCGACCCGCACCGTCGCGTTCGGGCCCACGCCGTCAGCGTCGTAGGTGCCGTCGTAGTCGACGTCGATCGAAAGCCCGAGCATCTCGGCGGCCTCTTCGGCATCCGACAGGACGAGCGTGATGGGCGAGTCGACACCGACCGTCACCTCGAAAACGCCTTCCGCCACGATCGGCGATGCGCCATCGGGCGGCGCCTCGCCGGTCACCGCCCGATAGGCGTCGACCTTCCCGAAGCCGAAGTCGTCATTGGGGACGGCGCCGGTGAACGAGTCGGTGATCGCGGTGTCGGCGAGGCGCTGACGCACGTCATCGCCGGTGAGATCGGGCTCGGACTGGAGGAGCAGTGCGGCAGCACCCGCGACGTGCGGGCTCGCGCCCGACGTCCCCCCGTACAGGAAGTAACTCACGGGGTAGCCATCCAGATGACCTGCGGTCCACGGGTCGGCCGGGCCGGAGATCCACAAGGCGCGTTCGCCGTCGATGCGGTGCCCACGACCCGAATAGCCGGCGCGCTGTCCTGGCTCGCCCCAGTACTCGACCTCGCCGCGGCCGACGTAGGCCGCGATGCCCATCCCGTGATCGGCGGTTCCCGGATAGCCGACGAGATGATCCTCGGAGACGTGCTCGGTGAAGGCCGCGCCGACGCCCCATCCCGACACCTCGTCGAAGACATAGGCGAAGAGCTCGACGTCCTGCGCGCTGGTCGCCGCAGGATCGGTGATTCGAAGCGTGTAATCGCCGGTCTCGAGAGCCCCTGCGCCGGAGCTCGCGAAGAGGTAGCCGGTGGTCAGCGCCGTGCCTCGGCTCGAGTCGACCCGCTGGTTGTAGATCGTGAAGTCGTCGCCGAAATCCGTCTCCTGCGGGGTCGCGCTGCGGGTGAGCACCGCACTAGCCTGGCCGCTGGGCGAGACCAGCTCGAGCTCCAGATCGCGCGACGGTGTCCTCCAGAGGAGCGACAAGCCCATCACCTGGATGCCGGATCCCTCGGGGACATTGATGGGCAGCGTGGTCGTCTCGCCCGCGGGGATCGTCAGCTTGGCCAGTTTGCGCGCCGTGGACAGATTTCCTGCTGGATTGATGTGCGACACACCCTGCGCGGACGTGTCGTCGATCAACGCCTCCATCTCGCTCGAGCCGTCGAGGTGGTAGCCAACCCAGGGTGCGTACTCGTGGAGCACGACGCGCGCGCCTTCTCCGATGCACCAATCGGTCAGCTGCAGCTCATTGTCGCCCTGGTCGCTTGTGGCCATGATGAGATCGGCCTCCGGAGCGACGCCGACGAGCTTGGTCAATCCACGGACGCCCGCGACCAGCACGCCGCTCGCGCCCGTCCCGTGGGACATGGCCTCTTTGTAGGGCGCGTTGATCAGGTTTTCGCCCCGCCTGAAGGTGAAGCCGTTCAAGCGGAACGCTGCGATCTTGGAGGTGCCGAGCGCGATCAGACGCTCGCCCACGTCGAGCTTGCCGTTGTCGTTGACGTCATCGGGGAGGAGCCATCGCTCGCCGAGGCTCGGCGACGTCGAGTCGAACCCAGCGTCCTTGCCGAAATCGCGCGCGCCATTGGCGTTGTCGTCGGCGTACAGGAAGTCGTCTTCCAGCTGGTAGACGCCGTCGGCGTCTTCGACCTCGCCGGAGCGTTCGCCCTTCACCGCGTCGGTGAACTCGACCATCACCGCGCCCGCACCGACATCGACCTGGTCGACGCCGGGAGTGAAGACGCCATCTCCGTCGCTGTCGATCCAGTCGAAGGTGCCCCCATCGGCGCGGAAGAACAGCGGATGAAAGACGTCGATCCCGCTGTCCACGTCGCAGATCGTCATGCCCTGGCCGGTCAGATCCATTCCGGCCTGGTTGCGCAGGCGGTGCACCTGAGGTGCGTGCATGAGCTCCGTCGTGACGTCGAGCGGGCGGGGATGCGGCACCACCCCACCGTCGAGCGTCACGTTTCGCACGCCGGGAACGGCGGCGAGCGCGGACACGGAACCGGCATCGGCGTCGACCACGACCACGCGGCGACGGATGAGGGGCGATCCGTCGGCCCGCAGGACTGGCGCCGCACCTTTCGCTCGAAGCGCCGCCAGGTCCGCCGCACCCGGAACGTGGTCGAGCTCGACGAGCAGCGACACGCGAACGGCCCCGCGGGCGATTCCCATCCGGGGCGCGCGAAGCGCGGCGCGCGCAGCGATCCGGATGTCGACCGAAGCCTGGGTGAAGGGAGCCGGAGCCGCCGTAGTGGGCGGCCCCGCCAGGGTGGTAGACGTGGTCGCCAGCCCAAAGACAGAGGTCAAGCAGGCGACCGCAGTGTGCATTTCGGAACGCATCGATCCCCATTCGTGCAGAGCCCGTGCCGCGCGGCCAGCAGCGTCTCGGAGCCAGGTTCGGGGGGTGCATTCCCCGAGCTTTTCGACTATCGGTGACCCGCGGCTGCGGCTTGTCCGAACTGGCCGCCACCGCGACCTTGAGCCAAGACGAGCCGCCGCTCCGCATCCCCAAGGCCCCTGGCGTCCCCCGCGGCCTCGAGTCGCTGACGGCGCCGGACGACGCCGACATTGAGCACGCGCCCGACTCGGCGGGGCCTCCTTCGTCCCGTGCGGGTCGGTTCTTCGCCTGGCTCACCGATCGTCAGACGCGCCGCCCCTGGCGGTTCCTGGCGTTCGCGCTGCTGACCATGCTTGCGACGACCGCGCTCTCCGCGTGGAAGCTCAAGGTGCTCGCCGGGTTCGAGAACCTCCTCCCCGAAAATCGCAAGTCCGTCCAGGAGCTCGAGCGCGTCGCGAAGCACACCGCGGGCGTCTCGATGATGTTCGTCGTCCTCTCCGCGAAAGAGGGCGTGAGCCCGCCGCCGACCGAGGCGATGCGCATGGCCGCCGACGCCATCGTACCCAAGGCGCTCGCACTCGGTGCGCCGTGGGTCGGCAGCGCCGAGAGCGGCGTGCACGACGCGGTGAAGTTCCTGGCGCCGCGCGCCGGTCTGTTCGCCGACAAGGACAAGCTCGCCCGACTGCGTGACGAGATCGAGGAGCGCTACAAATACGAGGTCCGCAAAGCGAGCGGCGGCGACCTCGGGGTGGAGGATGCGCCGCCGCCGTTCGACGCGCAGCGCTTCGCGAAGATCGTCGGTATCGACCAGGAGCTCACGCAGGATCGCTACCCCGGCGGCTACTACCAAAGCCCCGACGGGCGGCATGTCATCGTCGCGATCCGCTCCAAGGTGCACGGCAGCGATCTGAACAACGGCAGCGAGGCCATCCGACGCGTCGAGCAGGTCGTCCGAGACGTCGACGTGGCGCGCTTCAGCCCCGACATCGAGGTCGGCTACACCGGCGATCTCGTCACGGCCATCGACGAGTACAGCGCGGTGAACACCGACCTGCGGGACGTGGGGCTCCTCGGGGCGATCATGATCCTGGTCGTCTTCCTCCTCTACTACCTGCGGATCCGCACGCTCGTCGCCATGATGCTGACGATCGCGGTCGGTGTTTCGTGGACCTTCGGCCTCACCACGGTCGTCATCGGCAACCTCAACCTCGCGACCGGCTTCCTCTTCACCATCGTGGCGGGCAACGGCATCAACGCCGGCATCATCTTCATGGCGCGGTATCTCGAATGCCGGCGGATGGGAGACTCGCTGTCGCACTCGATCCTGGTTGCCCACGAGGACACCTGGCTGCCGACCCTGACCGCCGCCGCCGCCGCCAGCGTCTCCTTCGGGTCGCTCCTGGTGACCGAGTTTCGCGGCTTTCGCGACTTCGGGATCATCGGCGGGTGCGGCATCCTGATCTGCTGGCTGGCGACCTACATCACGCTGCCGGCGATCCTGGCGGCGATCGAGAAGTGGGCCCCGATCGGGACGCTCAGGGTCGGCGGCAAGGGCTTCTTCCAGCGCCTGCGCTTCTACACGCAGGGCGGCGTCGCGTTCGGTCGACCGTTCGCCACCCTGGTGTCGTGGGCGCCGCGCACAGTGGCCATCACAGGGCTGCTCGCCGCGGCCGCCGGGACGGTCGCGATGGTCGCCTACGTCCGCGGCGATCCGATGGAGTACGACCTCAAGAACCTCCGCACCGATGTCAGCAAGCGTCAGGCGCGTGTCCGCCTGTCCGGTCTGGCCGACGAGATCACAGGGCACGTGGGCGCCGACGGCATGGCCATCCTGGTGCAGAGCCCGGACGAGGTGCCGCTGCTGCAGAAGGCGCTGCGCGCGCGTCGCGACGCGGCCCCCGAAGGCATCAAGCCCTTCAAGGACGTCCACGCCCTGCAGGATTTCGTGCCGATCGAGCAGGCCGACAAGATCCCCATCCTGCTCGCCATCAAGGACCGCATCCTGCGCGTCCAGAAGCGCAACTTCTTCAGCGACAAGGACTGGGCGCAGATCCAGCCCATGATCCCTCCGGACGACCTGAAGCCGTTCGGGATGGCGGAGCTGCCCGACGAGGTGGCCCGGTCCTTCACGGAGACCGACGGCACCCGGGGGCGCATCGTCTACATCAGCCCGACCGACGTCACGCTGGTCGACGACGCCCACTACCTCTTCCGATGGGCCGACAGCTTTCGCGAGACGAAGCTCGAGGACGGGACGACGATCTGGGGCTCTGGCCGCGCGGTCATCTACGCCGACATCTGGGCCGCCGTTCTATCTGACATTCCGCCTGCTATCGCACTCTCTCTGATTCTCACGATCCTCGTAGTGGTTCTCGCGTTTCGCGGCGGCCGCCCGGCGCTCGCGGTCGTCGGTGCGCTTCTGGTCGGGATCGCCTGGTTTGCAGGCACGCTGGTGCTGCTGGGAATCAAGCTCAACTTCTTGAACTTCATCGCCCTGCCCCTCACCTTCGGCATCGGCGTCGACTACGCCGTGAACATCGTGCAGCGCTACGTGAACGAGGGCGCGGGAGGCGCGCTGAAGGCGGTCCGCCACACCGGCGGCGCAGTCATCCTGTGCAGCATGACGACGGCGCTCGGCTACTTCGCCCTGGTCGGCTCGGCGAATTTCGGCGTAAGGAGCCTCGGCATCGCCGCCGTCGTCGGCGAGATCTGCTGTCTCCTTGCCGCGATCCTGGTCCTGCCCGCGGTGCTCGTCTGGGCCGACAAGTCCAAGCCGGTCGGAGGAATCAGCAGCCTGTCGACCCGACCGCCCCGGCGACGTCGTGGTGGGCACTGAGCAAGACCCACGATCCTGGCCCGATACTGTCGGCGCGAGCCCAGCCGGGACCAGGGCCGGGACCAGGCCCCCCGGAGGCCCACCGGAGGCGCCCCGGAGGGTCGGTAGGGTCGAGATCGGCGGTGAGCGCAAGGCGCCGCCGAGGAGCGCCCAGCGCGTACTTCCTGTACGTGAGCACGCACCGCAGGTGGCAACGCAGCGATCGCCGTCGAGGTCGGCCCTACCGATCCTCCGGGGAAGCGCAGCACCGAAAGCCTGTGGAGTAGTCGGCGTAGTCGAAACCGTGGGCGCGCACGGTCGACTGGCAGCCGTCCTTCTTGGCGCGTGCGTAGAAGCCGCCGACGAACGTACCTTCCGGATCGTCGACCCACTCGTCGAGGTTGCCGACCATGTCGGCGATCGCGTCCTGCCCCCAATGGCTGTCGCACTTCGGCGTCTCGCCGGTCTTGCGAAGCAACGCCTTGCCCTTGCTGGTCACACGGTTGAATCGGGGATCGGTGTGGTGGATGCTCGGGTTTTCATAGAGCAGCACGCCTGGGTGGGTCTCGCGAAAGACGTTGCAGATTCCCTGCACGTAGGTCGCGCCATAGGGGAAGTCCTCGTTCTTTTCGCCGCGGCAGGCGCGACGCCATTCCGGCTCGGTGCACAAGCGCTTCTTGGCGCGCTCGCAAGCCACCTTGGCGTCCTCGCCCGACGTGTAGCCAGCGGGGACGACGTGGACCCGGGGCTCGGCCGCGCGTGGTACGAGCGAGGGCGATCGTTGCCAGACAGGTAGCGAAGGAAGCGGCATCGAGCGGGCGAGCTCGGTGCCCTCGGCCGCCTCGGCAACGCGCTTCTCCCAGATCTCGAACAGGTAGCGCGCCTTCTTGCCCGCTGGCGGGTAGTACGGCGAGAGGGCCGCGCCGGTCGCGTCGGCAACCACGGTCGCCTCGTAGCGATCGATGCACAGCTTCATCGCCGAATCTTCCGGCGGCACCACCAGGACCATGCCCGCCGGGCACCGCGAGACCAGGTGGGGCGCAGAAGAAGGTGCGGTCGACGCGCTGGGTGAAGGCCCGCCGCTCAGCGATGGTGCGGGATCGTCGCCCGACGTCGAGGAAGCGCTCGATGTGCCGTCACCACCGTCGGTTCGATGGCATCCATCGCAACCGGGGGTGACGAACGAGAGCACGAGTCCTAAGACCAGCTGTCCAGAGTCGATTCGGGCAGGCATCGTCACCCCTGCCGGGCCACGCTCGGTCATGTCGAGGACGCACGCTACCTCTGCGCGATGGCGAGCGCGCCCACCGTCGAAGCGATGACCAACCAACAAAGTTTCGGAGACTCGCCGCGGCGTGCAAAGGTCGACGTGGCGGTCGTGGGCGCCGGCTTCGGCGGACTCGGCGCGGCACTGCGTGCAGCCGAGCTCGGCCGTAGCGTCGCCCTCTTCGAGACGCTCTCCTACGCCGGCGGGTGCGCAAGCACGTTCCGTCGCGGCAACGCCTCCTACGAGTCGGGAGCGACACTGTTCGCCGGTCTCGGGGCGGATGGCTTCTTCCAGACGGCGCTGCGTCGACATGGGCTCGAGGCGCCGGTGTCGCTACTCGATCCGGTCCTCCACGTGCGAACGCCTGAGCTTTCGTTCGACGTCCCGGCCGATCGCGACCGATTCGTGGAGGCTTGGGCGCAAGCCGAGCCGGTGCACGCGGGTGCGGTGCGCGCCTTCTTCACCGACCAGGCGAAGCTCGCTGCGACCCTGTGGTCGCTGTTCGAGGAGCCAGCTCTGCTGCTTCCCTTCGACTCTCGAGCCCTCTTGCGGCACGCGCGGAGCGCGCTGCGCTACGCGCCGCTGTTGCGCTGGGTCGGCAAGAGCCTGGCAACCATGCTCGACGCCTACGGGCTGCGCGACGCCAGGCGGTTGCGCGGCTACCTCGATTCGCTCTGTCAGATCACGGTGCAGGCCCGCGTCGACGAGGCCGAAGCTCCCTTTGCGCTGGCGGCGATCGACTACCCGTTCCGCGGGACCGGCCACGTCGATGGCGGCATCGGTACGCTGGCCCACCTGATGATCGAGGCTGCCGAGCACGCCGGCGCGGAAGTCCACTTCACCGATCGCGCGGAGAGCGCCGAACGTATCGCCGACGGCTTCCGTCTGCGCACCCGACGCGGCGAGGTCGTCGCCAAGCAGCTCGTCCTCAACTTGTTGCCGGCAGCCGCCGCCAAGTTGCTTGGCGTTCCGCTCTACCAGGGTCAACCGCTGGCACGCCTCGACGCCGCGATGCGAACCGGCTGGGGCGCAGCGATGCTCTACCGAGTGGTCCGCGACGAAGGTCTGCTCGCCGCGGGCGCACATCACGTCGACATCACCGACGGCAGCGGCCACGCTCCGACGGAGGGTCACCACGTGTTCTGCTCGGTCAGCGGCGCATCCGAAGATCGCGCCGGCGCAGGGCTGCGTACCGTCACCATCTCGACCCACGTCCCGATTCCCCAGCCCGGCGAGACGATCGCGAACGTTCAAGAGCGGATGCGAAAGACCCTCGACGCCGGCTACCCCGAGCTTGCGCGCGCCACGGTGCGAGAGATGACTGCCAGCCCGCGCACCTTCGCGCGCTTCGTCGGACGCCCCGAAGGTTGGGTCGGCGGCGTGCCTCGGCGCGTCGGATTGCACAACTATCGCGGCCTGGTCCCGCATCCGGTGCTGCCCGGCGTGTGGCTGGTGGGCGACACGATGTTCCCAGGGCAGAGCATCCTCGCGGCAGCGCTCGGCGGATGGAAAACGGCGGAGATGCTGCACGCTCTTCGCTGAGTGGTAAAAGCGGCGCCCATGGCTCGGCCCCTGCCCTTCACCCGACAAGAGATTCTCGACGCCACCGCCGTGCTGTTCTTCCAGCCGCGCAAAGTCCGCTTCCAGGACGTGGACGCCGCGGGAACTGTCTTTTTTCCGCGCATCATCGAGTACTTCGCCGACGCCTACCTCGCCATGCTGGACGCGCGAGGTGTCGACGTAGCCGGCAGCCTGCGCAAGCTCGATTGGGCGGTGCCGCTGGCGCACGTCGAGGCTGACTTCCTGGGCCCAATGCGCTTCGGCGATCACCTGG
>Ga0105046_10004934_pt1 | contig 21205 bp, 14 predicted proteins | sample MAT03_FD_78385 | JGI IMG/M metagenome (GOLD analysis project Ga0105046, IMG submission 78385) | Freshwater microbial communities from Lake Fryxell liftoff mats and glacier meltwater in Antarctica - MAT-03 (megahit assembly) | ecosystem: Environmental > Aquatic > Freshwater > Ice > Liftoff...
CCCGTACCACGGCCCCAATCAGGCGCACGGGCTGTGCTTCTCCGTGCGCTCCGGTGTCGCGATCCCTCCGTCGCTGGCCAACGTGTACAAGGAACTACGCACCGACCTCGACATCGAGCCACCACGCAATGGCAACCTGGAGGCATGGGCGCGTCAGGGCGTACTGCTGCTGAACACCACGCTCACCGTGCGGGCCGGGCAAGCTGCCTCGCACCAAGGCCACGGCTGGGAGATCTTCACCGATCAGGTGTTGCGCGCGGTCAACCACAAGCAACAGCGCGTCGTGTTTCTGCTGTGGGGCGCTGCGGCTCGCAAGAAGAAGGCGCTCATCGACCTCACCCGCCACGTCGTGCTCGAGTCGGCGCATCCATCACCGTTGAGCGCGCACAACGGTTTCTTCGGCAGTCGGCCATTCAGCCGCACCAACGCTGCGCTCGTCGCCGCCGGGCTGGCGCCGATCGACTGGCTACTCCCCGAACAGGTCGACTCGCCACAGAGTTGACCCAGACTGTCACCAACCACCGCCCATGGGCGGGTAGTCGTGCCGGAAGTGGCACTGTTACCCACCCTTGGGCGGCAGAAGGTGACAGATACGTCAGCCCGCCGGGCTGGGGTAATCGCCGCGTTCTTCACCGGACGGCGGCGTCAGATAAATGGCCACCGCGCCGTCCGGGTCGAACAGCTTGTCCTCCGTGGGCCATTCGCCGGGTAGATAGCGCTTACCACCGTCCACGTACTGGTACATGCCAGTGCCATCGCGGCGGATCTCGTCTTGGCCGGTGGCTGCGGCATCCCACCAGATGACCGTGGCGTCATCGACACCCTGGTAGTCGGGTACACCGCCCCAGTAACCCTTGTCGCCATAAGAGAGGTACGGCTGGCTGACGGCGGCCAACGTTCCATCGGCGGCAAACAGAGTGTCGCGGAAGGTCTCAGGGGTCACGTTCGGTCCGATGGCCTGGATCACTGAAAAGAACAGCGCAGGGTTCGGCGAGATGACTCCGATGCTGTCGTTGGCCGGCGGCTCGACACCCGTGAACCATTCGTAGTTGGCGTAGGAGCCACCAGTCTTGGGGTCGGTGCGAGCAGCCAACTGGGTGACACCGAATGCGTGCGACCACTGCTGCTGGTCGTAGGTGCGGGCGAAGGCGGTGACATCCACCAGCGTGCTGGCGGCGATGACCCACTCGGGGAAGTACTCCTGTGCCGTGGCCTCGTTGGTGAAGTCGCGCGGGGCCACCGGGTCACCGGAGAAGATGATGGTGGTGACGCCTGCCGACTTCATCTTGGTGATCACCTGCGACGCAGTCTGTTGAATCGTGGCGGGGTCCAGCTGATAGGCGGCGACTGCTGCGAACGGCGCACCTGCGGCTGCCATCTCACCGGCGAAGCGGTCGGCGAGGTCCTTCGATGCTCCGCTGCTTTCCAGATACACCTGCCCGAACACTCGCGGCTGCTCCTTCACGGCATCGCCGCCATGTGTCGCGTTCTTGCCGATGAGTTGCTTCTGCACGAACTCCAACACGTGTGTCTGCTTCTGCAGTGCGCTGCCGTCAAGCCCCCACACGTACGGGTCGCGCTCGGTGAAGAAGTCTGATGGTTGGCCGGGTGTGCAGCCGATGCACAACACCTGGCGTGCGGACAGCTCGTCGGCAAATGCACTCGTCAGTGCCGGTCCACCCAGCACCGCGAACGGCGAGTACTGCTCGGCGATCGTGGCTGCGTCGGCGCGTGCGGCGACTTCGTCGGTTGCACCGCCGGTGCCCTCGAACGTCACCAGGTTGATCTTGCGGCCGTAGAGCTCGTAGAACGCCGAGTAGTAGTCCACCAGACCCTTCATCGTGTCGAAGTAGTCCTGTGTGGTGTCGTCGTTGTCGATGGCATCGGTGATGTAGGCGATGATCGGGTCGCCCTCTTGCCCGACGTAGTTGACCAGCGTGATCTCGTCAGCCGTCACACCCGTCGCGGTGGCGCCGCCGTTGTCCCCAGTGAACGGTGCCATGCACTCCGGCGCGAAGTAGTCGGGCACTGCCAATCGACCGCGACTGGTGTCGCAGCGATCGCCCCAGTCGACGTCGCCTTCGATGCCCTGCTCGACCGCTTGCGCGTACGACAGCGGGAAGGTGATCTCTGCGGGGCCCGCCAACGTGGTGTCGGGTGCAGCCCCTGAATCGGTTGGTGCTGTCGTCTCGTTGGGTGGCGTTGTCGCTTCGGCGGCGAGGGTGGTGGTTCCCGCGTCGACCGACTTCGAATCGTCGTCCTTCGTCAACAACAGCACGCCGCCGCCGATGGCGACCACCGCGAGTACACCCGCGATTGGTCCCCATCGTTTCAGCTGACGGTTGTTGCCCCCTGATGCTCCAGAAGTGCTGGCCGGTTGCATGCCTACCCCCTTGTGCCAGAGCGCTCTCGCGCTGCTGCGTTGTTCCCCAAATAGCTCTCTATCACGTCTGGATGACTCAAGACGTCAGCAGGCGGCCCCTCGGTGAGGACCGCCCCTTGGTCGAGAGCTACCAGGCGATCGCTGATCGATGAGATCAGTGGAATGTCATGTTCGATGACCAGCAGACTGGCGCCCATTTCGTCGCGCAGCCGGCGCAGCACGGGTGCCAGCGCCTCCACTTCGCGCTGGGCAATGCCGCTGCTGGGTTCGTCCAGCAATACCATGACGGGACGGTGTGCGGCGATGCACGCAAGGTCGACAACACGTCGAGTACCGGTACTGAGTTCACGCACGAAAGAGTTCTGATAATCGCCCAGGTTCATCAACTCGATGAGTTCCTGAACGCGCAGCGCGGTGCGTTCTTCGTCGTCGTACACCGCGGGAAGTCGCAACGCTGCGGACAGTGCGCTGCGACTGTTGACCCAACGCTCGAGCGCTACCGCCAGCGTCTCGCGCACCGTCATGTCGGGGAACAGTCGTGCGTCTTGGAAGCTGCGGCCGAGGCCCGCACCGGCCCGCTCGCTGGCGCCCAGGTTGGTGATGTCGCGACCCTGCAGGTCGATACGGCCGCTGTCGACCGGCACGAAGCCGCTGATGAGATCGAAGATGGTGGTCTTGCCGGCGCCGTTGGGGCCGATCATGCCGACGATCTCGTGCGGGCGAACGGTGAACGTGGTTCCGTTGACTGCCCGGTTGCCACCGAACGCCACCGAAATCTCGGTCACCTCCAAAAGCGGCGCCGCACCGACGTCGTCCACGCGCACGCTGGCGACGGTAACCGCCGCGCCGGGCTTTTCGGGCACGGCAGCACCCGACAGGAACACCGAACGTAGGAGGTCCTTACGGTCCAGCAGTTCGGAGGTCGGGCCGCTGAAACGGATGGTGCCGCGCTCCATGAAGTAGGCCCGCTCGGCCACTGTGAGGGCCACGTTGACGCTCTGCTCCACCAGAATCACGGCGGTGCCCTGGTCGGCAACCCGCTGCACGATCGGCAGCAACTGACCCACAATCACCGGCGCGAGACCAAGCGACAACTCGTCGATCAGGAGCACCCTCGGCTTGGCAACGAACGCCATGCCCAGGGCAAGCATCTGCTGCTGGCCGCCACTGAGGTCGCCCGCATCGCGGTGCAACCGTTCGCGCAGCAGCGGGAAGATTTCCAGCACCTCCTCGATCGCCTCGGCGCGTCCCTTGGGATCGTGTCGGCGCGTCCAGCCGGCAAGCTGCAGGTTCTCATTGACCGTGAGGCCGCCGAACACGCCCTGGCCTCCTGGCATCTGGCTGATGCCCAGCGCGGCGATCTCGTTGGGAGGCGCGTGTGTGACATCGCGACCGTCGAGAATGACCGCGCCGCGGTCTGCTTCCACGACACCACTGATCGACTTCAGCAGCGTGCTCTTGCCAGCCCCGTTGGTACCCAGCAGTGCAACGATCTCGCCTTCCTTGACATCGAAGTTGACCCCGAACAAGACCTGCCGACCGCCGTAACCGGCGTCGAGATTTCGGATCAGCAGAAGGTCGGCTTCGCCGCGACGGCGCTGGTACAACGCCTCACTTCGCGCCGCCGATGCCTGCCACACCTGCGCGATGTCGGCGTCGATCGTGTTCTGCGCCGTACCCAAGATGAGACTGCCGATGATGAACAGCGGCACCAGCGTGAGCATGGCCCAGCGAATGCCGACCTGGGTACTGATCCAGCCGATGAGCGGCAAGATCGTCAGGCCTGGAATCACCCATAGAGACGCAACCGAGAAGCCAGTCGCACGGGCACGAGCAGGAATCGCAAGGGAGAGAGCCACAAGAATTCCCGGCCCCACAACTGCGAGGGTGCCCGAGATGACGCAGTTCACCGCCACCGCAACCACGACGTTGGGTGAGAGCGCAAACGCGACGGAAGCAACCGAGGTGAGTAGTGCGACCTTGGAGATGAAGCGGATCAGCCCGCGCATGTCGGCCATGAATCGCTTGCTGATGTAGCGCGTCCCGATGACGAGACCGACCAGCTGGAATGGCTCCGAGACCGCTGCTGCGACGCCGCGACCGCGCTCATCGAGGCCGAACTGCTGCTCGTACATCAGCGAGGCGAGCACCACGAACCCGATGAGCGCCGTCGCCAAGAACGGCAGGCTCCACCACAGCCGCTGCAGCGTGTGAATCTTTTGCACAGTCCGCCAGCTCTCGGCGAACGACGGCACTGTCTCCTCTGTGTTGGCGACTTCCTCGCTCACACCCATCGCCTCGCGTTCCCACTTGCCACGAACAGGCTCGTGCAGCTTCAACGCGAGGAGGGCAAAGATGACGGTTGGTACCACGAAGACGATGAACGGCACACGCCACCCGAAGGCGTAGGCCAGCAGACCAGCGCTGAGCGGCCCGACAAATGCACCGACAGCGTTGGCCGCCCGATGGGCACTGAAAACCTTGCTGCGAGCCTCGATGGGATAGTAGTCGGCCAGCAACGAGTTGTGCGTGGGGTCGATGACCGCCTTGCCCAGGCTGCTACCGCTGCGGGCAATGGTGAGCAACACAACACCGGTGGCCAGCCCGGTCATGCCGCTGAACGTGCCCCAGATCAGTGCGCCGACGACGGCCACCGGCACCCGCTTCGATCGGTCCGCGTACTGCGCAATGGGCACCTGCAGGGCCAATGCAGCCACCGATGACAGGGCCACGATGCCGAGCACCTTGGTGTTGTCCAGGCCGAAATGGTCGCGGATGTTGGGCAGCAGAATGCCGAACGCCGTACGGTCGAGTTCGTCGACCGCATTCAACCCGAACAGCACGACGAGCGGAAACGCCGACTCCCCTCCGCAGATCCCGCGTAGCCACAGCATCGGGTGGGCGACATGGCCTCGGAAGCGAGCAAACGCACTCATACGGTCTCCTCGACAGTTTGTTCGTCGTCGGCGGCGTCGGGCTCGTCGACGCGCTGTCCGGTGATCAACCGCACCACCACATCGCGCAGCTTCACCCAGAGTCCGCCGAGCCCGCCCGGCAGGATCAACAGCACCAGCAGCACACCGAAGCCGGTGGACAGCAGTTGCCACGCCTGATCGGTGATGAACCAGCGGGTGCCACGCAGATACAGCGCTCCCAGCAGCGCACCACCAAGAGAGCCAACGCCGCCGATGACCGCGCTGGTGAACACGTTGAAGCTCTCGCCGGTGGAGAAGCTGTCGATGGAGAATGCCCGTTGCTGGTGCACGAACAGCGCACCACCGACACCGGCAACGAACCCGGAGATCACGAAGGCCGTCAGCTTGGCCTGTACGACGCCGATCGAGAAGCTCTGCGCAGCCCGCTCGTTCTCGCGGATGGCGATGATGACGCGGCCTGTGCGCGACCGACGAATGCCACGGAGCGCGAAGTACAGCAGCCCAAAGACGGCCAGCGAGTAGAAGTAGTAGCGGGTCGGCGAGTCGATGTTGATGCGACCGAACAGAGGTGGGCGGTCGAACCGGGTCTCGGCCTTGGGGAACCAAGCGAAGAAGCGGTCGTTGAGCAACCAGAATTCGGTGGCCAGACCGAGTGCGAAGGTGGTCACGGCGAGATACAGACCGCGCAAGCGCAACGCCGGCACACCCACCATGAACGCAGCGGCTCCACCGGCGATACCACCAATGATGAGCGCCAAGGTGAGGTCGACGTTCCAGCGGGAGGTCACCGCGGCGCTGACGGCCGCACCGATTCCAACGATCGCCATTTGGCCGAGCGAGACCTGCCCTGCCCAGCCGGTGAGCACTACCAATGACAACCCGATGATGGCGAACGACAGCAGGGCCGTTGCCTTGATGACGTTGCCCACTTCCAACAGCTGCGGCAGCAACAGCACGCCCATCACGGCGGCTGCCAGCAGGGTGTACCGCAGTGTCATGACCCACGAGTTGTTGGCCAGGTGCGGCGGTAGCGGTCGAACTTCTTCGGCACCACGCCAACTGCTGGTGGCATCATTGTCGCGCCGTGAGGTGGAGACTCGCTGCGCCAGGAGCGCAACGAACATGGCGCCCGCCATGATCGGGTAGGCGAGGTACGGGGTGTCAGCATTGCTTTGCACACCGAACTCGAGCAGCTTCAGGGCGATCGCCGCTGCGGCAATGACACCCAGGTTCTCCAGTCGTCCGATGACAAGTGCAGCGAGCGCGATCAACAGTGTCGGCAGACCCTCTGCAAACCCCAGTGGCACACCAGTGATACCGCTGCGCAGGAACAACGCGACGAACGACAGGCTTGCTGCCAGCATCCACACGACGGTGTTGAGCCGGGCAACCGGGATGCCCAGCATCGCCGCTCGGTCACTGCGCTCAGCGGCTGCACGAATAGCGATACCGAGACGACTGCGGTTGAGGAACCACGCCACACCGACCAGCGCGAGTGGCGCAACAATCATGGCGATGATGTCGTTGCCACCAAGAATGAACTTGCTGGAATCAGGCTTCCACGGAGGCATCGTCGCGGAGAGCGTCAGCTTCCAATCCACCGGCGCGGGCAGGCGCTGACTGGCCAGGTTCTTCCCCCACCAACGTGGCACCAGAATGCCGAGCACGATCAACAACTGCGTCACGCCCAACGTTGCGACCGTCATCACCATGCGCGACGCGTTGCGGAATCGCCGAATGATCGCCATCTCCACAACCAGGCCCAGCAAGAGTGCAACCAACAGACCGGCACCCAACCCCACCAGGTATGGCCACTGCCAGAACAGAATGAGAGCCGCGGCAAAGCTGGTGGGTACGGTGCCCAGATCCGCCTGCGCAAAGTTGACGACCCGGTTGGCGCGATAGATCAGCGCCATCCCGACAGCGAGCATCGCCGAAAGCACACCGAGAACGAGACCACGAGTCCAGAGGCCGAGCGGCATTCCGAAGAACACGAGTTGGATCGCGACAAGGCCAGCAATCGTGAGTACTGCCACCAAGGTGGCAACACTGCGCTGGGCCCCCGAGCGTCGCACCGGTTGGACCGTACAACGTCGAGTACACCCTCGGACGAACCCAGGAGTTTTGAAGGGGTGACTTGTCTCGCGACGCACCAGTCGGCAGGCTGTAGGCATCATGAGCCAAGCGAAGATCGTCCGGCGCTGCGCGTTGATAGGGCTGCTCGTGTTAGTACCCGTCGCGTGTAAGAGCAGCCGTACACCGGCAACGTCGACCACTACGGTCGCGACCACTACGTCGACTCCGACGTCCACCTCGACGTCCACCTCGACGTCCACCTCGACCACCACTACGTCCACCACGCTGCCGCCGACCACGACCACCGAGCCGCTCGTGGTCGAGGGTGGCATCGTCAAGATCGCCAACGCCTCGGGGGTCGATGGCGCTGCCAGCCAGGTCACCGACGAGCTCGCCGCCCTCGGTTTCACCACGGTCGGGCCGACCAACGCCGCAGGCATCGATGAGGACTTGGCGGAGAGCAAGGTCTACGTCATCGCCGGCAGCGAGGCCGTAGCCGAATCCGTCAGCAGGCTGATGGGCGGAATCCCCGTGTCGCGCATGCCAACGCCAGCCTGGATCAAGGGAGCCACCGCCGGCCTGGGCGACGCTACGGTGCTGGTGATGTTGGGCCACGATCTCGCCGGCACTGCGCTGGCCGACATGCGCGACTGACGCGCACAGGGCGCTACTGACTATGCCTCGACGACTTGGGCAATCCGCTCGAGTGTCTTGGTCATCGAATCAACCGTCTTCGACCGCAAGCCACGCACGGACCACGGTTGCTTCTCCTGGCTGATGTCCCAGCTTTCGCGGACCAGGGTTCCGCCGTCCTGGGGAACCAATTGGTAGCGCCAGATGCGGCCGCCGATGAACCACGACATCACCGTCAGAGTCGGCCGCGGCTGCCATGCAATACGAGCGTTCTCCTCGAACTCCACCACCGTGTTTTCCATCGTGTAGCCGATGCCCATCTTCATCGACATACCGAACTTGGAACCGAGCGTGAGGCGCTGCGAGCCCTTGTCAGCAGCATCGCCAGGAACGCCCTTCACAGTGCCGGAACCATCAATCTCCTGATGGCGTGACGGGTCGGCCAACAAGTCGAAAATTGCGCTGGCCGGAGCATTGATCAGACGCTCGACGGTGGCGATATTGCGGGACGAATCGGAGGTTTCAGGCATGCCGACGCCAACCGCTCGGGGGCCGCCATCATTCCCGATGTGTCAAGATGTGGTCAGGACGGGCCGATACCTCATCGATGCCTACGATCACTCACCGATTCTCTGCGATTTGCGCCACTGCCGTCTTGGCCGTCAGCACGCTTGCTTCGGTCTCGCCCGTCGAGACGGTCGCAGCTGTTGACGCGCCCTGGGTCACGCCCTCCGTGCCTGTAAAATGCACCACCGCACAGATGGACGCCGGCATGGTTGCCGGGTGCGCAATCACGCTCGGCTCCGGCCTTCCAGAGAGCCGCGGCTGGCCGGCACCGCCGTACCCGGACCCCGCCAACGGGGCGGTAGTACCATGGGTTGACCTCAGCGTCGGTTCCAGCGGAACGACGGTGGTCAAGGTGCAAAAGGCCCTGGTTGCCACCGGTGCCACCATCGCCGCCGACGGACAGTTCGGGCCGCTCACCGCTGGCGCCGTCACCACGTATCAGACCTCCATGGGCTTGGCTGCGACGGGCATCGTCAATGAAGCCACCGCAACGGCCTTGGGCGTGCAGAACACCGGCGTCGGCATCTTTCCACCCACTGGTTGGAGCTGGCTGGGTTGGGGTTACAACGGCAGCGAGGCCCTGTACCAGTGGGAGCAGCAGATCGTGGGAAACGCCGCCCAGATCGGCACCATCAAGCCCAAGCAACTGAAGAGTTTTCCGGATGCTCTGCCACTGTTCGAGGGCTTCGTCGCCGAGATCCAATCCAAGGGATACGTCATCGGCGACGCTGGCATGTACGTCTTTCGCTGCACAGCGAGTACCCGCAAGGATTGCGCCGGCCTCAGCCGTACCAGCCTGTCGAACCACGCGTATGGCCTGGCGTTGGACATCAACACCGCCGACAACCCGCTGAAGACCTACTACGGCGTCAATGGGGCAAGCGCGTGCCTGACACCGATGCTCACCGACATCCCTCAGTGGGTCGTTCAGGCTGCCGAGACCTGGGGGCTCTACTGGGGCGGGTACGGATGGAGCAGCGGCTGTTCGTCACCGACACAGGTCAAGTCGTCCGCCAGCCGAGATCCGATGCACTTCGAATTCAACGGCACCGTCGCGCAGGCACAGGCGATTCTGGCCTACCGGACCAGTGGCGTCGCCCCGACGCCGACTCCTGCCGCTGCCCCGGCGCCGCGGACGGGCAACTGCCGTAATGTTGCCGATGCTGCTGGCAACATCACCACCAAGTGCTTTGCAATGACGGAAGTGCCACCCGCCAACACTCGCCTCGTGGTCACGACGGCGCCTCCCGCTGGCGCCACGGCAGCGTTGGTGAACATCACCACCACCGGCGCCAACGACGGCGGCTACATCACCGCCGAAAGTTGCGGCGTCGTCACTGCCACCGCCCGCCAATGGTCGAACGGCAACGTGCGACCCAACCGTGCAGTTGCCTCCGCTGCGATCGTGCCGATCGACTCCAAAGGCCGCTTCTGCCTCTACCAATCCACTGCCATGCACACGATCGTCGACGTGCAGGGCTACTTCAAGCCAGCCGCTGCAGGCGACGGCGCCAGCTACACCCCGATTGCACCGGTGCGCAGCACCGATACCCGCACACGACCGATCTGCCGTCCCGGGGCTGGCTGCGAGGGCCTGGGTCCTGTTCCTGCGGGAACCGAACTGCGCAACTCGTCCGCAGGACCTGTCGGTGCGCTCGCCACCGTGGCCAACATCACCGCGGTCGCCGGCGCCGGCACCGGATACGTGACGGCCGACGCGTGCAGCACGTTGGTGCCTGGCCCGCAGACCCGCAGCACCCTCAACTTCGCCGGCAACGACACGGTCGCCAATCTCGCCGTGGTGCCCTCCGCAGTGGTCGACGGCGGCGGCGCCTTCTGCACCTACTCGCCCAACAGCCTTCACGAGATCATCGACGTGCAGGGCTACTTCGGGTCTCCGACGGCCGACAGCCTGAGGTACACATCGCAAACGCCGGCCCGCCTGGTGGACAGTCGCAGCTGTTGGACCGACCCCGTCACCCTTGTGCAGCGCTGCGGCCAACGCAATGCGGCCAGCAGCATCATGCGGATCAAGGCGCCCGACGGCGCCCGGGTTGCCGTCATCAACCTCACCGCCATCGACCCACAGGCGGCGGGCTACGTCACTGCCGATGCGTGCACCAAAATGGTCGCTGGGCCGCAGTCGCAATCGAACCTCAACGCACTAGTGGGCTCGGTGGTCGCCAACATGGCCATGGTTCCGGTGGGGGCCGACGGAACGTTCTGTGTCTACGTCTCCAGCTCGATGCATCTCGCAGTCGACGTGATGGGCACCTTCAGCGCGACTGGCAATCTGCTGTACGTACCCGTCACCCCATTGCGGGTGCACGACTCACGCCAACCGGGCTGAGGTCGCGCGACGACCAACCGAGCAGCAGGCGGTAGTCGCCGGGCGCGACGATCCACGCGTGCGTCGCAGGGTCCCACCGACTGAAGGAACGCTCGTCGAGCTCGATGGTGGCAACGGTGGATTCGCCCGCCGCTGCAGTCACGCGGGCGAAACCCTGCAGGGTGCGCACCGGCCGGCTGGCTTCGGCGACAGCGGGTTCGATGTAGCACTGCACAACGGTGCTGCCCGCCCGGGCACCGGTGTTGTGCAGCGGCACTTCCACCGTGACGCCCGCTGTGATTTCACCGCTGACGGTCGCTTTACCCAGCTCCCAGGAGGTGTAGCCAAGGCCGAATCCGAAAGCGAATGCCGGCTCGATGCTCTGCGCGTCACACCACCGATGACCGATGAGAAGACCCTCTCCATACTCGGCCCTGCCATCGCGACCGGGGTGATACGGGTACGCGGGGGTGTCGGCGAGCTGCTTGGGAACGGTCAGCGGCAGTCGTCCGCCCGGCTCGGTGATGCCGAACAGCATGTCGGTGAGTGCCTCGCCGAAGGCCTCGCCGGGGAACCACACCTGCATCACTGCGGCCACATCGGCAAGCCATGGCATCGAGACGGGGGACCCTGAGTTGATGACGACAACGGTGCGCGGGTTGACGGCGGCGACGCGTCGCACCAGCTCGTCCTGCATCCCCGGGAGCTCCATGTGCGTGCGGTCTTCACCTTCGGTTTCCCAGTCGGCGTTGGTCCCGACGATCACGACCGCGATCTCCGCGTCGGCGGCAGCGGCAACGGCCGCATCCATTGCGTTGCCGCTCGCAGGTGGTTCGGCACCAACGATCAGCCCACGGAGCTGTGACCGTTCCTCGACCACGATCTCCACGTTTACCTCGCGACGCACACCGGCCTCGCAAGCCAAGGGCACGCGGATCTCGTTGTTACCGAGCCCGAAGAACGCACCACCGGTTTGCGGCACCGTGAGGTCGACCATGGGCTCGCCATCGATGCGCAGCACGGCGGAGCCGACCACGGTGAGGCTGACCTGCCAGTCGCCGGTGACGTCAGGGATGAACGATCCGTTGACCGACACGCCGAACGCCGCCACGTTGACGCCGGGCGCCGGGTCGTCCATCCACATGAAGCTGAGGCGGTCGGTGATTTCCTCGCCGGTCGCCCCGTCGGCTCCGGTGTACCGCACGCGGAAGTCACCTCGCATTGGTGGCAGCCTTTTATCGATCCGGCAGCCAGCTTCATGCACAACGGCGACGCCACGCTGCTGCATGACTGCCAGGGGCATTGACGGCCGGTTGGTGCGCACCCGTGCGCTGCCACCACCCTGCACCTGGCCACGGTCCGCATTCGGGCCGAGCAGGGCCACCCGGGCATCGGCCGCGAGGGGGAGCACACCGTCATTCTTCAACAGGACGGTGCCAGCTGTGGCCGCCCGTCGAATCACGTCGCGAGTAGCGTCGGAATCCGCGGTGTACTCCGCGCTGTCCACCTCGCCGACGCTCGACCAGTTGAACAGCTGGAGCAGTCGGCGCACCGATTCATCGACGCGTGCCTCGGTCGTCTCACCGTTCTGCACCGCTGCCAGCAGCTTGTCGCCGCGCTCGCGCGGTGGGCCGGGCATCTCCAGATCGAGGCTGGCCTCCAGCGACTCGCCGGCCGTGTGCGTACCGAACCAGTCGCTGATCACCGCACCGTCGAAACCCCACTCGTCGCGCAGCACGCCGCGTAACAACTCGAGGTGCTCGCTGGCGTACACACCATTGATGCGGTTGTACGAGCTCATCAACGAACGAACGTCTGCACCACCCTCGGCCACGGGCTTGACCGCCTGCTCGAAGGGCACGAGATAGGCCTCGCGCAACGTCACTTCGTCGATCTCGCTGGAGATGGTGTGGCGCTCGAACTCGGTGTCGTTGCCGACGAAGTGCTTGACGCAGCACGCAACGTGATGCTGCTGCACGCCGCGGATGTAACCGACGGCAATGCGAGCGGTGAGTACCGGGTCTTCGCTCATGCACTCAAAGTTGCGACCGCCGATTGGCGTGCGGTGCAGGTTGACAGTCGGGGCCAGCAGCACGTGCACACCCTTCGAACGGGCCTCCTCACCCAGCGCCGCACCGACCTCCTCCACCAGCGCCGGGTCGAACGTAGCGCCCAGCGCGGTACCACACGGAAAGGACGCCGACGCGGGGCCTGTCCATGATGTGCCGCGCACTCCAGCGGGCCCATCGCTCATGCGCATTGCGGGTACGCCGGGCAATGCCTCGGTATGCCAGTTGTCATGCCCCGCGAGCAGGCTGACTTTCTGCTCCAGCGTGAGGGAGGCCATCACCGAGTCGATGTCGATCGTCATGTCCGCCAGATTGCCAGACTGATGTGTTGGTGGCGGACTCGTTCGGTGCTGGGCCCGCAACGATTCGCCGGACATGCTGACCACTGGAACGCCACATCGACGCGTCCATGGCGTAGTGGTGCAGGTTGAGAACCACGAAAAACAATGCACCCGCCACGCCGGGCAGCGCAAGCTCGGGCGTTGCCCGATCGATCATGTCGGGAAGCCATGTGGCCACCAGCAGTCCCCCAGCGGTAGCCCCGCCGAACACGCACAACCACCAGTGCACCAGCTGCCGCTCGCCACGCTCGCGGCCCCAGTTGACCTCTGCCCGGTGGACGCAGGTGAGGTACTGCAACGAGTGCGTCGCACCAATGACTGCTGCAGCACTGAGGTACGAGGGCGGCAGCACGAACCACAGGCCACCTGCGACGTACGGCGCCCACGCTCCCATCGGCGGCAGACGCCGGCCGCGCACAGCCACTATGAACAGCACGCCAATGACCGCGACCACGCACCCGCCAGCGAGCAGGCGCGCCGCTTGTTCGACCCACCGGGGGAGTAGGCCGACGCCGACGTCGTAACGGCGATACGTGGCGCGATTGCCCTGTGCCCAGATGTCCATCAGGTCGACGATCCAGATCGGATAAAATCCATACCGCAAGGCCCGGATCTCGTTGGGTAGTGGCCGCACGCCACGCAACCGCATCGACAACATGGCCACGCCGTAGGCCTGCTTGATGTAGTGCCAGCCCGTTGCCGAGAACACCAAGATGAGCAGCGCCCGCAGCAGCCAGTCAGCGGAGTCGACGGAGTTGGCCTCCATCAGCACTACGACCGTTACTACTGCTCCCAGCAGCACCAGTGGAAACCACATCAACGCCAACGGATGGCGGCGCAACGACGCTGTGCCGTCGCCGTACGCAAGGTGATATGACGCACCGAAGTGCGCCGAGCCAATCGCCAGCAACATCCAGACCGTGGTGCTGTTCAGCGGCCCGAGCAGCGGCCCGCCCACGACCGGCAGGTCGGCGACAGCGAGCCAGGCAACAATGCCGAACCCGCCGAGCAGCCACCCGTCGAGTGAGCGGTGCACCAGCGCCTGATTGTCAGCTCGCATCTCCGAAGCGTAGTACTGTCGTGCACGCGCTGATACCGGAACGCAGCGACGGGAGGACACGATGAGAGCACGCACGCTCGGCCCTGTTTTGATGATCACCCTTGGGGCAGCGATCATGTTCATGCCGGCCACCGGCTGGGTCGGCGCCGCGGATTTCGACCCGTGCCAAATAGGGGTATCCAGGCCATGCCCATGTCCTGACGAGCAAACGGGATTCGTCGACCCGTGCGAGGAGACAACCGTGGCCACCGACGCGCCCTTCATCACCCTTGCGTCCACCACCACGCTCCCTGCCACCACCACAGCAGCAGCGACTACCACGCTCGCACCGGCCACCACGCTCGCACCCACCACTGCGGCGGCCACCACCACCACAGACCTCGGTTCCGGCGGCCAGGGCTTGCCGGCCACCGGTAGCTCCTCGTCCGGCTACGTGGTACTGGGCGGCTTGTTGCTCGTCAGTGGCGCAGCGCTGTTGGTCCTCGGTCGTAGCAGGCCGGCGCAGTCGGCGCCGTAGCGCTCACAACCAGGTTGTATGTGAGCGCTCACACGAACCGCAATGCCTCAGCTGGGCGGCGGCACGCTGCGGTCGCTGACCCAGTTGCCGTGGAAGCCGTAGGGCACACGCTGGGGTAGTTGCACGCGAGCCACGGCTGGCCGGTTGAAGTCCTGTGCGTCGAGAATGACCAGCTCGGCCTTGCCCTCGGGTACGTCGTGCACCATCGTGACCAACCAGCCGTCGTCCTCCTCGGTGCCGCCCTGGCGGGCAACGAACACCGGCTCACCGCCGCTGCGGCCGGGGCCGTGATCGAACACCGACTTCTCACCGGTGTGCATGTCGAACTTCAGGGTGGGCCAGCCAACCTCCAGGCTGGGACTGGCGCAGTATCCGTAGCGGTAGGGCTTGCCGGTGAGTGCGCCACGGTGGCGCGGGAACTCGACCCAACTGCTGTCGATCACGGTGGTGCTGCAGGTGCGCGTGATGGGGTTCACCACCCAGCGCTCGAGGCGGGCAAAGGAGTCGCCGAACGGGCCGCGCACGTCGTGGTCGAACATCGTGTCGTAGACGCACAGGTCGATGACGACGCTGCCGTCGGCCTGGTCGTAGGCGTTCATCGGGTGAAAGACATAGCTGATCGGTACGTCGACCCACACGATGTCGGCGGCCTCGCCCTCACGCGGCAGGAAGCCGAGTCGGCTGCCGTGGCCGGGGTTCCACGAGAACGGGAAGCGACCGGACATCGCCAGTTCCATGTCGAGCGTGACGGGCATGTCGTAGACGATGGCGTACTTCTGGGTGAGCGACATGTCGTGCACCATCGGGCCATCGCTGACGGGCACATCGACGGTGCGCCGAACGCGCCCGTCGGTACCGACAACCACGTACTGCACGTGGTCGAGCCACTGCGGCAGCGCATAGACGACGGCATGCATCTCGCCCGTATCGGCATCCACCTTCGGGTGGGCGGTGAAGGAGCCTGGCAGGGTGCCGAAGAAGTCGTTGCGGGCAACGGTCTCCAGCTCGTACGTCATCTCGACGGGGCAACCGCCGGCTTCGACCATTGCCCATGTCGTGCCTGCGAACCCGCCGACGTTGGTATTGGGGCCACCTGCTCCGTCGTTCCAGTTGTGGCCCGGAATGTCTGGTTGGCCTCGATGCGCGCTGAGGCTGCTGCTGCCAACGTAACGGTTGCGATACCACTCGGCCTTGCCATCGAGCAGGCGAACGCCGTGCACCATGCCGTCACCGGCGAACCAGTGGTGCGTGCTGGCGTCGACCTCGCCCATCGGGTTGGGCCCGTTGCGCAGGTAGCGCCCAGCAAGCTCGGTGGGGATCTCGCCGATGACCGGCAGGTCGAAAGCGGTGACCTCGTCAGCAACAGGGGCGTAGTTGCCGACGAGATAAGGGTTATCCGTGGTGGTCATGATAACAACGTTACAACACCACACACAGGTTGTACAGCCCCAATGTACAGCGCCAAGGCTCCCGAAACCGTAGTGCTGTGAAGCCCGAAGTGATAGCGCTCGCACCGCTGACAGGGCGTATCTCCATGACACCCCTTCGTCATGATGGCGATACGAGGGTGACCGAGCCATCGGTCCAACCGGCCCGCGCAACGCAACGACTAGATTTGGGGATGCAATGACCGGAAGCCGCCGGTATGCCGATCATCAACTGAGCCTCGATGTAGGGCTGGGAGCAGACGCTGAGGTGTACCAGATCGACACGTCCGAGGAACACGGCGAGATCTTCACCCGTCGTTGGGTTGTCGAACTGATTCTCGATCTCGCCGGTTTCACCGCCGACCGCGACCTCGGCGGGTTCGTGGCCGTCGAACCCTCCTGCGGCGCTGGCGCGTTTCTCGTCCCGATGGTCGAGCGCCTCATCGAGTCGTGCCAGCGACACGACCGACCGCTCACCGACATTCGCACCGCACTGCGCGCCTTCGATCTACTGCCCGCCAATGCTGAACTCGCCCAGAAGGCAGTCGCGAAGGCACTCGTCGACGCGGGGCTCGCTGACCTCGACGCACGATCGATCGCCGCGGACTGCATTCGCTGTGACGACTTTCTCCTCTCATCTCACGACTTTCTCCTCTCACCTCACAACATCCTCGCCGACTTCGTGCTCGGCAATCCGCCCTACATTCGCTTGGAGGACGTGCCTGCGGCTCGTAGTGCGGCGTACCGACGCGCATGTCCCACAATGCGCGGCCGAAGCGACATCTTCGTTGGTTTCATCGAGACCGGGCTTCGCCTACTCGGGCCGAACGGCGTCCTCGGTTTCATCGTCGCCGATCGCTGGATGCACAACCAGTACGGCAGCGACCTTCGTCATCTCGTCGTTTCGGAGTTCGCAGTCGAGGCAATCTTGTCGATGCACGACGTCGACGCCTTCGAGGATCCGGTTTCTGCGTATCCGGCAATCACCATCATTCGCCGGGCACAGCAGTCGACGGCTGTGGTTGCGACTGCGACCAAGCACTTCGACGAGTCGAGTGCCGCGTCATTCCAAGCGTGGGTCGGGTCCGGCCGAAAGTCGGCATCATCGCGGGCCCTGACCGCGATGAAGCTGCCCGAATGGTTCGACAGCGAGACCTCGTGGCCGTCCGGCAACCCGATCAACTTGTCGATCATCGCCGACATGGAGCGTCGCCTCCCCCCGCTCGAGGATCGATCCACCGGCACGAGAGTCGGGATCGGCGTCGCCACCGGTGTCGATTCGGTCTACCTCACCGACGATGCAGACCTCGTGGAAGCAGAACGCTTGCTGCCGTTGCTGATGACCCGCGACACGACGAGCGGTGTCGCCGACTGGTCGGGCACGTATCTCGTGAACCCCTGGGACGACGGACGCCTCGTGGACCTCGCCCAGCACCCACGGCTGCGTGATTACCTCGAGTCCCATTCGCACAAGGTTCGGGGCAGGCATGTCGCCCGAAAGAACCCGCACCAGTGGTATCGCACCATTGATCGAGTCGAGCCCGGTCTGCTGGAACGCGACAAGCTCGTGATCCCGGAGCTCAAGGCGTTCATTCAGCCCGTGCTCGATCGGGGGCGCACCTACCCTCATCACGGCCTGTACTTCATCACGTCCGATCGCTGGGACCTCGAGGTGCTCGGCGGACTACTGCTCTCCGACATCGCTGAACTTTTCGTGGCGACCTACTGCGTGAAGATGCGCGGCGGCTGCTTCCGCTTCCAGGCGCAGTACCTCCGCAGGATCCGCGTGCCGCACATCGACTCAGTGCAGCAGCGCGACCAGGTCGCACTTCGTCGAGCGTTCGCAGCGCGCGACCGCGATCAGGCGAGTGCGATCGCCAGGCGCCTCTACGGCGTCGACGCCGACCTCCAGCTGGCAGCCTCTTGATGGCCAACGAGATCCCCGACTACAGCGAGAAGGTTCACGCCGCCGTCAGCTCGTACTGGAACGTTCGCCGCTCACAAGCTGAACGCTCTCGAGAACTAGGCGTCGTGAACACCGGCCTGCGAGCTGAGGTAACCGGTGGGCAACATCTCAACGCCCTCCAACTGCTCCTTGTCGACGTCCTCGTCGATGCCGGCATTCCAGCGAGCATGCTGCAGGTCAAGACACGCCCAGTCCCCGGCTACTTCCGCCGCGACAAGAGCTGGGACATCGTGGTGACCGTCGAGGACCGCGTCCTTGCGATCATCGAGCTGAAGTCGATCACCGGCAACAAGCCCGGACAGAACTTCAACAACCGTACGGACGAGGCGCTCGGACAAGCGATGGACGTCTGGAAGGCAGTCGAACGCGGAATCATCGACTCACCGCTGCGGCCGTGGCTCGGCTACGTGATGTTGATCGAGGACAACGACGCGTGGAACCGAACCTCCAAGCCGCGCCAGCCGGTCTGGCCAGCCGACCCAGCCTTCGACGGCAGCAGCCCCGCTGACCGTGCCGCGCTCTTCTTCGACCGCATGGTCCGCGAACGGCTCCTCGATGCCGCGTGCGTGATGCTCGCAAGCCGATCGACCGGCGAGGTGCGCTACAAGCAGGACAACCTGGCGTTCCAATCATTCGCAGCCGCGATGTTTGGTAGGTGCCTTCAATTCAAGGTCACCAACCCGGACCTCTCTTGGAGCAAGTGAGCCCTGGCGGTTTCGGGCGGCCGGACGACATGTAGCACGTTCGTGCTACACTTCGGTCATGGCTACAACCACGGTTCGTCTCGACCCCGACGAAGAGCAAACGCTCGACGAGTTGGCCGAGATCCATGGCGGCCGATCAAACGCACTTCGCGCCGGACTTCGCCTGCTCGCCGACGAAACCCACCGGCACGCCGCTCTAGCGAATCTGCTCGGCGACTGGGAACACGAGGCAGGTTCGGTCGACGAAGGTGAAGTCGCGGCGATGAGCGCCCGCTACGGCCTTGATTCTTGACGCCGGATTCCTCATCTCGGTCGATCGAGGTGAACGCACGGCGCAAGTGTTCCTCGCCGCAGCGCTCGTCCACGAGACGCCACTCACCACGACACACCCGGTTGTCGCTCAGGTGTGGCGCGATGGTTCTCGACAAGCCCGCCTCGCACGATTCCTGCAATCGGTGGTCGTTGTCACCTTCGACGACGGACCCGAAGTTGGAAACCTGCTGGCGCGCTCTGGTACCAGCGACGTTGTCGACGCCCACCTCGTTGTGGTGGCCGTCCGCCACGCAGAGCCAATCTTGACAGGCGACGCGCATGACCTCGAATTGCTCGCCGCTGCACTGTCTGAACACCGACCACACGTCTTGAGCTGGCCGTAGCAGCCGCACGATTCGCTCACTCGTCTCGCGATCAGCAACGAGCAGCGTTGCGGCTCTCCCTACGCAACCGGAATGGAGAAGCCCAGTTCGGCTCCGCCACCCTCTGCGTTGCGAGCAACCACGGTGCCGCCGTGCCTTTCGGCCACCGACTTGACGATCGAGAGGCCAAGGCCTGAGCCGGGCTTACTGCGCATCTCCACCGAGCGATAGAAGCGATCGAACAGGTGCGGGATGTCGGCTTCGACCAGGCCGGGGCCATGGTCACTCACGACGACAGAACCCCGGTCGACGGACACCTGAATGGGCCCTTCGGGCGCGAATTTGCAGGCATTGTCGATCAGGTTCTGCGTGGCCCGTTCCAACGCGTTCGGCCGACCATCGACCACGCTCTCATCACCGCTCACCACCACGTCGCGACTGAATCGGCGGCGAGAACGCGCGGCGGCACGTTCAACGACATCGGCGAGGCGAACGGGCTGAACGGGTTCATCGTCGCGACGGTCGGTGGCCAGCTCGACGAGTTCGTTGACCAGGTCGGTCAGTTCTCGTGTTTCACTGTCCAGGTCGGCCAGCAGCTGGTCGCGTGACTCGACGGGCAGCTGGTCGTAGCGCCGGCGCAGCACTGCAACGTTGGTGCGCAGGCTGGTCAGCGGCGTGCGCAGCTCGTGGCTCGCGTCTTGCACCAGCTGATGTTGCTCGTGCTTGCTGGCCTGCAGCGCTGCGAGCATGGCGCTGAATGCACGCCCGAGCTGCCCGGTCTCGTCACCACCATCGACCGGCACATCAACATCGAGACGTCCGGTCGCGGCAACTTCGCCGGCAGCGCTGGTGAGCCGCAGAAGGCGACGTGTGACCTGGCGGGCGATCAAAAAACCGAGCATCGCGGAGAGCAACGCAACGATGGCCACCGCGAGGAGAGTGCTGCGCAGGATGCGCTCGACCGACCGTTGGCTCTCCGCCAACGATCGCGCCAACTGAATCGCACCCTTCTGCGCCTTCACGGTCAGCATGCGATACGGCTCACCGTCGATCGTGATATCGAACCGTGCGCTCGCGTTCGGGTCGGTGCTGGCGGCAACTGCGAGGTCGGCGTCGCTGACCGGCAATTCGTACGCCTCCCTCGAGGCCTGGACGGTGCCGTCGACGCCGATCTTCTGGTAGAGCACCTGTTGAAAGCTCCGCGGGCGGTAGCGACCGGAGTCACTGATCGGGCCGCCGATCGGTGGAAAGCCATTGTCGCCGTCACCATCAGCGTCACCGATCCCGGGCGTGCGCTGAAACTGCCGGGCCGCATCATCGAGCGAGCGGTCAACGGTCTCTTGAAGTTCATGACGCGTGGTCGTGTACGACACCACTCCAATGGCTGCAGTAGCGCCCGCCGCCAGGAGAGTGAGCGCGAGGACGATCTTGAGCCGCAGGCTCACCCGGCACGCACCGTGTAACCGACCCCGCGCACCGTGTGGATCAGCTTGCTGTCACCTTCGCCCTCCAGCTTGCGGCGCAGATAGGAGATGTAGACCGCGAGGTTCTTCGAATCGGGA
>Ga0105046_10004936_pt1 | contig 21197 bp, 17 predicted proteins | sample MAT03_FD_78385 | JGI IMG/M metagenome (GOLD analysis project Ga0105046, IMG submission 78385) | Freshwater microbial communities from Lake Fryxell liftoff mats and glacier meltwater in Antarctica - MAT-03 (megahit assembly) | ecosystem: Environmental > Aquatic > Freshwater > Ice > Liftoff...
ACCAAGATCGAGGGGCTGGTGATCAACTTCGTCAGCGGCGACTTTGCCCTGGGCTGGCCGCACTTGTCGGATTCGGCGCTTTATCTGTTTCAGGAGGAATACAAGCTGCCCTTCGTGCCGCCCGAACTGGCTGCCCCGATGGCGGCGTTCGCCGAGCACTTGTTCCCGCTGCTGCTGCTGTTCGGCCTGGCCACCCGCTTCTCCGCACTGGCCTTGCTGGGCATGACGCTCGTGATCCAGGTCTTCGTCTATCCCGGCGCCTACGCCACGCACGGCACCTGGGCGGCGTTGCTGCTGTACCTGATGGCCCGCGGACCTGGTGTGTTCTCGATCGATCACCTGCTGGCGAAACGCCAGATGGGTCGTCGCTGACCCCGACTGCTGAAGCCCCGGGGGCAAGCTCAAGGTGCCGTCGTGGCGGCAGCCAGTCCGGCCAGCGCCTTGGCCAGATTGGGCACCACCGGACAATCGGCTGCACCGTGCCGGGCGCCAATCCACGCCGGATCGTTGTAGCCGAACCAGACCTGCCCCATCGCGTCCTGCCAGACCAGTGCCTTGAGGGGCAGATCGATGCCGGCGGATTGCTGGCACAGCATGAGCGGTGTGCCGCCTTGCGGATTGCCAAAGATGAAGACTTCGGTCGGACGCAAAGTCTTGCCCAGGCTGGCGGCGCCGGCGGCGTGGTCGATGCGCGCAAACAGCTTGAGGCCGCGCTCCTGCAAGGCGACGACGAGCCGGCTGCCGGTCTCTGCTGTCGTATGGGGGCTCTTGACGGCCACCAGTCCGTCGGCGGCGTGAGCGGTCAGAGTGAGTGCGGCAAAGAGCGCAGTGACTACGGTTTTGAAAGGGATCATGGTCATCTCCGGTGGTGTGTAGCGGGAATCAAGGCGATAAGGATGGAAGCGTCACGTGGTTACCTAAGCCACTGACGTCAGAGTCGGCGGTCTGTCGGGGTCGGGTAGGGACGACCGGCGCGACCAGCAGGTGTCGACCGAAGTCAGCACTTGCGAGGGCGCATGGGCAGGTTCTTTGATGATGCGCCGGAAGTAGGACAGCCACGCCGTGGAACCCACCGGCCATTGAGCCAGGAATTCTGCGCGCCAGCGCTCGGCATCGAAGCAGACCGGGACCAGGGCCACACAGGCCCCCGCGACGCGGGTCTCATGCAGCACCGGATGCGGAGAGGGTACGGCAGAAATACGCGTGCACAGCCCCGCACGGTCGCCCTTGAAGTTGGGCATGCCCGCTGCGCCGTTGTTGACCACGCAGCCTTCGCGGCCGGCCGCGAGCGCGAAGTGGCGCAAGGCCGGCAGGCAGGTGTGCGTGCTGGCAAACAGATCCACGTCGGCTTGCTCGAACGCGGACTGCAACCATGGCCCGGCGGCCGGGTCTGCGAGCGCGGCAGTGTCGAAGCGCCACCCTGCCAGCGAGTCGGCGTCCCCGTGCACCACGCCGACCCGACAGCCTGCGACCTGGCAGCGCGCGAACATCGGCAACTGCGCGATGCGGTGGCGCAGCGTCTCGTGGCGACTGGCCGTTGCCTTCAATTGGCGATGGATCCGGTTCGACCGTTCGACCACCGCCTCGTCCACGCCTGAAGCTTCGAGGCTGCATGGAAAGCGGTTGGGGAAGACCGGGAACCGGCACATGTTGACCTGCCGGGAGATCACCGAGCTCTGCTCCGAAGAAATGGAGCGGTCGCTGCGTTTGCGCGAGCAGATGTCACTGGGAGCACATCTTCTGATGTGTTCTGGCTGCACGAACTACCGCAAGCAGATGAAGACGCTGCGACAAGTCACGCAGGCCTATGCTGCTGGACATGCCGTGACCTCGGAGCGCGGAGATGCCGATCCGGCATCCAGAGGCGGCAGCCAGTGAGAGCGGTCGAAACAGGCGGGCCAACTCCGGCATTCGACGGGCAAGTTCGCCTTGCGCTCGCACTGGATCAACATCGAGGGCGAAGCCGAACGTATCGGTAACTTCGATGCCGAGACCTTTGCCACGCTTGCCGTCATCGGTGAGGACGGCGTGCGATTCGCCGCCCTGCTGAAGCCGCACGTCGACACGCTGCGCCGCGTGCGGACGCGCTGAGCCTGCGCACATCAGGTCGATCAGGGCGCAGGCATGCTGCCCAGCGCTTGCACATCCGTGTCGATTTCGGGTTTGCTGAGCCGCATGGCTTCGTTCCTTTCGATCTGCATTCGGCCGAGTATCGACAGACTCAACGCCTGAGCTCATGCCCATGACCATCCCAGCCGTCAACGTTCGCAACCGGTTCCGCGGCGCCATGGCAGTTGCCAATCACGGCGAAATCCTCGATGGGGCGGTGGGCTGGTTGGCGTGGCATGTTCATATCGCTGTGCGCGTCTCGATCTTCACCTCTGAGTGCAGCGTGCGGTGCACGGGGCAGCGGTCGGCGATTTCCATCAACCTTGCGCGCTGCCCCTGGTCGAGCGGGCCGACCAGTTCAATCACGCGCTCGATGCGATCGACCTTGCCTTCCTTCGTCTCGCAGTCCGTGCAATCTGCGGCGTGAGTCTTGCCGTGCGTCAGCGTCACATGAACGTTCTCAAGTGGCCATTGCTTCTGCCGCGCGACCATGCGCAGCGTCATGACCGTGCACGCGCCAAGCGCGGCAAGCAGCAACTCGTACGGGCTGGGCCCGGCGTCGTCACCGCCGACGGATGTAGGCTCGTCGCCGATGAGCGTGTGTCGCCCAGCCTGCATGCTGACGGCGAAGGCGCCGGTGCCACGCTCGCTGACGCGCACGGTGCCGTGCTCGAGCACCTCCTTCGAGCGTGCAGGCTCGGACGCTTCGGGCAGATAACGCGCTGCCCATGCCGCGATCACATTGGCGGCGTAGCGCGCATCGGCGGCACGCGTGAGCAGGTGGTCAGCCCCGTCGAGCGAGACGAAAGACTTGGGGTGCAGCGCGGCCTCGAAAAGGTGGCGCGCGTTGTCGATCTTGACCACGTTGTCGCCGGGGGCGTGGAGCACCAGCAGCGGGCGGCGCAGGGCGCGGATCCGCGCGGCCTGCGGCTGGCCACTCACATCGTCGATGAAGGAGCGGCGGATCGTGAACTCGCGCCCGGCGAGCTTGACCCGGGCCTGTCCATCCCGTTCGATCACCGCCAGGTCGGTGCCGAACTGATGCGTCACATGCGCCGGGTCGAAAGGCGCGCCGACCGTGGCCACGGCAAGCGCATCATCAATACGCTCAGCAGCGGCGAGCACCGCCGTGCCGCCCAGCGAGTGGCCGACAAGCAGTGCGGGCAGACCGTGGTGCTTGCGCAGCCAATCGGCTGCGGCCACGAGGTCATCGACGTTCGAGCTGAAGTGCGTGTTGCTGAAGTCGCCGCCGCTGCCGCCCAGGCCGGTGAAATCGAAACGCAGCACGCCGAAGCCTGCATCGGCCAGGGCGCGCGCGATGAAGGTCGCCGCCTTGGTGTCTTTCGAGCAGGTGAAGCAGTGGGCAAACAGCGCCCAGGCTCGCGGCACGCCGTCGGGCGTGTCGAGACGGCCGGCCAAAGTATGACCTTGACCAGCGGGGAATTCAACGCGGGTACTGGGCATGGCTTCGGGCGACGCTGAACCAGTCCGCGCGAGTGTCCACGCCCTGGTTTGGGATGGGATGAAAGGCGCAAACCGCAGACATAGCCTAGTCTATGGCGAGGATTTGCAATGCCGCAGACCGCCCAAGGCAGGGATGCGGGCGCCGCGAGGGACTTGTTCAGCGTTGCCTTAGCCTCCTGTGACTGACGCGAATCAGTCGCACAGGGTAGCCGTTCATGACACCAAAATTCCGCGCTTTGCCCGCAGATGCAGGTGTCGGAGCAGCCGCAGCGTCGCCACCGCATTCGCTGCAAAGCCAGCTGAACCTTCCCCGCAATAACGGCTCCCACTTGAGTCTGCAGAATTTGACCTGTAGAAGTACTGCGATTCTTTTGCCTCCGCAGCCCGAACAATGGAACGCCATGAGCGATTTCGCCGATCTCCGCGCACTGTTCATCAACACCTCGCTGACGCGCAAACCCGAGAACAGCCACACGGGGCTGCTGCTCGATGCGTCTGCTGCCATCATGAAGAAGAACGGCGTCGCGGTCGAACATCTGCATTTCGTTTCCCACGACTGCCCGCCCGGCATCTACCCCGACATGACCGAACACGGCTGGCCCAAGGATGAATGGCCTGCGATCTGGGAGAAGGTCAAGGCAGCCGACATCCTGATCGTCGGCACGCCGATCTGGCTCGGCGAGGAGAGTTCTGTCTGCCGCATCCTGATCGAGCGGCTCTATGCGATGTCCGGTGAGCTCAACACCCGGGGGCAGTCGATCTACTACAACAAGGTCGGCGGCGCCGTCATCACCGGCAACGAGGACGGCGTCAAGCATGTCGCGATGACGATTGCATTCGCCCTCAACCACCTCGGCTACACGATCCCGCCGCAGGCAGACTGTGGATGGATCGGCGAGGCCGGCCCCGGCGCCTCGTACGGCGATGAGAAAGACGACGGCAGCCGTACCGGCTTCGACAACGATTTCACGCAACGCAACACGACGATCATGACCTGGAACTGCATGCACCTTGCGAAGATGCTGAAGGCCGCTGGCGGCATCCCGAATCGCGGCAACGACCGCAACGCATGGCAGGCCGGTGAACGCTTCGGTTTCGAGAATCCACCCCAGAAAACCGGGTCCTGAAGCGATCGATTTGGGTGTGGTGGGTCCGATTCAGTGAGTGCCCTTCGCTCTTCTGCTCTTGCGACATCGAAAGCCAGGGCGAAAGGACGCGGATTTTTCAGGTAGTTCGATCACGTTCGCCTGGACCCGGACGATGAATGCCTCAGTTGCAGCTCAACCCAATCGACCATTGGCCAGCAAGCTCACCCTTGAGCGGGTGGAGCCCCCAGCCGGGCAGGCCCATGTCTTGAGGGCCTGTGGCAGCATCAGGTTGCGCGAGTTGCCTCGTCAACCGGGAAGCGTGGGCGGGTTGAACACTTGCCTTGCTGCCGTTGCGGAAAAGCGCCGCAAAGCCTTGGTGAGTGAACGTTGCACAGCCGGGATGCGGTGGTGGTTGCAGCTGCAGACGAATTCAATCGCCTGGAGGGCGCGCCAACCGGCGAGCCGTTGATCGAGGATCGGCAAGCGCGAAGCGCCGTGCCGCCCGCAGTGGGTCCGGGTCGGGCTCGTGCTGCACCGCGCGCAGCGTTTGGACCTATGCCCAGCGTCTCTGCAGCATCCAGCGCGGGCTGCTCGGCCAATACGATGCGCCACAAGACACCCGAACACACCCTGGGTGACCTGAGAGGCTGAGAGTCTTTCGATCATGCCCGCTCGTCACGCCAAGAGACACCCGCTCTTCGTTGCAAATGCGCGCCATAGCCCGAGCCCTCACTGGCCGCCTTGTGCCAGCGCAACTCGAACCCCGGCAACCGCGCGACAGCCACAAAGCGGGCGCTGGGGGTGCGCGCCAGCAGTCGGCAGCTCAGCAGCCAGCAGCCGACTGCTCAGCAGGTAGGAGCGATACGCAAAATACAGCGCAGAAGTGAAAGGGGTGGACAGGTTGGCCGGGATCGATGATGTCGAGCTTGTCACTTGAACAATTCTCCTTGGACTGGCGCCTCATAGGGCGCATGAGATGGCGCGCTATGCTTGGGATGAGATGCCTGCAGGGCAGGTATCGGATGTTGGTTGACCTTTGCCCAGTAAGCTGAGAAGGATCTGCAGCGTACAGTCGGCTCGAGAAAAGGAGCTGGCTCTGGCGACAGCGACAGCTGCACTGCGGCTGGAACCTTCCCCGAGAGTGCCCCTGACACAGCCCCCTGCAAAGGCAACACCCGTTCGCCACTTTGCGGCGCAAAGTTGGGGCCCAAGTGCAGGTTGTAGACCCCGCGCACCGAGCGCGCCGATTGCAGCGCCTGCAAGATCGCTGCGTTGCTGCCCCACCATCTGTGGCGGGTCAGGGCCTGCATCCTGGCAGTGACGAAACGCCAGCGCCGCTCGCTCCAGGGCCAGCGTACAAAGAAGTCGGCGTCGAGCACCGCCACAGCCATACAGCCAGCCGGCGGATCAGCCAGGCACCAAGGGTGCACCAGCCAGACATCCTGGCCACGCACAGTTTCGGCATTGGGGGCTTGCCATGCCAGCGCTTGCATCAGCGCCCTGTCGGGCTGATGCTGCAACGGCGGTTCGCTGATGCCCCAGGCGCTGGGCGCCGCAGCATCGTCCTCCTGGCTTGGAGGGCTGCCTCGCAGAAGCGGTCCGCGTTGCAGCAGCACTGCAGCAGGGTCTGCAGCCACGCGTTGCAGGACTTCGTAGGTGGTGTCAATGACGCTGCCTGCGCAATGCCAATCGGGCGGGGCATAACGTGCGACGTTCGCGGCGTTGAAGAGGTAAGGCCTGGCACTGGCAGTGCCGGCCACCCACTGCCACGACAGATGGTTGCTGGCCAGATCCCCGTCCAGCAAATGGCCAACCATCCAGTCAGCACCCGCCCGCCAATGCACTTTGCGCAAGTGCACCACATACGAGGCGAGCCACATACGGGCGTGGTTGTGCAGGTAGCCGCTGTTGTACAGGCAGCGCACCGCCTGATCGATCACCGGCAGCCCGGTGGTTGCCTGACGGATGTCGGCGGGCAACTCGTGCGCATAGGCCGAGTCGGGCAGCACGCCGCTGCGCATCGACTCGAAGATTTGCGGCCCCTCACAGCGCCAGACATGGGCAAAGTAGGCGCGCCAGCCCAGCTCAAACACCAGCTTGTGCTGAGCATCCAGGCCATGCACCTGCCCCAGATGGCTGAGCACTTGCGGCAGCGTCAGCAAGCCATGCGTGAGGTACGGCGACAAACCGGTGACGGCACCCTGCAGATGGTTGCGGCTGCGCGCATAAGCAGCAGGCCGCACCGCCATCAGCCTGGCCAGCGCTGCCTGCGGGGTCGCGTGCGGCGTGGCTTCGCCAAACTGCAGATCGGGTGGGGCCGTGGTGATGGCTGTCGTTGACACTGTTGTTGGGGCTGTCGATATGTTCAAGCCGCGGACACCAAACTCGCCACGCTGTCTTGCCGCAAAGCCTGCGCCTGGTCGCGGATCTGTTGCCTGTGCGGCTCATCCAGCCGGGCCAGGTTACGCACCTGCATCACCGTGCGCGGGTTGGCGGCCAGCAGCGTCTCGTGGCGCAGCAGAAAGTCCCAGTACAGCGTCGTGAAAGGACAGGCCTCGGGGCCCACGCGCTGGCTCGGATCGAAGCGGCAACGTGCACACAAACTGCCGCCACTTTGGCGCTGGATGTACTTGCCGCTGGCGATGTAGGGTTTGCTGGCCATCAAGCCGCCGTCGGCAGCCTGGCTCATGCCCAACGTGTTGGGCAGCTCGACCCATTCCACCGCATCGACATACACCGCCAGGTACCAGGCGTGCACGGCCTTTGGCTCGACGCCCAGCAGCAGCGCATACAGGCCCGTCACCATCAAACGCTGGATGTGGTGGGCGTAGCCATGCTGCAGCGTCTGCCCAATCGCATCAGCCATGCAAACCATCGGCGTCTGGCCGGTCCAGTAAAACTCGGGCAGCGGCTCGTGGGCCTGCAGCGTGTTGCGCTCCAGGTAGCCTGGCATCTGAGTCCAGTAAATGCCACGCACATACTCACGCCAACCCAGCACCTGGCGGATGAAACCCTCGGCGCTGGCCAGTGGCACGGCGCCTGCGCGCCAAGCCGCCTCAACGGCTTGCACCACCTCATGGGGATCGAGCAGCTTCAGGTTCAGCGCCACCGACAGATGTGAATGCCACAACCAGGGTTGCCCAGGCCACAGCGCATCTTGCCAACGGCCGAACTCGGGCAGTCGGTGGACGACAAAATCAGCCAGCACCAGGAGTGCCTGCGCCCGCTGCACGGGCCAGCCGAAGCTCTGCAACTGGCCCGGGTGGTCAGCAAAGCGTGTCTGCACCAGCGCGATGACTTCTTGTGTGATGGCATCGGGCGCAAAACGCAGCGGCGCGGGCACTGGGCCGGGCCCGCTCTTGGCAAATGACCCGCGGTTGTGATCGTCAAAGTTCCATTGGCCACCCGCAGGCGTCTTGCCGTCCATCAGGATCTGATGGCGCTGGCGCAACTCGCGGTAAAAATACTCCAGCCGCAACTGTTTGCGGCCTTTGGCATGCGCTGCAAAGTCCTGCACGGTGGTGTAGAAGTGGCGGTCCTCGCGCACCTCCAGCTCCAGGCCCGCTGCATTTGCCACATCACGCAAAGCCTGCAACACGCGCCAGTCGCCTGGCGCCGTCATCAGCAAACGTTGTGGCTGCCACTGCTGGATGGCGGCTTGCAACTCATCCGCCAGTGTCTGCGTGTTGGCTGGGTCGTCGAGCTGGCGGTAGTGCAGCGGCCGGCCCAGCGCTTGCAGCGCCTGGGCAAAGTGGCGCATCGCAGACAAGAAGACCACCGTGCGCTGTTTGGCAGACCAGACATGGGTCGACTCTTGCGCTGCTTCGGCCATCCACACCCGGTCCAGATCGGCATCGAAGCCGTCAAAGGCGGCGGCCTGCAGATCCAGCTGATCGCCCAGCACCAACACCAAATGGCGACATGGCTGCGCCAAGATCAACGACTCGGCCGGGTGGGCGTAACGGGCGCGAGGGGCGCAACGGGCGCAGCAGGTGCGACAGTCACTGAAGACTTGCGCTTGCGGCAAGCCTGCGAGCAGACTTTGACCTCCGCCCAGTTCTTGGCCCAGGCGCGTCGCCACGTCATCTCGCGGCCACAGACGGTGCAGGGCTTGCTTGGCAAAGCAGATTTGTTGCCCTTGAAACTGCTCGAATCAGACTTCATCGACGAAGAAACTGAGGGCGCATCTGTTTTGCGCCGGGTTGACATCCAAGGGCATGTGGAAGGATAGCGGCAGCGGCAAATGTTTGCCGGCGAAGGATTTGATCGAAAGGCTTCTCATGCGACCGATGGCAACCGGTAGCGGGGCCATGCTCAAGGCTCTCACGCAAAGCTCAGACCGACAGGTCCGAAAACGACGAGCCTGCAGCACCCGGCTGCCTATCATCGCCGCATGGAAATGGATGACGACGCCGCCTACCTCGCCTTCAAGGCCCGCGATGCCCGCTTTGATGGGCGGTTGTTTGTGGGCGTGCTGTCCACCGGCATCTACTGCCGTCCGGTCTGCCGCGTGCGCACGCCGATGCGCAAGAACTGCCGTTTCTTCAACAGCCGGGCCAAGGCCGAGGCGGCCGACTTCAGGCCTTGCATGAAGTGCCGGCCAGAGATTGCGCCGGGGCTGTCCAGCATGGACTCGTCACGCTCTTTGGCCGATACGGCGGCGCACCGCCTGGAGCTGGCGGTGCACCATGGCGAGCGGCTGCGGTTGCCGGCCTTGGCCCAGCGCCTGGGCATCACCGAGCGCCATCTGCGGCGCATTTTTGTCGCCGCACATGGCGTGTCGCCACATGACTACTTGAGCACGCAGCGGCTGCTGCTGGCCAAACAGTTGCTGACCGATACCCGCATGCCCGTCTTGCACGTGGCACTGGCCAGCGGCTTTGACAGTTTGCGCCGCTTCAACGCGGCTTTTTTGCAGCGTTACCGCTTCAACCCCAGCCAACTGCGACGCAGCGTCGCTGATTTGAGCGCCGCTGGCTTGAACGCCACGCCCGCCCAAGCCGCAAGCACGAATCCCAGAGCCAGCCGCGCGCCATCACCCGCCTTGCCTGCGACGTTGAAACTGGCCTATCGCCCACCCTACGACGTTGCAGCCGTGATGGCCTACTTCGTGCAGCGCCAGCTGCCGGGTGTGGAAGTCGCATCGGGCCTGCGCCTGGCCCGCACGGTGAGCTGGTCGCACCAAGGGCAGCGCCTGGCGGGCTGGCTGCAAATGCAGTTCGTGCCCGAGCGCCATGAAGTCCATCTCAGCACCTCAGCCAGCTTGTCGCCGGTGCTGGGCGCTGTGCTGCAAAGCGTGCGCCAGATGCTGGACCTGGACGCCGATCCGGCGCGCATCGACCCGGTGCTGGCGCTGCTGCCGGTGGCGCTGCGCCCCGGGACGCGCCTGCCAGGCGTGATCGATGGTTTTGAAGCTGCGCTGCGCGTGATCCTGGGCCAGCAGGTCAGCGTCAAGGCTGCGCATACGCTGAGCTCGCGGCTGGTGTCGGCACTGGGTGAGCGCTTGGCAGAACCGGCAGCCGGCGCAGCGCCAGGGCAGCTGCTGACGCACCTGTTCCCCACCGCGCAGGCGGTGGCCGAAGCCTCAGCCGATACGCTGGGCCGTCTGGGCATCGTGCGCCAGCGCGTGCGCGCGATGCAGGCTTTGGCGCAAGCGGTGGCCAGCGGCAGTTTGGTGCTGGACCGCCATGCACCGCTGCAAGCCACCTTGCAGGCGCTGCTGGATCTGCCCGGCATCGGCCCCTGGAGCGCGCAATTGATCGCCATGCGCGTACTGGCCTGGCCCGACGCCTGGCCGGCCAGCGACATCGGGCTGATGCATGCGCTGGGCAGCCGCGACCCGGCGCAGATCGAACGCATGGGCCAGGCCTGGCGGCCCTGGCGGGCCTATGCAGTGATGCGGCTGTGGCACAGCCTGGAAGAAGCCAAGACAGCCCGTGCCGAGGCCCGCTTGAGCCAGGCTGAACTGCCCCGTCAACCCGCCAGCAAAGCGCCGCCAAAGCCAACGACCCAACCCGGAATCAAGCCCGGAATCAAGCCCAGAATCAAGCCCAGCCGGAAGACCATCCACAAGCCCAGCCTCAAGCCCAGTCACAACCCCGACCCGGCCCGACCAACAAACCTGGCCGCCGTTTCGGGCCCAGCACACAAGAATCCCCAGCGATGAAAACAGCGCTTCAATTGCAAGCCCAGACCCGCCTGCCCACACCCCTGGGGCCCCTGACGCTGGGCGCGACGGCGCGCGGTTTGGCGGTGGCCTGGTTCGATCATCAAGCCCATCGCGCCGAGGTGCTGGATGCCCCGGAGCTGCCGCAACACCCGCACCTGGCGGCCGCCGCCCTGGATTTCGAACAGTATTGGCGGCAGCCCAGCCACCGTTTCAGGGTCGCGCTCGACCCGCAAGGCACAGCTTTCCAGCTCGCCGTTTGGCAGTTGCTGCGCCAGATCGAGAGTGGCAGCCTCAGCACCTATGGACAGATTGCTTTGGCGCTGGGCAAACCCACGGCTGCGCGTGCCGTGGGCGCGGCCATCGGCCGCAATCCTCTGTCGATCGTCGTGCCCTGCCACCGCGTGGTGGGCAGCAACGGCAGCTTGACGGGCTATGCCGGCGGTTTGCCGCGCAAACAGCAGCTGCTGGCGATCGAAGGTGCAGTCGCTGCTGGAGTCGGTACTGCAGTCGGTACTGCAGTCGCTGCTGCAATCGCTGCCACAAACTCCGGCGCAATCGTTGGCGAAACCGTCGGCGCAGTCGCTGGCCAGTCGCCCACTCACGGCGCGGGCACGCCAGGCAGCGACTCATTGGCGGTGACCCCGGCGCAGCCCACACATCGCACCGCCTTCTCGCAGCGCGCGAGCGTCACCGGATGAGCGGCAGGCAAGCCGCAGAGTTGCTGTTGCTGGGCGCCTTGTGGGGCGCATCGTTCTTGTTCATGCGCATGGGTGCGGCCGACTTCGGCCCGGCGGCCCTGGTGTTCGTGCGCGTGGCAGGCGCAGCGGCGCTGCTGCTGCCCTTGCTGATGTGGCGCGGCCAGCTTGGCGACTTGCGCCGCCACTGGAAGGGCATTGCACTGGTCGGCGTGGTCAACTCGATGCTGCCCTTCCTGCTGTTCACGGTGGCAGCCTTTGCACTCAGCGCGGGGCTGATGTCGGTCTTCAACGCCACGGCACCGGTGTGGGGGGCTTTGGTCGCCTGGGTGTGGTTGGGCCAGCGGCCCGGGGCCGTCCGCCTGTGGGGGCTGGGTCTGGGGCTGGCGGGTGTCATCGGCCTGGCCTGGGGCAAAGCCGAATTCAAGGCAGGCGACTCGGGCATCAGCCCGGCGCTGGGCATCGCCGCCTGTCTGCTGGCCACCGTACTCTATGGCGTGGGTGCCAACTTCATCCGAGAGCGACTGGCGGGCGTGGCACCGATGGCCGTGGCGGCCGGCAGCCAGTTGGCAGCGACGCTGGTGCTGGCGCTGCCCGCCTGGTGGCTGTGGCCGGCTGTTGCGCCTTCAGCGCAATCCTGGGCGGGTGCGCTGGCACTGGCCTTTGCCTGCACCGGCCTGGCCTATCTGTTGTTCTTCAGGTTGATTGCCCAGACGGGTGCCGCCAGTGCGATGTCTGTCACGCTGTTGATCCCTGGCTTTGCCATGCTTTGGGGCTGGCTCTGGCTGGACGAAGCGCCCACCTTGCAGATGCTGACCGGCTGTGCGGTCATCCTGGCAGGCACCGCGTTGTCAACGGGCCTGATCAAGGCCCCAGCACGCAGGCGCTGATCCGCGACAGCCCCGGCTTCTGCCGTCGTGCAGGCCATCCACTGCGCGCGCTGCGGCCCAAAGCACCGAAGCGATGTGATCGAACGCCGGGCAGCCCTCGCTTCAAACCGTCAAGCAGATCCGATTCAGGTGGCTGGCATCAGCGGTCGGCAGCCGAACCCCAGCGGAACTTGGATTGCGGCACGGTGTACAGCTCGGTCGGCAAGCTGCCCAGGTAGTTGGCCATGGCGCGCAACTCTTTCAGCGTGTATTGCTGCACCTGCGCGACCATGATCGCGTTGTTGCGGCCCAGCAGCGCGTGGTTCTGCTCCTTATAGGCTTTCAAGGACACATACAGGTAGTCTGAATATTGGCCCGCCAGCTTGGGATAGCCGCCATCAATCGGCTTGCTGTAGTTGACGCCATGGCAAGAAGCACAGGCGCCTTTGGTCAACAGTTGCGCCACTTCGGCCGAGGGCTGAAGCTCGGGCACATCCGCAACCCGCTTGACCGAGCTGGGCTTGTGCTGCTCGTAGAAAGCGGCCAGATCCAGCATGTCCTGCTCGCTCAGGCTGGCGGCGATGGCGCGCATGGTCGGGTGCTTGCGATCGCCTTTCTTGTAGGCGTTGAGCGAAGCCACGATGTACTTTGCACCTTGGCCAGAAATCCTGGGCACGCGGTGCACTTCAGGGAAACTCGCCTGATAGCCCTTGATGCCATGGCAGCCGATGCACATCGCAGACTTGCTTTGGCCTGCGGCGACGTCCTGGGCCTGTACCTGTACCAACGCTGAAGCACCCGACAGGGCCAGCGCAAAAACGATCGACTTGCTCTTCATGAAATTGAGGCCAGGCTGGACGCAGTGCGCTGGACGATGGGACAAGCTGCAGATTATAGGGGCCGCTTATACTGGCTTGTACCGTGTTGGAGCACTCTGGCGAGGCGGCAATCGGGCTCGCAACAGAACCTGAATGGGGCCCGCTGCTCAGCTTTGCACCACCCCTGCACCACCCCTGCACCACCTCTGCAACGGCTTGAACGAGCCCCTCGCGGCCTGGACCCGGGAGCGCGCTCCACGATCTGGGGCTTTGCCCACGTCATGAAACTTGAGCCGGACTGGCCTGCAGGCGCCGGCGTTGCCACCCAGTCAGCCAGCCACCCAGCAAGCCATTTACACTTGATCAGACCCATGAAATTCAAAGGCACAGACCAGTACGTCGCCACCCCCGACCTGATGCTGGCGGTCAACGCCGCCAGCACGCTGAAGCGGCCACTGCTGGTCAAAGGCGAGCCTGGCACCGGCAAGACCATGCTGGCCGAAGAGGTGGCCATGGCGCTGCAGATGCCACTGCTGCAGTGGCACATCAAGAGCACCACCAAGGCCCAGCAGGGCTTGTACGAGTACGACGCGGTGAGCCGGCTGCGTGACAGCCAGCTGGCCGACAAAGAGAGCTCAGACCGCGTCAAGGACATCCGCAACTACATCCTCAAAGGCGTGCTGTGGCAGGCCTTTACGGCCGAGCAGCCGGTGGCACTTCTGATCGACGAGATCGACAAGGCCGACATCGAGTTCCCCAATGACCTGTTGCGCGAAATCGACCGCATGGAGTTCTACGTCTACGAGACGCGCGAACTGGTCAAGGCCAAACACAGGCCGCTGGTCTTCATCACCTCCAACAACGAAAAAGAATTGCCGGATGCTTTTTTGCGCCGCTGCTTCTTCCACTACATCAAGTTTCCGGACGCGCAGACGATGCAGGCCATCGTCGATGTGCATTACCCGGGCCTGAAGAAAGAGCTGCTGAGCGCGGCCCTGAAGACCTTCTTCGAAGTGCGCAACCTGCCGGGCCTGAAGAAAAAGCCCTCGACCAGCGAGTTGCTGGACTGGCTGAAGCTGTTGGTGGCAGAAGACATCCCGTTGAGCGCACTGCAGAGCCAGGACGACAAGGTGGCGGTACCGCCCCTGGTCGGCGCACTGTTGAAGAACGAACAGGACGTGACCCTGTTCGAAAAACTCGTGTTCATGCAAAGGCACAACCGATAATGCTCAACGTCCAGCCGGTGACCCTGCAGCGCGGCCCTGTGCGGCTGGAGCCGCTGCAACTGGCGCACGAAGCCGGCTTGGCCAAGGCTGCAGCCGATGGCGAATTGTGGCAATTGCGGGTGACCTCGGTGCCCGAACCCGGTGCAACGCGGGCTTACATCGAGACCGCTCTGCAAGCCTGGCAAGCGGGCCACCGGCTGGCCTTTGTGGTGCTGGACAGCAGCAGCGGCCAGGTCATCGGCAGCAGCAGTTACCACGACATCGTGCCCGCCGTGCGGCGGCTGGAGATCGGCTACACCTGGTACGCCGCCAGCCGCCAGCGCAGCGCCATCAACACCACCTGCAAGTGGCTGCTGATGCAACATGCTTTTGAGACGCTGGATGCGCAAGTGGTGGGTTGGCGCACCGACAACTACAACTTCGCCAGCCAGCGTGCCATCGAAAGGCTGGGTGCACACAAGGACGGCGTGCTGCGCCACCACGCGCTGCGCCGCGACGGCACCGTGCGCGACACGGTGATGTACAGCCTGCTTGCAGGCGAGTGGCCCGAAGTCAAGGCCCACCTTGAAGACCAGTTGACGCGCCGCGATGCCTCAACCTCCAACCCGAGGAGCTGAATACGCCGTGGCCAACAAAAAACCCATCACCGTCGAAGACCTGTGGCAAATCGAACGCCTGGGCGAACCCAGTCTGAGCCCCGATGGCATGCAGGCCGTGGTGGCGCTGACGCGCTGCTCGATGGACAAAAACTCGTCCAGCTCGACACTGTGGCTGATGTCCACGCAAGAGTCCACTCAACAGTCCACCCACAACCCGGCACCTGCGAAGAACCCACGCCCGCTGACCCATTGCGGCGACAAGGACGGCCAGCCGCTGTGGAGCCCGAGCGGGCAGCAGGTGGCTTTCACCGCCAAGCGCGAACAGGAGGGTCAGAAGGATAAACAGACCCAGCTTTACCTGATTGACACGGATGGCGGCGAAGCGCGACGCGTCTCTGAGGTCGCTACAGGCGTGAACGGCGTGCGCTGGTGCCCGGGCGGCAAGCAGTTGCTGTTCATCTCCTGGGTCTGGCCAGAACTCAAAGGTGCCAAGGCGCAGGCCGCCCGGGCGAAAGAATTTGCCGAGCGCAAAGAGTCGGGTTATGCGACGAGCCAAGCGCAGTACCGCCATTGGGACCACAACCTGCCGATGGGCCGCGTGCCGCATCTGCACCTGCTCAAGCTCAACCCCCGCGGTGGCGTGGGCAAGACGGTGGACCTGTTCGAGGGCAGCGACTTCGAACTGACCCGCGCTGACCCCGATGCCAATCACTACGACGTCTCACCCGACGGCACACGCGTGGTGTTTGCTTTCAACCCGGACAAAGAAAAGCGTGGCGACGCCCGTTTTGCGCTGGCCGAGTTGGACATGCGCAGCGGCAAGACGCAAGTCATCGCACAAGACAAGGACTGGGACTTTGGCAACCCCCGCTACAACCCGGATGGCCAGCGGGTGGCTTTTGTCGCCAGCCACCAGGCGCTGAAACACACCATGCCGGGCCAGTTGGCGGTATGGGACCGCGAAGAGGGTCGATTTGAAGTGGTCAGCGCGCAGTGGGACCACGAAGTGCACGCCCCGCTGCATTGGGAAGACGACGGCCAGGCCGTGCTGTTCTGCACCGAAGACAAAGGCCGGCGCCCGCTGTGGCGCTTTGACCTGCCTGACCGGCGCGCCGAAGTGGTGGTGGCGAGCGGCTGGGTCAGCGCTTTCGACAAGGCTGCAGGCACGCTCGTGACAGTGTCAGACAGCGCCATGCACCCGGCACAGATGCATGCGCACCTGGCGGGCCAAACGCCCCTGCGGCTGGAGCGATTCAACGACCAGTTGATGCAAGGGCTCGACCTGGGCCGGGTCGAAGAAGTCTGGTTCAAGGGCGCCGCCACTCAAGCGGGCGCAGCGATATCGCGCGGCGACGATGTGCAGATGTGGCTGGTCTATCCGCCTGGCTTTGATAAAGCCAAGAAATATCCGGTGATGCACAACATCCACGGCGGCCCGCACACCGGCCCTGGCGACAACTGGCATTACCGCTGGAACACGCAGGTTTTTGCGGCACAAGGCTACGTGGTGGCCAGCGTCAATTTTCACGGCTCTTCGGGCTTCGGCCACGCTTTTTTGGACAGCATCACGCACCGTTGGGGCGAGTTGGAACTGCAGGACATCGAAGCCGCCACCGACTGGCTGCTGAAAAAACCCTTCACCGACCGCAAGCGCGTGTTTGCCACCGGCGGCAGCTATGGCGGCTTCATGGTGGCCTGGATGAATGGCCACCTGAAACCCGGCCGCTACCAGGCCTATGTCTGCCACGCCGGTTGTTTTGACTGGGTCGGCATGTTCGCCGACGACGCCTGGCATTGGCACGCCAAAGAGCTTGGCGCCTGGTACTGGAACAACATGCCGCAGATCCACAGCCAAAGCCCACATGCCTATGCCAGCGGCATGAGCACGCCCACGCTGGTGATCCACGGCGCCTTGGACTACCGCGTGCCCGATGCCCAAGGTCTGGCCTACTACAACACGCTGAAGGCGCTGAACGTGGATGCGCGGCTGCTGTGGTTCCCGGACGAGAACCACTGGATCCTCAAACCACGCAACAGCAAACTCTGGTTCACCGAATTCTTTGCCTGGCTCAAGCGTCACGACCCTGGCAGCAGTCAAGCCAAAAGCACCAATGAAACCCGGGCTGCAGTCAACAAAACGTCCGGCTCGGCGGTTAAAGGCAGAGCCCGCTGAAGCCCGCCTGACTCCCAAAGCCCCCGATGCTGATCGACTTCTTCTTCGCCTTGCGCGCTGCCAAGCTCCCGGTTTCGATCAAGGAGCATCTGGCGCTGCTGGAGGCGCTGCAAGCCGGCGTGCTGAATGCCGATGTGGATGCCGATGCCGATGCCGATGCCAATGCCAATGCACAAGGCGAGCCCAGCGCTGGCCCCAGCATCGACCGCTTCTACTACCTGGCGCGCGCGATCCTGATCAAGAACGAGAACCACTTCGACAAATTCGACCGCGCCTTTGCCGCCTACTTCAAAGGCGTGGAGATGCTGACCGACTTCACGCAGGAAGTTCCGCTGGACTGGCTGCGCAAGACGCTGGAACTTGAGCTGAGCCCCGAGCAAAAGGCCGCGATCGAGAAGATGGGCTGGGATGAGCTGATGGAGACGCTGAAGAAGCGTTTCGAAGAACAAAAAGAGCGCCACGAGGGCGGCAGCAAGATGATCGGCACCGGCGGCACCAGCCCCTTTGGCGCCTACGGCTACAACCCGCAGGGCGTGCGCATCGGCCAGGCCAGCGGGCGCAACAAGAGCGCGGTCAAGGTCTGGGACCAGCGCGCCTACAAGGATTACGACGACACCAAAGAGCTGGGCACGCGCAACATCAAGGTGGCTTTGCGCCGTCTGCGCAAGTTCGCGCGCGAGGGCGCAGCCGAAGAACTGGACCTGGACGACACCATCCACTGCACCGCAGCCAACGCCGGCCTGCTGGACATCAAGATGGTGCCCGAGCGCCACAACAAGGCCAAGGTGCTGCTGTTGATGGACGTGGGCGGGACGATGGATGAGCACATCCATCGCGTGGAAGAACTTTTCTCGGCCGCCAAGACCGAATTCAAGCACCTGGAGTTCTACTACTTCCACAACTGCGTCTACGACTTCATGTGGAAGAACAACCGCCGCCGCTTCAGCGAGAAGTTCGCCACCTGGGACCTGATACGCAAGTACAACAAAGACTACAAGTTGATCTTTGTCGGCGACGCCACGATGAGCCCCTATGAGATCCTGCAGCCCGGCGGCAGCGTCGAATACAACAACGAAGAGCCGGGCGCCGAGTGGCTGCAGCGGCTGACGAATGCGTTCCCCAAATTCGCCTGGATCAACCCCGAGCCCCAAGGCGTTTGGCAATACCGTCAGAGCATCGCGATCGTGCAGCAGTTGGTCAATCAGCGCATGTTTCCGCTGACCTTGGCCGGCCTCGAAGGGGCGATGAGGCTGCTGAGCAAATGAGTTTCCGTGCTCGGCTCACGGCAGCGCTGCTGGCGCTGTTGTTGGGTGGATGTGCCGGCTTCAAGCCAATTGCAGAGCCTGCGCCAGCAACCCGGTCGGCGGCGGGCGCTGGCGCGCAGGCCTCCACGGCGTTTTTACCCGCATCTCCACCACCAACAGCCAAAGGCAGCGCAGTAGTGGTGACTGTGCAGGCGCCGGATGAAGTGCGTACGCTGCTGCAGAAGTACCTGGATGTGATCCGTCTGGGCAGCCTGGCAGATGAAGAGGTGGACGCCGCCGAGTGGAACCGCCTGATCAATGCCTCGCCGCAGCAGGTCCGCGATCTGTTGCAGACCGAAGGCTACTTCGACCCCGAGATCGAGCTGCAGCGCCAGCCCGGTCCACCCCCAGACGCACCTGAGCCTGTGGTGCTCAAAGTCGACCCCGGCGTGCGTGCCAAGGTGCACAAGCTGACGCTGGAAGTGGAAGGAGAGCTGGAGCGCAGCGCCAGCGCCGCCGACCCCGATGCGCTGAAAACACTCAGCCAATGGCGCCGCGACTGGCGCCTGCCCGAAGGCCGCGACTTTCGCAACCCGGACTGGAGTGGCGCCAAAGCCAACGCGCTGGCTGCGCCGCGCGCCGAGGGCTATGCCACTGCCAACTGGCTGGGCACGGCGGCTGATGTGGACGTCGCCAACAGCCAGGTGCGGCTGTTCTTGGTGGCGGACAGCGGGCCATTGTTTCGGCTGGGCCGATTGCAGGTAGAGGGCCTGGTGGCGCACGACGGCGAGACTGTCAACAACCTGCTTGGCGCCAGGCCCGGCACGCCGCTGAGTGAAAGCTGGTTGCTCGACTTTCAGGAGCGGCTGTTGAAGTCAGGGCTGTTCGAGGTCGCCGCCGTGACCCTGGACCTCGACCCCGAGCAGGCCGCCAGCGCCACGGTGCTGACCCTTGTGCGCGAGTCGCCGTTGCAAGCCTACACGCTGGGCGTGGGTTTCAGCGTCGACAACGGGCCGCGGGCGTCGGTCGAACACCTGTACAGGCGTGTCTTTGGTTATGCAGCATCGGCCCGCAACAAGATCGAAATCGGCCAGAAGCGTCAGTTCTACGACGGCGAAATCAGCACTCATCCGCTGCAGGGCATGCATCGTTACTTGCTGGGTCTGGTCTTTGAGCGGCAGAAAACCGATTCAGACACCGTGATATCACAACGGCTGCGCGTGGGCCGGTCACAAGATCGGCAATCGCTGGAGAGGCTGCACTTTCTGGAAGTCGAGCGCAGCGAAACCGTCACCATCACTGGCGCGGTCAGCAACGCCACTGCCGTGTCTGCCAACTTCCACGGCAACTGGCGCGACCTGGACAGCCTGATCCTGCCCACCCGCGGCCTCAGCCTGGCCTTGCAGCTGGGTGTGGGGCAATCGACCAGCAGCACCGGCAGGAACGGCCCATTTGTGCGCACCTTTGGTCGTCTCACCGGCTATCTGCCGCTGGGCAACGACTGGTACGGGCAGGCGCATGTCGAGCTCGGCCGGGTGTTTGTGGCCACCGACGTCGCGGTGCCTGAGTCACAGAAGTGGCGCGCCGGGGGTGACAACTCGGTGCGCGGCTACGCCTATCGCAGCCTGGGGCCGCTGCAAGACGGTGTCGTGGCCGGCGGCACGGCTCTGGCCACCGCCGGCGTCGAGGTGGCACGGCCGATCTCCAGGAACCTGCCCTCGCTGTGGGGCGCGGCTTTTGTCGATGTCGGCAATGCGGCCAACAGCTTGGGTGGTTTGAAACCGGTGCTGGGTTACGGCGTGGGCGTGCGCTGGCGCAGCCCTGCCGGGCCATTGCGCCTGGACATCGGGTGGGGCCAGGAAACGAAGCAGTTTCGTTTGCACTTCAGTGTCGGCGTGACTTTCTGATGAGCGACACCGAAGACCGTGCGCTGACAGGCCAGGTTGCCCAACCCGTGGCACCAGCGCGCCCCGTTGCAACCGCCTTTGGCTTGCTGATGCCGCTTTTGATGGTGCTGATGCTGAGCCTGGTATTGATTGGCAGCGTGGTGGGCGGCGCGCGCTGGCTGCTGGGCACCGAGGCCGGCGCGACGTGGCTGTTGCAGCGCGTGCCCGGCGTGCAGGTCGAAGGCTGGCGCGGTGCCTTGTGGGGGCCGGACTGGTCGGCCGACAAGCTGCAAGCCCGGTGGGCAGGCGGCAAGGAGAGCGTGCTCATCGAGGGGCTGCAGGCCCAGGGCGTCGAGCTGCGCTGGCGTCCCTCTGCGGGTGCCTGGATCGGCCTGGAGATGGCGACGCTCAATCTGCAACGGGTGACGGTGCAGACCGGGGATCCTGGCAAGCGCCCGCTGCCTTCGCCCAAGGACATCGCCGGGCCCGCGCATCTGCTGATCCGGCAGGTCGACATCCGCGAGATGCAGATCGACACGCTGCCCATGATCCGGGCCCTGAAGGTGCAGCAGCTGGTGCTGGACCCCGAGCCAGGCGCACGACACCGCTTTGAGCAGCTGGGCCTGGATTGGTCGGGCCTGCGCCTGGTGGCCAGAGGCGGCATTGGCACCGCCGCACCCCTGCCGGTCAGCCTGCAGGCCAGTGTGTCACCGCTGAACAAGGGCCTGCTGCCCGACTGGGCGGCCAGCTTGCAACTCGATGGCCCGCTGGCGCTGATGGCGCTCAGCGGCAAGCTGCAGGTGGCTGCACCCGGGCGCGGTTTGGAGCCCGGCCATGTGGGCCCACCTGCAGCCGGT
>Ga0105046_10004937_pt1 | contig 21196 bp, 17 predicted proteins | sample MAT03_FD_78385 | JGI IMG/M metagenome (GOLD analysis project Ga0105046, IMG submission 78385) | Freshwater microbial communities from Lake Fryxell liftoff mats and glacier meltwater in Antarctica - MAT-03 (megahit assembly) | ecosystem: Environmental > Aquatic > Freshwater > Ice > Liftoff...
AGAGGAGTTGACAGTTGACAGTTAAGAGTTTACAGTGAATCTTTTGGCTCTTTCGAACCAAATAATGAAAGAAATTAAGTTTGTATGGGAAAATACAAAAAATGGCCTCAAGGCATTAATGGAATTTATATTCTCATTCAACCTTTTTTATTAAGTTGAAAGACCCGGGTTGGCAGTGGATATAACTTTCAGTAGTCCAAGACGGAACAAGCATCACTTGTAATGTTTTAAATCATCACTTTTAAATCATCACTTTTATATTTTAACCCATCACTCCGCTTTGCAAACCACAATTCGGGCAAGGTTTTTAATATTTCTTGTGCCCGATTTCAGGTCGCTTGTTGTAAGAAGAAGAATGCGGTTTTCCATTTCTTCCATCGGTTTTCCATCCTTTTCAACTACAATAAAAAGATGATTGCCCGTTTCTGTGTTGTAAATTTCATTAAACGAGTACACCACCGTATACCCGTCAGAAGCTTCAAACCGGAAGTAAAACTGGTTCAACAAACGGGGAGAATCGTATTGAAAACGAACGCTGTCCAGCACATCTTTCAATAGCACTGCCTTGACCCCTTTCGCATTCTCCCGTTTTTTGGAAGAGCAACTGGTATTCACTTCCCCAAGATCAATCGTTCGCAAAGCCTTGATCTGATTGATTGAAAATGTCTTTTCCAGTTTCACTTTTCCCGTTACCAACAGGTTTTGAGTCGGTTGAATTTCCTGAGCAAAAAGGAAGATGGGCTGAATAAAAAGTATTATAAGAAAAATTCTCAGTGGCATTCCGAAAGTGGTTAAGGAACAAACCTACAAGGGATTTATGAATTTGAGTTGAAAACAATCTGCCATATTTTAGCGATGCAAAAAATCAAATCCATGAGAAAACTCAATGTATTCAACTTCATCTCTTTGGACGGGAATTATAAAGGTACAGACCAAGGAATTGGCTGGCAAAAACAAGGAGAAGAAGAAGGAAAATTCTCCGTAAAAACATGAAATCAGTAAATAGGGCCCACTGAAAAAGTCAGTATTGAAATTTAAAAATTGTAAATTGCTGATAATCAACACTCCCTCTCCTCTGGCGACTTGTCCCGAACTTGCTTCGGGGCGGCTGGGGTGAGGTTAAAATGCAGATTTTATGCCTAATCTGGTCGGATTTCAAAAACTGGAGTGCTAGGATTTTGAACTATTCCATCAAAAACCTTTGCATCTGTTTATTGAAAATACTCCATAATAATCTGATCTAAAGCCTGTAAAGATATTTTCAGCAGGCCCTAAATACTCTTTCCATCCAAAATTGGCAGAAAATATTCACCGAATTCTCTCACAGTCTGGTTTTGATTCTCCTGGCTGGCTTACTAAACAATTAATATCAATTATCCTTCAAATCCGGGTCTGCAGTTTTATCTTGAATAGAAGCACGAAACAGCTCAATGTAAATCCCCAACTGAAGGAAATCCCTTCCTGTTTCATCGTTAATTTTATAATCGAACTGATGCACATACCCAATCTGCAAACTCAGGTTGGCCGATACATGATGGTTAAATGCCAGGCTCATCCGGTTCCGCTCAAAGTAGGGTTGATTATCAGTAAAGAAAATTTCATTGCTGGCACTAATCTGAAACGGCTTAAACGATTTCTTTCCTTTCCCAAATTCGTATGATATTCCACAACGATACCGGAACCGGTTTCTAAACCCATTGCTGGTAAACCGGAATTCGGCACGGTACCGCTGTTCGATTTTAAACCATCCGATTTTCTGCGTAAGCACCAACTGTGGCCAAAGTCTGATTTCATTGTTGTTTTTGGGCAAAACAAAGTTCCCACCTTCCTTATACGTTTGATAACTACCCCCTCCAACACTAAAGGTCAAATTGTTATGGGGCTTAAAACTACACCCGCCTTTGTACTCATAGTAATGAAAATGGCGATAAAACTTTAAAGATCTCAACTGGCCTTCTGCAAACAAAGTCCATCGGTTATTTAGATTGTACTTCAGCCCCATCACGTTCCAGCTTCCGGAATCCAACCCCAAAGAAGAATGAGGATCAAATAATAAAAGGCCGGTAAACACTACCAGAAGTTTGAAATTCAGATTTAGCTTCTGCTTTCCAAGGGTTGTAAAATGAACGAGTTCCAACAAAGATTGTTTCAACACACCGGAATTTGAACCGCAAATAAAGAAACGAAAATTTTCTAAACGAAACCCGATCTCTACAACAAAGGAAGAGAACGACATCTCTTCAATTACAAAGAATTTCCTGCATCGTTTAAATGCATTTTTTGGGCAGCCGCCCTTCCTCACCCCCTTTTCGTCACTAAACCCCAATTCGGAAGGGCGCCGGGCTATCCGTTCCAATACCTCGCTCCTTCGTCGCAGCGGTATTTCCACTTCTATCCCTGCTGCAATGCATTTCTCCTAGTAATCGGCCTGTTAGCAAACCCGATTTCAACATTGTGTTTCAAGTTAAATTTTGCTCAAAAAATGAACATCAACACAACCTGTCCACAAAGTTAAAATCCCGCCTTTTCAGTGGGCACCATAGGAAGCGCCATTTGGCCAAAGTCATATCTCAAATCCGTCCTTTCGGTTCGACAATAAAATCTTTCGTCGTTCCTGGTAATGACCGAAAGCCCACATTCTCAACTCAGAAATTATTCCTTGTCGCCATGGCGCCACAGGCATTTATCAATTATCACTTATCATTCATCATTCATCATTCATTCAACCACCAAAACCACACTTTCCGTTTTATCAGAGCTTGCTCCCACCATAATTTCAAACTCCCCGGCTTCCACCGATTTTTTCAGATCCACTCCATAATAGGCCAGCTTATCCGGCGTAATGGTAAATTTCACCGCCTTGCTTTCCCCCGGCTGTAGGGCAATCCTGGTAAAATCTTTCAGTTCCTTCACCGGACGAGTAAACGAGGAAACCTTATCCCGGATGTATAATTGAACAATCTCCTCCCCTGCTCTCTTGCCTGTGTTGGTAACGGTTAAACTTACCGTGGCCGATTCACCATTTTTAATTTTGGAGGAAGACATCACTGGTTTTGAATAACTGTATGTGGTGTAGCTCAAACCAAACCCAAATGGATAAAGTGGTGTAATCGTATCAAAATGATAACTTCTGCGGGCACTGGGTTTGTAGTTGTAAAAACAGGGAATGTGGCCCACAGATCGGGGAAATGAAATGGTCAGTTTTCCTGAAGGATTGTTTTCACCCAGCAAGGTTTCAGCAAAAGCAGTTCCGGTTTCCTGGCCCATATACCAGCACTGGAGAACCGTACCCACATTCTGAGACAAATGCTGGATGCTCAAAGGAGGTCCGCTGAAAACAGTAGCAAGCATGGGCTTACCCAGTTTTTTCAATTCGTCAATCAACTCGTTTTGACCGTTCAATAATTCAAGGTTGCTAAGATCTCCCGGGTGACCCACAGCCCATGCTTCACGGCTCGTTGCTTCATTTCCTCCCAGACAAAGAATCACAACATCAGCGGTTTTGGCTAAGGCAATGGCTTCTTCCATCCGCTTCTGATTGTCTTCTTTAGAAGAAAGTTTAACCACATCATCAAACCAATCTCCGGTGTCGTTCAACCGGATTCCTTCCGCATAAACAACTTCCGCTTTACCGGCAAGTTTCGCCTTCAAACCATCCAATGGGGTAACCACTTGTCTTGGCCGATCGGCATATCCACCCAACACACAACGATTGGCATTGGGTCCGATCAAGGCAATTCTTTTGTATTTACTGATGTCCAACGGCAGCAGTCCCTGGTCGTTTTTCAACAACACTACCGATTGACGGGCCGCTTTCAATGCCAAAGCCCGCATTCCGGCATCGCCCACTTTTCTATCCGCCAGATCCGGGTCCACATACGGCTTCTCAAAAAGCCCTAATAAAAATTTCAAACGCAGAATTCGGGACACCGTTGTATCAAGCTCAGCCTTAGTAATTTTTCCTGATTTCACCAGCCCAAGCAATTTTGGAAATGCCCATGGATCAGGCGTTTCAACATCAACCCCGGCTTTAAATACTTTGTATGCCGTGGTGGCAGTATCGCCACTCACGTGGTGAAGGGTCTGAACCTGCTCAACCCCGTCGTAATCGCTCACAATCAATCCTTTGAATCCCCACTCCTTCCGAAGAATATCGCTTAGTAAGCGTACATTGGCATGGGCCGGAGTTCCGTTCAATTCGTTGTAACACGGCATCACACCCCAGGCTTTTCCTTCTTTCACACAGGCTTCAAAACCAGGGAAAACGTATTCCCGCACCGTCCTTTCATCCATCGTTACAGGTCCCACATTCACACCTCCTTCCGGCTGACCATGAACCCCAAAATGTTTCAAAGTAGCAGCCACATTGGTCGGTCCAAGAACAGGTCCCGGTCCCTGATACGCTTTAATTTGTGTGACGCCCAAACGTGAAATCAAATATGGATCCTCTCCCATTGTCTCTTCTGTTCTGCCCCAACGAGGGTCACGGGCCACATCCAAAACCGGGGCCAACACCTGATGACCGCCACGAAGGCGAACCTCCTCTGCAATTTTAGAATAGATTTCAGTGTACAAAGTTTCGTTCCAGGAAGAACTCATCGCAAGGGCCGATGGGAAATGGGTGGATTGAAATGCCTGGTTTCCATGCAGCGATTCTTCATGGTACATCACCGGAATACCCAGTCTTGTATTCTCTAACACCCACTTCTGCAGCGCATTCGCATATTCTGCAGTCGCTTTGGCCGATCGGCTGTCCTTATTTTTAACCTCATTCGGTCGAGCCACCTGGCCCATTCCGTATTTCAGAATGCCGGTCGAAGATGCCTTTGCCGGAGAAAAGTTCTTGTTGTCGTCCAGCATCTTTTTCTTTTCGTTCCAGATGCAAAGGGTCTGGGCTACTTTTTCTTCCACCGTCATCCGACTGAGAAGGTCTTCTACCCGGACGTTTAATGGAAGTGTGGCATTTTTATAAACAGGCTTTGGTGTCTGAGCAAAGCTTATCTGACTTGCCAGCAAGGTGATGCATAGCATCTTAAATATTTTCATTTCAACGTTTTGGAAAGCCGCAATTTGCTACAGTTCCTTTTAATATTCAAATATGGATTCTCTATCATGATCAATTGAAAACACACTGTCTGAAACCCAATTTCTTTAGATCTGAGATGTGAAAATTGTATCGTTAAAACCCTGAAAATATTGAATCGCAAAACGTTCCAACCATATTTGCAGCATGATACTTTGGTCGAAGGGAAAGAGTTTTATGCTGGCCTCCACCGGATTTTATGCAATACTCAATCTATGCGTTAAAGAGTTGTCTTACATCCCCGCCCTTGAAATGATCTTTTTCCGCTCAGCCATTTCTTTTGTGATTTGTGCCTTTGGCATCTGGCAGGCGGGTGTTTATTTCTTTGGCAAAAACCACAAATGGCTGATCATTCGTGGTCTGGCTGGAATAATGGCTCTTTGGCTGTACTTCAGTTCCATCCAGAATATGCCTTTGGCATCGGCTGTTGCCATTCAGTACACCTCCCCTGTTTTCACTGCGTTACTCGCCACCTTCCTCCTTTCCGAAAAGATGAGCAAATGGAAATGGATCTTTTTTATCATTTCAATGATCGGTGTTTTTCTGATCAAAGGTTTTGATACAAGATTGCCTTTGACCTATGTTTTGATCGGCCTTGCTTCTGCAATCTTTTCGGCCATCGCTTACAATGCCGTCCGAAAACTGCACCATACTGAGCATCCACTGGTCATTATTATGTACTTTCCCATGGTGGCCCTCCCTTTTTCCGGGGTATACAGCTATCTCAATTGGGTAAGTCCTTTGGGTTGGGATTGGATCTTCGTACTCATTATGGGACTATGCACACAGGCCGGACAACTCTGCATGACCAAAGCCATTCAAATGGAACGATTGGAGAATGTGACCTTCCTCAATTATTTCGGCATTTTCTTTGCGCTTTTTCTGGGTTTTGTAGCCTATGGCGAGGTTTTCAACTTGATCTCTTTGGTGGGAATGGCTTTGGTAGCAGGTGGAATTTTCCTTAATTTGTTTGAAAAGAAGAAAAAACAGGAACCAATGGCCTTTGATGAATCCGTCATCTGATTCTCTTTTATTTCTGGCTCATTGAAACGGGATTATCACCTTATTAATGAGACTTTTGAATACCGATTATTAAATTTCAAACTTCGATCATCCTATAGAGCGCATCCAAAAAAATACCAGACCAGGTTCAAACCAGACAACCAAAAACATCCTTCTTTAACTTCATTGACTTTTAACTTTGCACTAGTCCATCATTAAACCACCCACTTTTGACTTTTAACTCCTGACTTCTAACTTATTGAATGCTTTCCATTTTCGATGAATTTAAACTATATGAACAACCCGAGCTGGCTAAATCCCTGAGCGAAGGAATTCAGACCAGGACCGTGCGAAAAGGGCAGGTTCTCCAGCAAAAAGGAGATACTATAGTTAATTCCTATTTTGTACGAAAAGGATGTCTTAGAAGTTATTCTCTGGACCAAAAAGGTAAAGAGCACATATTCATGTTTGCTCCGGAAGGCTGGATGATTACCGATATTGGTTCAGCACCATTCAATCAACCCGCAGATCTTTGTATTGACGCTTTGGAGGATTCTGAAATCGAAGTTGTTCAGATGCGCTTGTTTGAAAAATTTCTGGATATCAGGCCGGAAGCCTTTGGTTTTGGGATTGAGAAACTTTTGAAACGGGTTGCAGTGCTGCAAAAACGGGTCATCATGCTTATGAGCGCATCTGCAAAAGAGCGCTATGAAGATTTTATTAAAACTTATCCCAACATTGTACAAAGGGTTCCGCAGAAAATGATCGCTTCTTATTTGGGAATAACGCCTGAAGCACTCAGTACAATACGAGGTGAAATGGCCAGAAATGGTCTTTGAGAAAGAAATTCATTTCTTATACAGCTTTAAAAAAGATGTATTACAGAAATCATTCTGTAATACATCCAAGCAAATAAATAAAGAAGCAATCGGGCTAGAATTCCATCGATAAATGGATTAACGGGATTGACCATCCGCTCTTTTTCTGCGCCAATTCCGGAGCCAAAGAATGGCTCCCGTAATCAACAGAAACCAATACCAGTTTTCGGTTAGCGATATAATGGAAGCAAGAAGTTTGTGCCAACCGGTTCCCAGGCCTGAAACAAGGCGGGATCCGAAAGAAAGTCCGGGCTGATGTTGCCTGGGGATCAGTTGATACAAACTAAGCGATACATTGCTGTATGCCACTTGATGATCGTATAATTTAAGTTGCCCTTCAAAAGATTCAATTTCAGACCTCACTTCACTGAGCTTTTCTTCAACCTCCAGTATTTCACTCACTTTTTTAGCTGATTTCAGGATTTCGAAATACCGCTTTTCAAGTTCTTTTTTGGTCCTGAGTCTTGCCTGTGAATCATAATAATTTGAAGTAACGTCTTCACTTGATGTGGAAAAATTCCGGACGTAAACCGATTTACTTTTTAACAGAGATACCAATGAATCCAGATTCTCGGGAGGCACTTTCAATTCTATGCTTTGGTTGATTTCGGCTCCATATCGGGACATGTTCGAAGAAACACTATACACATTCAATTGCACAAGTTCCTTCTCGATGATTTTGATAAAATTCTCCGCATTCTTCACCTGAATTTCAAGACTGGCATTCCTTATAATCTTTTTTGGCATCTGAGGTTCTTCATCCTCAGATTTTGGAGCTAACTTAAAATCTCTCCCATCAGATCCAGATCCAAAATTTGGAGAGACCATCATCAATTGTGCGTCAACCGTAGCTGCAGCAGTATCTGCCATCTCATTTGCCTCCGGGTAGGTAGTTACATATTGTGAGTCATTCTTTAGAGGTTTACCAACACAACTGCACAACAAACCAAAAAACAATCCGATTGCATAGCCTTTCGAAATCTTCATAACTTAAATAGAATTTAAAATGAAAAGGAATAAAAACCGGAAACGGCCAGAACAGTCCGGATATTTCTCCGGTTTCAAATTCTCTTTAAAAAAATTCCTTCCTCAAACCTTCTTTTGGGGTACAAGCCATTTACGCAATGGGATTTCGGCTACATAATACGTTCCAGTCGAAAAAATCAGAATTGCAGCCAGATACAATCCAATCAAGGCAAAGTCGTTCCATTTGCCGGAAACCAACACGGGAGGCACAGGCACTGAATAGAGCCAAATGATCAAAATCGGCAGATGCAACAGATACATAGAATAGGAAATCTCACCCAAAAACATGAGAGGCTTTAGCTCCAGTATTTTCCTGCCCGTTTCTTCATTGTGGGCTACGAGCAATAGTAAAACAGCAAATTCAAGGATAAGCACATAGTCTGGCAAAGCAAAATGCATCGCAAGAATTCCAGTCGCAGCCACTACCAGGAGAAGAACTCCAGAGCGAAAAATCCGAATCCCCCATTCATTGGAATGACAACTTTAAACACGATCCAGATTTGCCTTAATGCATGGCATCTAGCATTTTCCGGTAAGTCGGACTTCCCTTAAGTAGTTGAAATTCAGGTTGTTTTTCCAATCTTGTTTTATCTTTAAAGCCCAGAGAAAGTGCTTCCGTAATTGCAGTCATGGCAAGATCTGCTTGTTGCCGTCGTGCTGCGAGAATCGCTCTGAGATAGGCTTGTTCAGAATTGGAAGGATCAGACAACCGGTAAATCTCCAGTATTTTTTCAGCCATAGCATCCTCATTTTGCTGCAAAGCCCGATTCGAAAGACTATACGCGGCCAATGAAAAAAAACCTAGAATCCGTTCCTGCATGTTCTTTGGCAACGCTTTTTGATGGGTTTGGAGAAGGAGAATTTCACTTTTCCACCAATCGATATCATTTTTAAAAAAGGCCTGACTGTATTCTTCCTTAAGCTTAAGTTCCGTCTGATTTTCGGTCATAGCTAATTGTCTGGCAGTTTCCCATGCGGATTCTGCTCTTAACTTAGAGAGTGGATCTTTTGCAAGATCCGTTCGGGACATATCCTTTGAAAGAAAGCTGGCTTTTAAAAGGATTCGTTCTTTTAAAATTGGATCCCGAAGTCGCTTCGCGTTTTGAACCATCGACTTGATTTCCTTATCTGCATGTTGAAAATCACGGGTTTCTTTCCAAAAAATCCATTTCAGAGCAGAATCAAATTCACCAGGCGAAGGCCATTCATGTTTTCCATCCCAAATTTGAAGATAATGGGGAATTGTTTCCGGGAGAGTTGCATCAAATTGAACCACATCCGCAAGGTTCATATCCATTCTACCGGCAAATCCAAAAACAGATTTTTGCACACTGCCACCTGCAGCCGGTGCTCCGGCATAAATGATGCCTTCCACTTTTTCCGAACCGTTTTCTGCTGCATCGAAAGCCACTTTTGCCCCTCCCGAAAAACCAGAAAGGTAAAAAGAAATGTGTTTGACGCCGGGTACAAACCGATTTCGAATTTCAAGCATCAGGTTCTGTGAAATTTCCCGGGTTTCAGGGAAAGACAAACCATTCCTTGAAATATTGGATCCTGCCAACAGAACACCATATTTAAAAGCCAGCTGTTGGTAAAGTGAAATCGGTTTAGAACCTTTACCCTGAGGATCAAAAAATAAAAGACAGATTAAACTGTCTTTTTGATGGCTCGATGGAAAGTAAAAAGAACCTGTTTCATCATTGTAAATGGAATCCGGGTTGAAAACTTGTTTTGCAGTTAAATCTGCATATTCTTTTTCTGGCGGCTTTGCAGCCTGTTTTTGTCTTCCTTCCCCACATCCAAATACAAATAAAAAAACAAGAAAATTCAAAAAGCGCATCCTTGTTTTAAATTATTTATCTTGGGAAAAAAATCCAAAATGGGACTGGATTACTTTTTAGGCTTATTAGCCAGAATGGCATTTGCCTCCGTTAGAAACTTAACTTCTTCTTTTCCTCTCTCCGCACCCGAAGGATACCCAAGTGAACCTAAAGGATTCAGGCTCATTTTATTCGAAGCATCTTTATTGGCATAAAACATCCATACTGTAGGATATCCCTGTACCTGGAATTGCTGCTGCAGGCTTGAATTCTGCTGAGCCAATTCCGGAGTGAGTTGCTTATTTCTTGGAAAATCAAGTTCCAATAAAATTACATTTTTTTGTGCCCATTCAATAAAGGGTGCTTTTGCAAAAACATCTCTTTGTAATTTGTGGCACCAACCACACCAATCACTTCCGGTAAAAAAAGCAAAGATCGGTTTCTTGCTTGTTTTTGAAACTTCCTGCGCCTTAGCAAGATCTGTATACCAAACCAACTTGTCTTCTGAAGGGTTGTTTCCTGCAAATGAGTTGGTTGAAAAATTGAAGATTCCCAGTACAAAAACCAGGAGAATAAGTAGGTTTTTCATAAGTAGCAAAATTGAAACTTTTTCCTGAATAAAGTTACCAAATGTAAGCAATGCCTAAAACTTGCTCAAATATCGGACTCAATGAAAATTCAAACCAGGTTTGTTTCATCTATTCAGAATCAGTCCTACATTCAATTACTGATATTTATCAGTTTTGATTCCTTTTTAAATCACATCAGAACCTATCCTCCTGCGTCAACTTGCGCATCTTCTCAAATTTGACCGCTATGAAGATTAACATACTGACAGAAGAAGTCCTGATATGCGTCCATTGCGGTTTATCTGCCAGACAGGAAATTCATCAAAACGGAGATTATTTCTGTTGCCATGGATGCAAAACAGCTCACATCTTCCTCTCAGATTCAGAATCTTGTGAAATTCCCATACCCGCCAAACCCAGACACCAAGAGGAATTAGCCTGGCTGGATATTCCTGAAGCTTCCCAAAAATGGATTTTCGGAAAACAAGGAAACGCAGTGCAGGTGCGATTAAAAGTCCCTGGAATTCATTGTGCATCCTGTGTTCAGGTGCTGGAACGACTTTATTCCAAACAAAAAGGAATCGTTCGAAGTGAGGTAAATTTCCTTCGGAAAGAATTGGAAATCACCTTTTTGCCGGATCAGATCTCTTTTAGTGGGTTGGTTGCCTGGCTGGATTCTCTGGGTTATAGCCCGGATCTTACGGATCCTGAAAATGGAGAAAAAAGAAAAGGATACAGCGAATCCACACTTCTAACCATGAGAATGGCTGTGGCCGGCTTTTGTGCAGGAAACATTATGCTGCTTAGCTTTCCGGAATATCTAGGACTGGAAGATCAGGAATACCGTCATTTTTTCGGTTGGTTGAACCTCGCTCTGGCAATGCCTGGCGTATTTTTTAGCGGTTGGGGATATTTAAAAGCCGTATACATTGGAATCACCCAACGGGTATTGAACATTGATGTTCCGATCGGTGTGGGAATGATTGCAACCTTGGGTTTGAGTTTGTATGAAATCATTTCCCAAACGGGTTCCGGGTATTTTGATTCACTCACAGGGCTTATTTTCTTCCTGCTTATTGGAAGATGGGTCCAAAACAGAACCTTTGAATTCCTGTCTTTTGAAAGAGATTTCCGATCCTATTTTCCGCTTTCTATCTCCAGAATAAAAAACAACATAGATGAGCCTGTTCTTTCTTCAGACATAAAAGCCGGCGATGTGTTACGGATCCACCACGGCGAAATCATTCCATGCGACGGTGTTTTAGTAGAAGGAGATGCCTGGATCGACTACAGCTTTGTGAGTGGAGAAACCCGGGCCGAACACGTAGAAAACGGCCAGGTACTTTTGGCTGGTGGCAGGCAGACTTCAGGTAGTCTTATCATGAAAGCAAGTAAAGAAATGTCACGAAGTCAATTGGTTACATTATGGAACAACCCAATATTTGACAAAGAAGGAAAACCGGGACTTAAAACTTTTGCAGATACAGTTGCTTATTATTTCACTCCCACTATTTTACTGTTTGCCACAACGGTGGCTGTGTACTGGCTTTTTGTTAATCCAGCCATAAGTCTGCATGCGTTTGTTTCCATACTGATCATCGCCTGCCCTTGCACATTATCACTTGCCTATCCCATGGCCTTGGGAAATACGATGCGTCTATTGGGTAAAAAAGGATTTTTCCTTAAAAATACAGAGGTGATTGAAAAGCTCTCAACCGTTGACACCTTGGTCTTTGATAAGACAGGTACTCTCAGCAACCAGTTTGGCGAACACGTAGTTTTCAAAGGTGAGGAGCTTCAGGCATTTGAGAAAGAAGCAGTTGCCGCTGTATTATCCTCATCAACCCATCCGTTGAGCAGAGCTGTTGTGCGTCATTTAGATCTCAAAACCGAAACAGGTGTGGTAGATTTCAAAGAAGTAAAAGGGAAAGGGGTTGAAGGATTCTGGAAAGGAAATTACATACAGGCCGGATCAGCTCACTGGCTTGGTATCAACACCGATATAGCTCAAGGTTCCGCAATTCATGTTTGCATTGGAAATGATTATAAAGGTTATTTCTCAATTAAGTCCAGCCCTTTGCCTTTTGTTGGAAATTTGATAACCCAACTGGCTTCCGGATTTAAACTTCATCTGTTGAGTGGCGACCATGTGCAGGGACAGGAATATTGGGTTGCACTTTTCAAAAGGTTTTCAGGAAACAGCCTATTTGCTCAAAAACCGGAAAACAAACTCACTTATATAAAAAGCTTACAGGATGAAAAACACATAACTGCCATGATTGGAGATGGCCTCAACGATGCGGGAGCACTACGACAATCCGATGTTGGAATCGCTATAGCTGCAGATTCTCACCAGTTTACTCCGGGAAGTGATGCGATTTTACTGGCCGATCATTTGCAACAGCTTCCCACATTCTTCAGAATGGCAAAATCAACCATGCGAATCGTCCGATATAGTTTTATCATTTCTTTGATTTACAATGTGATCGGATTGAGTTTTGCTGTTTCGGGAAATCTCGAACCCATTGTTGCCGCCATTTTGATGCCGGCAAGTTCACTTTCGGTTGTGCTTTTTGCCTGGATAGGTACAGAAATGGCTAAATCCTGAAACAAAAATCTGATAGGAAAATCAATTCAACTTTGGCTTAAAACTAAGCATTGAGTGGCAGAAGCTTTGTGATGAGTTAAAATGTGACAAAAAGATAATACGCGTTTGCCTCCAGCTTTCCCGTAAGAGGGACGGATTTCACATTCCACTTCTCAATTCCTGCCCTTGTTTGTGGCAAAATACTCCCAATAAAGCGCATTCAGAACCTACTCCATTGTTTAGTATGCATGCGTGATATACAATAAAAAAGCCATCCGGAGATGGCTTTTTTTAAAATCATATTTACTAAAGATTCTACTTCTGAACCTTAACAATAAATGTAATTGAACCAGTTGCACCGTCACCGGGTGAAATGGCGGTTACACTAAGAAGTCCTTTTTTACCCGCTAGAGTTTTAAAACCAACAACTTGATCCACAGCAAGTGAATTAACCCTTGTAGATCCACCGGCAGGATTTGAACCATCCGTAGAAACTGTTCCGGCATCAAAAGCAGTCCCAATATCAGAAGACGAAGTAGCAGAAGTAAAATTCGCAGAAGTTAATGATGTTCTTCTGAATTCTGTAGTGTTACGAACATCCCAGTTTGTAAGGTCATAAGTAGTCGTTAAATAATCAGATGGAGCGGCTAAAGTAGCCATACCTGTAGATCCATAAAAATATCCAAAATCAACCAGTGAGGATGATGATTTAGCTTCAGATAAAGTGTGTGTTCCTCCAATAGAAGTAGTGAAGAATGTTTTTGAAGTACCATTGGCTAATGGGGCAGCAAGAAGTTTTCCTGACCAGGTTGAAATATCGCTACCAACAGTTATAGTGAATGTTTTGGTGCTTATTTTTCCTTTTTTGTCTTCCACAGAAAACTTAAGAGCAACTGTACCTGTAGTTTCTACCACTGTATAAGTAGCATTCCAGGTATGCGAAGTTTTTGAAGTAAACCCGGATGTTACCGGATAGGTTGGAAGTGTTGTTTCAGTTCCGCCTACGGTTTTTGTAGCGGTTATTTTTGCAATTTCTTCCTGAGCAGTAGCAGTAAGGTTTACAGTTACAGTGCTGCCTGTACTTGCAGATCCACCGGTTTGATCTGAACCTAGACTGTTTGTATTAATTACGATGGTAGGTGCCGGTGTTTCTCCGTCGGTTCCACATGAACTTAATCCGATGAGTCCTGCGAAAAGAAGGTAGGCCAGGCTTTGAATTTTAATTTGCATAGTTACTTGATTTTGTTGTAGTTACTTGTTTTTAAGAAATTTAAGCTGCAAATATACGTACTGATTTATGCAACCTTGCAAACCTTTTTGTACATAATTCCTAGTATTGCATCACAATTCGCATATTTTGGGTTTTGTTAACATTTCTTTAAAATCTATCTTATTGAATCGTTTCCTGGTCATTTTTCTTGTGTTAACATGCCTTTTGATGGAGAGCTGCCGAAGCACGGGAATCCATAGAGGGAGGAAAATTCCTAAAAATGGGCCTATTCCTTGTCCAATTAAAGATTGCTGATTTCTATTTTTTTTCCATACCTTTTATTTGAATTATGAAAATCTCATTATTATTTCTTTGTCTATGTTTTTCAGCCTTTCTGGCAAATGGACAGATCAAAAAAACACCTGTTAAAAAACAACCTTCTAAAAAAACTGTGACAGCAGATTCTAAAAAAGAAGAACCACGCACCGATAATTTTACAGTGAGGGAAACTCAGGAAGCCAGATATAAAGGCACTGAAGAAGAGCTGGTTTTATTTTTTATGCAAAACATTCAATACGATTCAGCAGCAGTAAAGGCAAATGCGGAAGGACAGGTGATGCTCAGTTTTATGGTAAATCCAGACAGTACCATTACCAACCCAACCATTATTCAGAAATTTGGATATAATGTAGATGACCAGGTTGCCAGACTGGTGACCCTGTTAAAGTTCATTCCAGCGAAGATGAATGGGGTAATTATCAGGTCAAATCACATTGTTTCAATTCCATTAAGAGCCTATTTTCACTAGGCTTTTGACTTAATCAATTATAAATCAGACTTAATATTTGGTTTGGTATTCAAATATCAAAACCGTTTCTTTGCACTCCTTTTTTCGAGAACAGATTCAGAATGGCAATAATTACCAAAATCAGAGAACGAGCTGGCCTTGCGGCAGGTATCGTGGCTCTGTCTTTAGGGCTTTTTGTAGTTGGAAGTGATTTACTCACACCAAACTCAGGCATTTTTAGTAACAAACAAATCGTAGGTGAAATAAACGGCGAAAACGTCACCCTCGAAGATTACCAGAAAGAAATTTCGCAACTTGAATACGACTATGCTGTCCAACAAGGAAAAAATCCCGGTGAGCAGGAAATGCAGGGGATCCGGGACCAGGCCTGGAACCAGATAATTTTCAAGAAAGTATTTCTTGAACAAGCAGAAAAAGCGGGTGTTCAGATTTCTGACGAAGAAAAAATTGATATGGTTCAGGGGAAGAATATTCACCAGGCAATCAAATCAACTTTTGTAAACCAAACGACCAAAGAATTTGACAAGTCTCTGGTTGAAAATTTCCTTAAGAATATTGATCAGGCTCAGCCACAACAAAAAGCGGCCTGGTATAATTTTGAAGCCAAGTTACCTGATGATCGGATTCGTACAAAATATGAGTCTCTTTTAACAAAAACGAACTTCATTACAACGGCTGAAGCCAAGAGAGAATACGAAAGTCAAACGGCAAAGGCAGATTTTGAGCTTGCTTTCGTTCCCTATTCATCTATAATGGATTCTACCATTAAACCGACCGATGATGAATTGAAGGACTTCCACAAAAAGAACCAATTCAAATACAAATCGCAGGATTCAAGAACACTGGAATATGTGCAGTTCCTTATTCAGCCAAGTGCTGACGATTCGGTTTATTTCCAGAAAGAGTTAGTTGAACTCAAGCTGGAATTCCTCTCTGCTGAAAACGACACAGCCTATGCCAAATCCCGTACCGATGGAAAAGAGGCTTACAAGGCAATGAATGTGAACGATCTACCAAAAGAACTTAGTTCAAATCTGGATTCAATAAAGAAAGGTGGCGTGTACGGACCCTACCTTTCAGGCACAACCTACACACTATATAAATTGGTAGACAAAATCAGTGAAGGGGAATATTTCGCAAAAGCATCACACATTCTTTTCAAAGCGAACAGCTCAGAAGATACAGCCAAAGCCGGAGCTAAAAAACGTGCCCAGGCTGTTTTAGCCCGCATTAAAAAAGGCGAATCTTTTGAAGAAATGGCTCGTCAGTTTGGAACAGATGGAACATCCTCGCAGGGAGGAGACCTGGGTTGGTTTGGTGAGAATCGAATGGTTAAACCTTTTGAAACAGCCGTATATAATTACCCTACCCGAGGATTACTCCCAGATGTAGTTGAAACCGATTTCGGATATCACATTATAAAGGTTACAGAGCCTAAAACCAACCTGAAATACAAAGTAGCAAATATCGCCCGGAACATCTCCGCAGGGGATGCAAGCAAAGATGCTATTTATCGTCAGGCAAATGAGTTCAAGAGCAAAGTCAATAATCAGGCAGAATTTGATACGGCTGTAAAAAAGAATGCAAAGCTCGTGAAAATGACAGCCCAGTCTCTTCAAAAAAATGCTACTTATATAAATGATATTCCGGAAGCCAGAACTCTTGTTATCTGGTCTTTTTCAGATGAAACTAAAATCGGTGATGTGAAACTATCTGAATTTAACGACCGCTATGTTGTGGCCATTGAAACAAAGAAAACAAATGAAGGGGAGGCTGCTTTTGAAGATGTAAAGGATCAGGTTAAAACTGAGTTGATCAAAGAGAAAAAAGCGAAAATGATTCTTGCCAAGTTAAAAGGTAAAACCATAGATGAAATGGTTAAATCTTATGGACCGGGTGTTTTATCTAGTCCTGCACTTGGAGTGACATTATCGTCCGGCGCTTTCGCCGATTTTGGATATGATCCGATTGTAGTAGGTGGTGCATTTGGCCTTAAGCCGAATGGCAACCCAGTAACATTTACAGGAGAGAGTGGGGCTGGATTTGTTCGGATGAAAACTTTCACTCCTGCACCTGTAACTAAAGACTATTCTTCATATAAAACACAGATTGAGCAAAAGTACCAAAGCAGGGGCCAGTATTATATTACGGAGGCTTTAAAAGAGATAATGAAAATCAAAGACAATCGCGTCAAGTTTATGTAAATAGAAAAAGGCCTCAAATGAGGCCTTTTTCTATTTACACCATTCTTTGGGATTTGAGAAGTACTGTTGACTTTCGAATTCCGGAGTACCTTCAAAAGGCGCAAAATTACTTTCCCATCGAACCATCGGCGGTAAACTCATCAGAATAGATTCCGTTCGACCATTTGTTTGAAGCCCAAATTTGGTTCCAGCATCATACACAAGATTAAATTCAGCATATCTTGAGCGGCGGTGGAGCTGCCAGAATTTCTCGTTGTCTCCGAATGGTGTGTTTTTTCGCAAAGCCATCAATTGTGTGTAAACCGGAGAAAATTGTTTGCCAACTGCTTTTGTAAACTCCCATAATTTTTCGAATTCCACAGGATCTGAAGCAGGTAAGCGATCATAAAATATCCCTCCTATTCCTCTTGTTTCCTGCCTGTGCTGAATGGTAAAATAAGAATCGGCATTTGACTTGAAAGTTGAATACGCATCCGGACCAAATTCATCACACACTTTCTTCAAGGCTGTGTGAAAAAATAATCCATCTTCATAAAAAACATAGGCGGGAGTAAGGTCAATTCCTCCTCCAAACCAGGAATTGCCATCCGATAATTCAAAATAGCGAATATTCATGTGAATGATAGGAACAAATGGATTTTGTGGATGAATCACAATGGATACACCGGTTGCATAAAACGAACTGGCCTTTGTTTTGAAACTGGATTTAATAGGATCCGGAGTACTTCCATAAACAGCTGAAAAATTAACTCCCCCCTTTTCAATTACAGATCCATTTTTAAGTAAGCGGGTTATTCCTCCACCGCCTCCTGGTCTGGACCACTCTTCTGTGCCGAACTTTCCTTCACCGTCTTCTATCTCCAAATCGGTGATTATTGACTTTTGTAATCCTATAAACCAGGATTTTATGACTTCTCTTTTTTCCATAATGAATCAGTATGCAATTACTGATAAAAACGGACTTTGCAGGCAGGAAAAAAATATTTGAAATAATTTCAAATGAGAAGAAACCTAGGCCAATTATATCCGTAAGGGCAAAACTTAGCCTGAAAAGTTTATAATTGTAGGTGTGGCAAAAAAATTTGGGCTTTCTTTGCCGCAAGCAATCCATTGCTCGATTGAGGGCAGGTCTGAATGTCGAACGAATTACTTTTTTTTGTTTCTTTTCTGTTTTTCATTGCTCTGATGATCTTTTTGGATCTTGGAGTTTTTAGTAAAAACAACCATGTCGTGCAGTTCAAAGAAGCGGCTTCCTGGTCGTTTGTCTGGATTCTTTGCGCAACCGCATTTTATCTCATTCTGGATACCAGAGGAGACTTGATTCATGGCATTGATTCTTATTCTAAACTAGAACTTCTCCATAAAAAATATGCAGATCATGTTGTGCTGATCCCTGGCAATTTTGAGCAGAGCCTTCAGAATTATCGGGATAATATGTCACTGGAATTTATTACAGGTTATCTGGTTGAATACGCACTCTCGGTTGACAATATATTTGTATTGATCCTGGTATTTTCATCGTTTGGGGTTCGGGAGAAGTACTTTAAAAAGGTTCTTTTCTGGGGAATTCTTGGTGCGGTAATTTTACGATGCATTTTTATTTTTATAGGATCCGCTCTGCTTCAGGAATTCAGCTGGATAATGTATCTATTTGGTGCATTCCTTGCCTTTACCGGAATAAGGATGTTTTTCGAAAGTGATGGTGATGATAAAATTGAAACCGATAAACATCCTGTTGTTCAAATAATTTCAAAATTTTTGCCTGTTTTCCCGAGGTATGTGGGCGAAAATTTTTTCGTATTAAAAAATGGTAAATGGATGGCTACTCCCCTGTTTGTAGTGCTAATGATCATTGAGTTCACAGATTTAATTTTTGCAGTTGATTCCGTTCCTGCAGTATTCTCTGTAACAAAAGACCCATATCTTGTATTCTTCTCCAATATTTTCGCAGTTCTGGGTTTGCGATCCATGTTCTTTTTCCTGGCCAATATCCTACACATATTTCACTACCTCAATTATGGTCTTGCATTTTTGCTAACCTACATCGGCACAAAAATGCTGGCACATAATTGGCTTAAATCGATTGGCTTTACCAATGCCCATTCATTGTATATTATTATAGCCATTCTGGGCATCAGCATTATTGCTTCCATAATATTTCCAAAAAAGAAAGTGATCGAAGAATCGATAGGTCTAGAAAAAGAGGAGCCAACTCCAGAACATATTTAAAGACAAATAGCCTGTTTTTCCGGCCATTTATACAAATATTCCTTAAATCAATTTCTATGTTTCCTGAAGCAAATCTGCCCAGGCATTCATGTAAACGACAACATTGTCTTTACTATTTTTATTCAGACCCTGCACACCCACTTTCCTTAAAATTTCTTTATTGGAAAGTCTTTCTAAATCAATCATATCATTCGTTGTCAGTCCTTTCGACGTCAACTCACCAATGAGCAAATCCATGGTCATCCCACTTTGAGGACAAAAATCAAGTGCCTGCTCTGACCAGTCGCCATGTTTCTCCATTGCGTATCTGTGAATTTCTTCTCTGGTAAAAGAAGTAAGTTGTTGTGCAACGTGCCCGCAATTACAACTTCCCATATGGCCCCATTCGTAGTGTGACCCAACGCTTATTGAAGTGGCCGCATTCCTTAATGCGTTGATTAATTGATCTTTTTTCTTTTCAACCATAAAAGACAGATTTTAAATTATGATCTCATTTGGAAGATGACAAATCAAAATGGTAAATCGTCCTCTTGCTCTCCTTTTGAAAAGGTGGGAGGAGGGCCTGAAGGAGCTGCAGCAACCGGAGAAGGTGTTCTTTGGTCAACCATTGGAGCGGCTTGTAAAGGTGCTTGAGAATAAGCCTGCTGGGGATTTCCATCTTCACCTGTTGGCCTTGCTCCCAACAAAACAAAATCTGTTCCCAAAACTTCAAGAGAATACCTTTCCCTTTGTGTATTAGGATCGGTATAGGTTCGGATGCTAAGTCGGCCTTCCACCAGTATCTGGGTTCCTTTTCGGACGTACTGTGCAATTGTTTCGGCTCTTTTATCCCAGAATGAAACCCTGTACCATTCGGTTTTTTCAGGATTCTGACCTCTCGCAGGTTCATTAATGGCAACAGAAAAATCTACTACTTTAGAATTCGGTGTTTGCTTAAGTTCTGGGTCCCTGCCTACATTTCCAACAAGGGTAATTTTATTATAACTCGCCATAGAATTTAAAATGACAAAGATAAGAGACTTCCCTTTTGGGCATAGAGGATTTTTGAAAAAATTACGGGTTTTGCCAACGACATGAATTCGGTCTGATCAACCCATCTTCCAAAATCAATATCAGGCTTTTGTTCAAGAAAAATATGGCAAACAGAAACATACAATTCCTGATGCGATAGGATATGTTTCATCAGCGGATAAACCTGAGATCTGGTTATAGATGCCGGGCTGACAGGCAATGCAGAAATGAACTCTTCTGATTTTGAGAAAGAAAATTCCGTTTCAATTAATATGGGTTCATACAAACCTTCCCAGATGTCTTTTCCGAAGCGCTTTGTAAAAAAAAAGAGACCATCCACTTCAAGCAGTACATAATTTAAAAATCGCTTCCTTCTCTCCTTGCTTTTACTTTTAAAAGGAATGGAAGACTGAAGTCCTTGATTGTAAGCAAAACAATGAATAAGTACCGGACAGTTTGAACATTTTGGTTTTAAAGGCACACAAACAAGAGCACCAAGTTCCATAATCGATTGATTATAAAACCAGGATTGACCTGAAGGCAACCACTCCTGAACTCTTTGTCTTATCATTTCAACCGTGGTTGCAAGCCTTACATCTTGAGTGATGCCAAAAATACGGGCAAATACCCGGATCACATTTCCATCTACTACTACCTGATCTTCATGAAAGGCGAAAGAAGCGATTGCCGCAGCCGTATATGAGCCAACCCCTTTCATTTTAAGCAGATCTTGATACGTATTTGGAAATACGCCATCCCGCTCCTTTAA